>Ga0070681_10002072_pt1 | contig 18196 bp, 21 predicted proteins | sample KBSC83BmetaG_FD_65650 | JGI IMG/M metagenome (GOLD analysis project Ga0070681, IMG submission 65650) | Corn rhizosphere microbial communities from Kellogg Biological Station, Michigan, USA - KBS C8-3B metaG | ecosystem: Host-associated > Plants > Roots > Rhizosphere | place: USA: Michigan... | reverse complement strand
TGCTGCGTGACGCACGAGGCGGTCTCGAAGTCTCGGCAGGCGGCCGCGCGTGCCGCTCGCTCGGCGCAGACGGTGTACGTGACCGGCTGCGCCTCGAACCTCGAGGAGGCCTTCGTCGAGGCGCCGCGGAACGTCGTCGTGACCGGGCGGACGGGCGACGACGCCGCCGTGTTCGTGGCCGGCGACGTGGGAGCGATCGGCTGCCTGGACGCGCCGCACCGGCTCGACCGCGTGCGCGCGTTCGTTCGGATCCAGGACGGGTGCTCGTTCTCGTGCGCGTTCTGCGTGATCCCCCTCGTCCGCGGCGCGACGCGAAGCCGCACTGCAGCTGCGGTGCTGGCCGAGGTGCGCCGCCGCGTCGGACAGGGTCACCGGGAGGTCGTCCTCACAGGTGTCAATCTCGGCTGCTTCCGCGATCGTGAGGCGGGCTACACGCTCGCGCGCCTCGCGCGCGAGGCCGGTACGACCGCGGGTCTCGAGCGGCTGCGGCTCTCCTCGATCGAGGTGAACCACGTGACGGACGAGCTCGTCGCGGCGCTGACCGAGACGCCGACCGTCTCGCCGCATCTTCACGTGCCCATGCAGTCGGGCGACGACGGCGTGCTGCGGGCGATGGGTCGGCGGTACACGGCAGCGCAGTTCGAGCGCCGGCTCGAGCCGCTGCGCCATCTCAATCTCACGACCGACGTGATCGTCGGGTTCCCCGCCGAGGACGACGCGGCCTTCGAGCGGACGTGCGCCCTCGTCGAGCGGCTAGGCATGACGAAGGTGCACGTGTTCCCCTACTCCCCGCGGCCCGGCACGAGGACCGCCGACGCCGACACCGTCCCCGCAGAGGTCAAGCGCGACCGGGGCCGGCGCCTGCGAGCGCTCTCGAACGATCTCTCGCGGCGGCGCTGGGCGGCGCGGGTCGGGACGACCGACCGCGTGCTCGTCGATCGCCCCGGGCGCGGCTACGCGGACGACTACACGCCGTGGCTCGTCGACGCCGAGGTGGGCGCGTTCGTCACCGCCCGGGCCGTGGGTGTCGCCGACGAGGGGGTGCTCGCCGTTGCCGCCTGAGGACTGCCTCTTCTGCCGGCTCGTCCGGGAGGGCGACCATGTCCACGCTGCCGACGGGTTCGTTGCGATCCGCGACATCGCGCCGAAGGCGGCGACCCATCTCCTCGTGCTCCCCGAGCGGCACGTCGAGACGTTCCGCGATGTCGCCGAGTTCCCGTCGGACGAGGCAAAGCGGATGCTCGAGTTCGTCGCCGAGACCGCTGCCCGGGAGGGCCTCGAGGATTACCGCGTCATCGTCAACGTCGGGCTCGGCGGCGGCCAGACTGTGTTCCACCTGCACTGGCACGTTCTCGGGGGCGTTAGCCTGCCCGGGTTCGAATGACCCTCATCGCCGACATCGAGAGCGAGCTGAAGGAGGCGCGGCTCGCGCGCGACAACCAGCGTCGCGACGCGCTCGCGTTGCTGCTCAGCGCGCTCCGGAGCGCACAGAAGGAGCTCCAGCGGGAGCTCTCGGAGGACGAGTCGCTCCAGGTGCTTCAGCGCGAGCGGAAGAAACGATCCGAGGCGATGGAGGCATACGACGCGGCCGGACGCGAGGAGCAGGCCGACCGCGAGGAGTTCGAGCTCGAGGTAATCGAGGAGTTCATGCCCGAGCCGCTCTCCGAGGACGACCTCGAGGAGATCGTCGACAACGTGATCGCGGAGGTCGGCGCGACGTCGCTCCACGACCTCGGGCGCGTGATGGCGGACGTGATGCCTCAGGTCTCCGGGCGCGCCGACGGCTCGACCGTGAGCCAGCTCGTCCGCGAGAAGCTCGCGTAAAGCTCGGAAGAACCGCCGCGGCGCCCGTCTCGCCTCGGCATAGTGAATCGTCGTGCGAACGACGGTCGCGCAAGCTCCAGAGGCGATTGGGGGGATTCGCCTCGCCTCCCTCGCGAAGACGTTCCAGTCGCCGCAGGGCCCGGTGCGCGCGGTGAGAGGGATCGACCTCGACATCGCGCCGGGAGAAACCGTGGCGCTGCTCGGGCCGAACGGCGCGGGGAAGTCGACGACGATCGAGATGCTGCTCGGGCTCACACGGCCCGATGCCGGAACCGTCTCCGTCTTCGGCCTCGCGCCGGAGCGCGCGGTCGACGAAGGCAACGTCGGGGCGATGCTCCAGACCGGCTCGCTGATCCGCGATCTCTCGGTGGGGGAGCTCGTGGCGATGATCGCGTCGCTCTATCCCGAGCCGCTCGACGTGCACGACGCTCTCGAGCTGGCCGGCATCGCCTCGCTGGCGGGCCGGCGAACGCAGAAGCTTTCCGGCGGCGAGACCCAGCGGGCGCGCTTTGCGGTGGCGATCGTCGCCGACCCGGAGCTCCTCGTGCTCGACGAGCCGACCGTCGCGATGGACGTCGAGAGCCGGCGCGCCTTCTGGTCGGCCATGCGCGCCTTCGTCGCCCGCGACAAGACGGTCCTGTTCGCGACGCATTACCTCGAGGAGGCCGACGCCTATGCCGACCGGGTCGTGCTGATGGCGGCCGGCACGATCGTCGCCGACGGTCCGCCGACCGAGATCAAGGCGATGGTCGGCTCGCGCAGGATCCGGGCGACGTTGCCCGGCGCCGACCCGGCGATGCTCGCGGCGCTTCCCGGCGTGACCGACGTCGACCTCCGGGGAGAGGCCATCTCGCTCGTCTGCTCCGACAGCGACGTCGCCCTCCGCGCGCTGCTCGACGCGAGCCCGGACGTGCGCGACATCGAGGTGACCGGCGCAGGGCTGGAGGAGGCGTTCGTCCAGCTGACCCACGAAGAGAGCGCGGCGGCGCCGGCATGAGCTCCACCTATATGCGCCTCGAGCTCCTGCGGATGCTCCGGAACCGCCGCTTCTTCATCTTCTCGCTCGGCTTCCCGGTCGTCCTCTACTACCTGATCGCCGGGCCGAACAAGAACAACGACGACCTGGGCGGGTCGGGCATCTCCGCGCCCGTCTACTACATGGTGGGGCTCGTCGCCTTCGGCGCGATGACCGCCGTTCTCTCGGCGGGCGCCCGGATCTCGGCGGAGCGCTCGACGGGCTGGAACCGCCAGTTGCGGATCACGCCGCTGACGACGCGCAACTACTTCCGGACGAAGGTGCTCACCGGCTACGCCGCGGCCTGCGCCACGATCGTCGTCATGTATGTCGCCGGCGCGACGCTCGGCGTCAGGCTTCCCGCGCGCAATTGGATCGAGATGACGGGGCTGATCCTCGTCGGGCTCGTGCCGTTCGCGGCAGGCGCGATCGCGATGGGCCACCTGGTGTCCGTGGACTCGATCGGGCCGGCGATGGGCGGCACGACGGCGGTCCTCGCGTTCCTCGGCGGCACATGGTTCCCGATCACGGGTGACGGGGTGTTTGCGACCGTCGCGAAATGCCTGCCGTCGTACTGGCTCGTGCAGGCGGGCCACGTCGGGCTTGGCGAAAGCGCCTGGGGACGCACGGGCTGGCTCGTCGTCGTCGCGTGGACGGTTGCGCTGACCGCGCTCGCGGCACGCGCCTACCGGCGCGACACCGGTCGCTTCTGAGCCGCCGCCAGCGGACGGGAAAGCCGCCTGCGGTTCCGCGCGACGAAGGCGTACCCGTGCTGCGTCGCGTCGGGGAACCGCTCGAGCAGCCGGGCGACCGCGCGCCCGCCCCGGAGGCGCCGGAGGAGGCCCGGCAGTGCGTCGGCGCCAGACAGCCGCGTCCCCGCCTCGTCGACCACGTGGAGCGACGCGTCCCGCTCGAACGACGAAAGGCCCTGCAGCAACTCGACCCCGCGCGCCGAGCCGATCGGCGCGAGCGCCACGCCTTCGCGCGAGCCGACCCGCCGTGCGAAGCTCGTGCAGAGCGCGCAGTCCGCGTCGTAGAGCACCGTCACGTCCCGCATACCGACACCGTAGAGGGCTGTTCCTACACTTCGACGCATGCAGGACGTCCTCACCGTCCCGAACGAGGTCGCGGCCGAGCTCGCCGGCGTCGCCGACGGCGTGCTCGACACGCTGCGCGAGCGGCTGGGCTGCTCGATCTCGCTGCGTGGCAACCGACTGACGCTGGACGGCGACGACGAGCGGGTCGTGGAGGCGCGGGCGGTCGTCGACGAGCTCGTCGAGCTCGTGGAGGGCGGCCACGCGATCGGGCCCGACACGGTCGGCGCGGTCGTCGCGGCGCTCGACCAGGCCGAGGACATCCGCGACGTCTTCGAGGACGTCGTCTGGCGTCATCGCGGCAAGAAGATCGCGCCGAAGACCGTCACCCAGAAGAAGTACGTCGACACGATCCGCCGCGAGACCGTGACGTTCGCGATCGGCCCGGCGGGAACGGGCAAGACGTACCTCGCGATCGCGCTCGCGGTGAAGGCGCTCTCGGAGCGCGAGGTCGGCCGGATCATCCTCACCCGTCCCGCCGTCGAGGCGGGCGAGCGGCTCGGGTTCCTGCCGGGCGACGTGCTCGCGAAGGTCGATCCCTACATGCGGCCGCTGTTCGACGCGCTCTACGACACGATGGACGCCGACCGTCTCAACGCCTACATCGACCGCGGCACCGTCGAGGTCGCCCCGCTCGCGTTCATGCGCGGGCGCACCCTCAACGACTCCTTCGTGATCCTCGACGAGGCGCAGAACACGACCCCCGAGCAGATGCAGATGTTCCTCACGCGCCTGGGGTTCGGCTCGAAGATGGTCGTCACGGGCGATGTGACGCAGATCGACCTGCCACGCGAGCAGGCGTCGGGATTGATCCAGGTACGCGGCATCCTCGACTCGCTCGACGGGATCGGCTTCGTCGAGTTCGGCCACGCCGACGTCGTCCGGCACAAGCTCGTGCAACGGATCGTCGAGGCGTACAAGCTGCACGTCGAGGAGACGGGCTCCGCGCGGCGTCGGTGATGCTCGAGATCGAGGTTGCGAACCGTAGTGGCGGGCCGGTCGACTCGGTGGGAGCGGAGACGCTCGCGCGGGAGGTGCTCGCCGCGGAGGGGGTGGAGGGGGGCGAGCTCGGAATCGCGTTCGTCTCCGTTGACGAGATGCGCGGCCTCAAGCGAGAGCACCTCGGAGTGGACGAGCCGACAGACGTGCTCTCGTTCCCGATCGACGGGCTCGACGCGATCCCCGAGGGCGAGCCTCGTGCGCTCGGCGACGTCGTCCTGTGCCCGCTGGTGGTCGGTGAGGAGTGGCGCTGGCCGCTCGTGCACGGGCTGCTGCACCTGCTCGGGCACGAGCACGGCGACGAGATGGAGGCGCGCGAGCGCGCGCATCTCTAGTGGCCGCTCCGAGAGATCACTCGTGATCACGCCTCGCCGCCCGCCCTCGATCGTCGAGAGCTTCAACTACGCGATCGAGGGGATCATCCACGTGCTCCGCACCCAGCGGAACATGCGGATCCACTTCGCGGTCGCGATCGTGGTGCTGATCGCGGCGCTCGTCTCGGACGTCACGCGCCTCGAGCTGATCGCCCTCTTCATCGCGATCGCGTTCGTCCTCATCGCCGAGATGATCAACACCGCGATCGAGGCGGCTGTCGACGTCGCCTCGACGACGTTCGACCCGATGGCGAAGCTCGCAAAGGACATCGGCGCGGGGGCGGTGCTGATCGCTGCAGTCAACGCGATCGCCGTGGGCTACCTCGTCTTCTCCGGCCAGGTCGCGGACGAGAGCTCGCGTCTTCTCGACCGTCTTTCCGAGGCGCCTGCGGAGCTGACGCTCGTCGCGCTCGTGATCACGGTCGTGCTCGTGATCGCGATGAAGGCGTTCGGTGGGCGCGGCTCGCCGCTGCGGGGCGGCTGGCCGTCGGGCCACGCGGCGGTCGCGTTCGCGGCGTGGATGGCGGTGACGCTCGTGATCGGCGACAGCTCCCACCGCTTCCTCGTATCGTCTCTGACGCTGATCATGGCGTTGCTCGTGGCCCAGACGAGGATCGAGGCGGGCGTCCACACGACCCTCGAGGTCGCGTCGGGCGGCGCGCTCGGTGCGCTCGTGACGCTCGCGGTCTTCCAGGGGTTCTCCGGATGACGGACGACGAGCTCCTCGCCCGGGCGGACGCGATCGCCGCGCGAGCCTACGCGCCCTACTCCAACTTCTCGGTCGGCTGCGCCGTGCTGTGTCGGGACGGGACCGTGATCGAGGGAGTCAACGTCGAGAACGGCGCGTATCCCCTCGGCGTCTGCGCGGAGCGGACTGCGTTCTCCCGGGCGATGGTCGAGGGCTACCGGCCAGGCGATTTCGTGGTCGCGGCGGTCACCGCCTCGCCCTGTGGCGGCTGCCGCCAGTGGTTCGCCGAGATGGGCCTGGAGCGCGTCGTCTTCCGCAACGGGGGCCGCGTCGTCGAGATGACGGTCGACGAGATCCTCCCGGAGCAGTTCGCGCTGTGAGCACGAGACGCGGGTGCGGGCGGCCCCGCGGCCGTCACGAGCCCGGCACGGTCCAGTCACCCACTCGTCGGCGGTTCGCCGATAGGCTCGTGCCGTGGGGAGGAGGTCGGTGGCCCGAAAGGGGGGGCGCTGGCCTAAACGGACATGGCCGGGGGAGCCACGTCGCGGGGCGGGTGCGTGCGATGAGGTGGGCGGGATGAGGTGCGGCGTCGTCGTCGTCGCCGGGCGGCCGAACGTCGGCAAGTCGACGCTCGTGAATGCGCTGACCGGCGACAAGGTCGCGATCACGTCGACCGTCCCCAACACGACTCGCCGCCGGATCTTCGGCGTCGCGAACGGGCCGGAGTGGCAGCTCGTCCTGGCCGACCTGCCCGGCTTCCAGCGCCCCATGGACACGCTGACCGAGCGGATGCAGGAGACGGTCGACAGCTCGTTCGAGGACGTCGACGCTGTCCTGCTCGTCCTGTCCGCGCGCGAGCGGATCGGCGCCGGCGACCGCTTCGTCGCGCGGCGTGTGTTCGCGCTCGGCGTTCCGGTCGTGATCGCGCTGAACAAGATCGACCGGCTCAAGCACGGTCATGTCGCCTCGCAGATGAAGGCGGCGGCGACACTGGGCGACTTCCACGCGCTCCATCCCGTCAGCGCGAAGGTGCGCGACGGCATCGACGAGCTGCGTGACGACCTCGTGCTCCTCCTGCCCGAGGGCCCGGCGCTCTTCCCGCGGGACCAGCAAACCGACCTCACCGTCGTCGAGCGCGTCGCGGAGGTGATCCGCGAGAAGGCGCTGCACCTGACGCGCGACGAGGTTCCGCACGCCCTGACGGTCGAGGTCGAGGAGCTCGACGAGCGGCGCGTACGCGCGTTCGTCCTGGTCGAGACGGAGTCGCAGAAGGGGATCCTCGTCGGCAAGCGCGGCGCCACGATCCGGGAGATCGGGACGCGTGCCCGGCCCGAGGTCGAGGCGCTCGTCGGCCACTCGGTGTTCCTCGAGCTCGTCGTGAAGGTCCGTCCGAGGTGGAGGCGGGACCGGAAGACCCTCGAGCGCCTCGGGCTCTAGCGCGAGGCGGGCGGTGGCGAGGTGTCCGCGCTGCCGGGGCGGCGTGCGTATTGCCGTTCCGGCGACACGAGGAGCAGCACCCGCTCCGACGTGATGCTCGCGGGGTCGTAGTCGCGGCCCCGGTACTTCCGTGAGAGTGCGTCGATGTGCTCCCGGGCGACCTGCCCGCGGACGATCTCGGTCACGCGGCCACGCACCTCGGCGTAGCGGTACGGGTTCTCGAGCTCCCAGATCGCCACCGTCACCCTCGGATCGCGCTCGACCGCGCGGAACTTCGCGCGGTGCACCTCCGTGTTGATCAAGACGTGTTCCTCGTCGGCGTCGACCCACATCACGTGGGACATCGGCTGTCCCGAGCTCAGCAGGACCGTGAAGACCGCGAAGTTTCGGTCCTGTGCGAGACGGATGATCTCCGGGTCGACCGTCACGCGCTCGTGAGGGCCGCCGCGGCCTCATCCGCCTCGACCCGGTCCGCCAGCGCCCGTGCGACCTTGAGCCAGAGCTCGGGCAGGGCATCCAGCAGCTCGACGAAGCTGTCGCCGTCGATCGCGAGCACGTGGAGCGGCGTCGTGGCGACGACCGTGGCCGTGCGCGGCGAACGCGAAAGCAGCGCGATCTCGCCGACGAAGCTGCCCGGGCCGAGCCGGGCGACCCGTCGCCTCCCACGCCTTACCTCGATCTCGCCGTCGACCACGACGTAGAACTCGCGGCCGGGCTCCCCCTCGCGGATCAGCTCCGTCCCCGTGTCCAGCGTGCGCTCGTCAGCGAGCGCGGCAATCCGTCGGAGATCGCGCTTCGAGCAGAGCTCGAACAGCGGCAATCCGCGAATCAACTCGACCCTCCTGTCGGCCCGGAGCAGCACGGCGGGGACTCTAGCGGCCTCTAGACTGAGGCCATGAGCCAGACTCTCGCCCTCCCCCGGTCACTCGAGCTGCCCGGCGGGGGTCGCCTCCCGCGGCTCGGCTCCGTCGACGCGGTCGCGCTCGAGGGGCGTGCAGCGGAGCTCGCAAAGCGCTCCATCAAGCGCGAATCCAAGCTCTTCGCGCTCGACCTCGCGATCCGGATGATCGACCTGACGACACTCGAGGGCGCCGACACGCCGGGCAAGGTGCGCGCGCTCTCGACCAAGGCGGTGCAGCCGGAGCCGGGCGACCCGAGCATTCCGTCCGTCGCGGCCGTGTGCGTCTACCCGAGCCTTGTCGCGGTCGCGCGGCGCGCGCTCGCAGGCTCCACGGTGAATGTCGCGTCGGTTGCGACGGCGTTCCCGTCCGGTCAGGCGCCGCTCGAGGTGAAGCTCGCGGACGTCCGCGCGGCGGTCAAGGCCGGCGCAGACGAGATCGACATGGTGATCGACCGCGGCGCGTTCCTCTCGGGTCGCATCGGTCAGGTCTACGACGAGGTCGTCGCGGTGAAGGAAGCGTGCGGTGACGCGCACCTCAAGGTGATCCTCGAGACGGGGGAGCTCGGCACCTACGACGCGGTGCGGCGCGCCTCGCTCGTCGCGATCGCCGGCGGCGCCGACTTCATCAAGACCTCGACGGGGAAGGTCGCCCCGGCGGCGACGCTGCCGGTGGCGCTGTGCATGCTCGAGGTGATCCGCGACGTCTACGACGAGACCGGGCTCGTCGTCGGGATGAAGACAGCCGGCGGCATCCGCACCGCGAAGCAGGCGATCCAGTACCTCTGCGTCGTTCACGAGACACTCGGTGTCGAGTGGCTGACGCCCGACCGCTACCGCTTCGGCGCCTCCTCGCTCCTCAACGACCTCCTCCTCCAGCTCCGCAAGCAGCGCACCGGGCTCTACCGGTCGCCGGACGAGTTCACGCTCGACTGATGGGCGCGGTCGAGAAGCCCCGCACCGAGATCACAGCGCCTGCGTCCTGGGACTACGCACCCGCGCCGGAGTCGCGCGAGATCGTCTCCTTCGAGCGCCGCTACGGCCTCTTCATCGGCGGCAAGCACGTCTCGCCGAAGTCGCGCTCGTGGTTCACGACGATCTCGCCCTCGACCGAGGAGCCGCTCGCGGAGGTCGCGCAGGCGGGCCAGAAGGACGTCGCGCTCGCCGTCGGCGCCGCGCGAGAGGCGTTCCGCACGTGGAGCCGTCGAAAGCCGTCCGAGCGCGCGAAGGTCCTCTTCCGCATCGCGCGCGTCCTCCAGGAGCGGGCGCGCGAGCTCGCGGTCGCGGAGTCGCTCGACGGCGGGAAGCCGATCAAGGAATCGCGCGACGTCGACCTGCCGCTCGCGGCGGCGCACTTCTTCTACTACGCCGGCTGGGCGGACAAGCTCGAGTACGCGTTCCCCGGACGATCGCCGAAGCCGCTCGGCATCGCTGCGCAGATCGTCCCGTGGAACTTCCCGCTGCTCATGCTGTCCTGGAAGATCGCGCCGGCGCTCGCGTGTGGCAACACGGTGGTGCTCAAGCCTGCCGAGACGACTCCGCTGACGGCACTGCTCTTCGCCGACGTCTGCCGGCAGGCGGAGGTCCCGCCGGGTGTCGTCAACATCCTCACGGGTGACGGCTCGACCGGTGCCTACCTCGTGCGCGAGAAAGGGATCGACAAGGTCGCCTTCACCGGGTCTACCGAGGTCGGCAAGGCGATCCAGCGCGAGCTCGCCGGACGGGACGTGTCGCTCACGCTCGAGCTCGGCGGCAAGGCCGCGAACATCGTGTTCGACGACTGCGCACTCGATCAGGCGGTCGAGGGGATCGTCAACGGGATCTACTTCAACCAGGGACACGTCTGCTGCGCGGGGTCGCGCCTGCTCGTGCAGGAGTCGATCCACGACCAGCTCGTGAGCAAGCTCAAGCGCCGGATGGCCACGCTTCGCGTGGGCGATCCGCTCGACAAGAACACGGACGTCGGCGCGATCAACTCGAGCGCCCAGCTCGAGCGGATCTCGGAGCTCGTGCAGAGCGGGGTCGACGAGGGAGCGGAGCTCTACCAGCCGCCGTGCCGGCTCCCGGAGAAGGGTTGGTGGTTCGCGCCGACCGTCTTCACGAACGTCGCGCAGAGCCACCGGATCGCGCGGGAGGAGATCTTCGGGCCGGTGCTGAGCGTGCTCACGTTCCGGACACCGGACGAGGCGGTCGCGAAGGCGAACAACACGATGTACGGGCTGTCCGCCGGGGTGTGGACCGAGAAGGGGTCGCGGATCCTCTGGATGGCCGGCCAGCTGCGCTCGGGAGTCGTCTGGGGGAACACGTTCAACCGGTTCGACCCCTCGTCGCCGTTCGGCGGCTACAAGGAGTCGGGGTTCGGCCGCGAGGGCGGACGTCACGGGCTCGAGCCCTACCTGAGGTTCGAGTGAGCGACCGGCTCCCCGTCCGCAAGACGTACAAGCTCTTCGTCGGCGGCGCGTTCCCACGCTCGGAGTCCGGTCGCACGCTCGAGGTCGAGGGGTACAACGTCGCGCGCGCCTCGCGGAAGGACGCCCGGGAGGCCGTCGTCGCGGCGCGCAAGGCGGTCGCCGGTTGGAGCGGCGCGACCGCGTACAACCGCGGACAGGTCCTCTACCGGCTCGCGGAGACGATGGAGACCCGCACCGATGCGCTGGCCGCCGCGTCGAGCGGCCGGCGCGAGGTCGCGCGTGCGATCGACCGGGTCGTCTGGTACGCGGGCTGGGCGGACAAGCTCGCCCAGGTGCTCGGCTCGTCGAACCCGGTCGCCGGCCCGTACTTCAACTTCACGCTGCCGGAGCCGACCGGTGTCGTCGCGGTGATCGCGCCCGAGGAGCCGGCGCTGGACGGTCTCGTCTCGCGTCTCGTGCCCGCGCTCGTCGGTGGGAACGCCGTCGTCGCGGTCGCCTCGGAGGCGCATCCGCTCGCGGCGATCGAGCTCGCCGAGGCGGTTGCGACCTCCGACGTGCCTGCCGGGGTCGTCAACGTGCTCACCGGGCTTCGCGCGGAGCTTGCGCCCGTCCTCGCAGGACACATGGACGTCAACGCGATCGACGTGACCGGCGCCGACGGTGACCGGGCGGCCCTCGAGGAGCTCGCGGCCGAGAACGTCAAGCGCGTCGTGCGGGCGAAAGAGGAGCAGAGCCCGTGGGAGATCGCCTCCTTCATGGAGCTGAAGACGGTCTGGCACCCGATCGGGCGCTAGTCGTCGGCCAGCACTCGTTCCACAGCTGCGGCGGCGGCGTCGAGGCGCGCGTCGACAGGCCCCTCGAGGAGTAGCCAGGGGCTCCCGCTCTCCTGCACGTGGCGGAGGTAGCGCTCGTGCATCCACAGCCGTTGCGCCTCGAACTCCCTGATCCCGTCGTGGCGCCAGGCGGCGTCGAGCCCGCAGACGAGGAACAGGTCGTACCTGCGCGCGACGAGCTCGTCGAAGCCGGTCGCAGGCGTTCCCAGGTAGACCTCATGGAAGACCGCGGTCGTGAACGCGTCGGTGTCGCTGAAGAGGACGCGCTCCGCAAGCCCGGCGAGGAAGTCCTCGTACCAGCACTGGATGCGCGCGATGTGTGTGAACTCCCAGCTCGACCACGGCGCGTCGGCGGGCCTGCCGAGTTCCGTGTATGGACGGCCGTATTCCGGATTCCAGAGGGTCCCGAACCGCTCCGCGAGGGCGGCCGCCAGCGTCGTCTTCCCGGTGGACTCCGCCCCGAGCAGGCACACCCGTTTCACCCTGGCCGCCACGCGCGCGAGCCTACGCGGGACGACGGCGGTGCGGGGACAGGTGGAGCCCGCAGGGCATTCGTCTAGCATCGGGCACCGTGACCGACCGACGGCTGAGCCAGGCGATCGCGGAAGGCGACGGCATCTCGGTGCTCGTGGAGGTGGGGAGCGGTGACGCCGCGCGGCGCGCGCAGCAGCGCGGGGCGGAGGGCGTCGTCGTGCGGGGTCCGCATTCGATGCTCGGCAGGGAGGTCGGTGTGCCCCTGCTCGCGTACGGCCCGGCCCCGGACGAGGCGGCCGAGAGCGCTGCCGCGGCGGTCGTGCTGGCGGTCCCGGACGACGACGCCGAGAGACTCCTGGGGCTCGCGGAACGGTGCCACGAGCTCGGCCTCGAGCTCGTCGTGCGCGTTCGGGACGACGAAGAGCTCGAGCTCGTGCTCGAGCACCTCGATCCCGAGATCGTTCTCCTGAGCGCCGAGCGCGCCGAGGCCGAGCAGGCAGCGCTCGACCGGCTGCTCGAGCTGCTACCGGACGTCCCCGCCGGCAAGCTTGCGATCGCCGAGCTCGCCGATGCGTCGCGCGACGACGTCGAGGAGCTCGAGCGCGCGGGCGTCGACGCCGTGCTCGTCGCCGGCGATGTCGAGGCGCTCGTGGGCGACGGCGTCCCGGACGTGTAGTCGACTCGGGTGAGGTCGCTCCGCTCGCCGGCGGTGGTCGAGACCGCCGTCGCCGCGACAGTCGTCGCGTTCGCCGCCGTGCTCCGGATCGTCGGCTCCGGCTCGGGACTTCCGCTTCCGCTCCTGAATCCCGACGAGACGAACCTCGTCCCGCGCGCGTGGGATCTGGTGCACGGCGGCGGGCTCGACCCAGGGTGGTACGACTACCCGAGCCTCCTCTTCCTCCTGCTCGCGCCGTCCCAGATCGGTCTCGAAGCCCCCTCCTACGGGACGGCCCGGGTCGTGGCGATCGCAATCGGCCTCGCCGGTGTGGCTGCGGCATGGTGGCTCGGTCGGGTGACCTACGGGCGTGCAGCGGCGCTGACGGGGGCGGTCGGCGTGGCCGTCGCGACGACGCACGTCGCCTACTCCCGGATGGCGGTGACGGACGTCCTGCTCACGCTCGGCGTGACCGTGTGCCTGGCGCTGCTCGTCACCGATCGGCTCGAGTGGGCCGGCGTCGCCGCAGGGCTCGCCGCATCCGCGAAATACCCCGGCGTGCTGCTCGTCGTACCGCTCCTCGTCGCGGGGTACGGCCGCTGGCGTCGAACCGCGATCGCCCTCGGGCTGGCCGCGGTCGGGTTTGCCCTCACGAGCCCGTTCGTGCTCCTGCACGGGGGCGCCGCCTGGGACGACGTCACTCGCGTCAACCGGCTCGCGCACCAGGGCTGGCTCGGATTCGAGGGCGACCCGCCGACGCCGTTCGCGTTCTCGCTGCGGATGTGGGAGACCGTCGGCCCGCTCGTTTTCGTGACCCTGGTCGGCGCGGTCGTGGCGCTGCGCCGCCGCCGGCGGCGCGACCTCGTGCTCCTCTCGTTCGCCGCCGTGTACTGCCTGTCGCTGCTACCGATCGAGGCGCATTTCGACCGCTATGTGCTGCCCCTCGTCCCCGTCGCCTGCGTGCTCGCAGGCGTGACGCGGCCGCTCGCCGTTGCGGCGCTCGTCGCGTGTCTCGTTCCTCTCTGGTGGTCGGTCGACGACACGGCTGCGCTGACCGGCCGCGACAGACGCCTCGACGCCGCGGCATGGGTCGACCGGAACGTGCCCCCGACGAACACGATCGCCGCCGACCCGTCCACGCTGCCCCTGCCCGGAAGGCATGTGATCCGGCTCGAGCTGCCAGGGCCGGGACGGCCGTTCGACCCGCGGCGGAGCCTTGCGACGCTCCGCGCCCAGGGCGTCCGCTGGCTCGTCGTGTCGGGGTCGGTCACCGACCGTGTCCTCGCGGCGTCGGGGGACTACCCGCGGGAGGTGCGGTTCTACCGCTCGCTCGAGACACTGACCCCTGCCTACGCGACCCCGGCGTCCGGGCGTGCGCGCCCGTGGTTGCGCGTCTACCGCATCTACCCTTGAACGATGGAGCGCCGCGGGACCCCGCTCGCAGGGCTGGCGCTCGCAGTCGCCGTGTTCCTCTCGGGGGCGGTGCTGCTCGGCGTCGAGATCGCGGCCAGCAGGGTGCTCGCGCCGACGTTCGGGAGCTCGCTGTATGTCTGGGGCGCGCTGATCGGGGTCGTGCTCTCGGGCCTCGCGCTCGGCTACGCGATCGGTGGGGCCGTCGCCGACCGGTGGCCGTCGCCGTACCTCCTCGTCGGCGCGATCGCGCTCGGGGCGGTGCTCGTGCTGGCGATCCCGCTCGTCGACGAGTGGGTGCTCGAGCGCGTCGTCAGCTGGGACCCGGGGCCGCGGCTCGACCCGCTCGTCGCCGCCATCGCGCTTTTCGGACCGATGAGCGTCGTCCTCGCCTCCGTCTCTCCGATCGCCGTCCGGCTCGCGGCGCAATCGCTCGACCGGCTCGGCCGCACCGCGGGCCGCCTGTTCTCGCTCTCGACCGCAGGCAGCATCGCCGGGACCTTCGCGACGGCATTCTGGCTCGTCCCGGAGTACGGGACCGACCAGGTGCTTGCGCTCGGGGCGGTCGTCCTCCTCGCCGCGGCGGCCGGCGTCGCGCTCGTCGAGCGTGTCTGGGTTCCCGCAGCGGTCCTCGTCGCGGGCGCCGCCGCGGCGGTGCTGGCCGTCGGCGCGCTCGCGCCCGACACCACGGGACAGCGCCTCGAGGGCCTCGCCGCGAAGAACTGGTCGCCGCTCTACCGCGAGCGCAACGCGCGCACGCCGCGGAAGCTCGATCCGGCGGAGGTCGCAGAGGCAGTTGGGACCGGCTTCACGGTCCGCGAGGCGCGCGACACGCGCTACCACAGGCTCGTCGTCGTCGACAGCGGAGGGTCGCGCTATCTCCGTTTCGACAGCTCGTTCCAGAGCGGGATGTACATCGGTCAGCCGTTCCGGACCCGATTCGCGTACACGGACTACCTCGAGCTCGGGCTCGCGTACAACCCGAACGCGAAGCGGATCCTCGTGATCGGCCTCGGCGGCGCCTCTGCGCCGAAGCGGCTGTGGCGCGACTTCGGCGACGCGCAGGTGACCGTCGTCGAGCTCGATCCCGCGGTCGTCGAGACGGCGTACCGCTGGTTCGCGCTGCCGCGCGACCGACGCATCGACGTCGAGGTCGACGACGGCCGCCGTTACCTGCAGCGTCACGACGACCGCTACGACGTGATCATGCTCGACGCCTTCTACGCGGACGGCGTCCCGTTCCACATGACCACGCTCGAGTTCGCAGAGCTCCTCCACGACCGGCTCACACCCGGCGGGGTGGTGGCCGTGAACCTGATCGGCGCGCTCACCGGGAGCGGCTCGCGCATCACTCGCGCGCTGTGGAAGACGTACGCCTCGGTGTTCCCCACGGTCCGCTTCCACCCCGTTTACGAGGGGCCGTTCGACCGCACGCCGACCGACGTCCGGAACATCATCCTCGTCGCGACGGAGCGGGCCGCCCCGAGCCGCGAGCAGCTCGCCGCCACGTGGGCGGACGTGCGGAAGCGCCGCGCGCCGGGCGCCCCTGCTCTGACGGCGGCGATTCGCGACCGCTGGGAGCGCCCGGTCACGATCGACGACGTCCCGCTGCTCACAGACGGGTACGCGCCGACGGACGCGCTGCTGCTCGACTGACGCTCAGTCGAAGCAGGCTCGCGCCGCGTCGTACTGGTCGTCCGGGATCGCCCTCGGCGTCGAGACCCACTCGGTCAACGAGACGTCGGTGACGACGTCGGCGCGGAGCGCAACCATCCGGCCGGTCCGTCCCTCGACCGCGAGATCGGCGGCGTGGATCCCGAACCGCGTCGCCAGGACGCGATCGCGCGCCGTCGGCACCCCGCCCCGCTGGACGTGGCCGAGGACGGTCACACGAGCCTCGAAGCCCGTCAGCTCCTCCAGCCGCGCCGCGACCACCGCGGCGACGCCACCGAGGCGCTCGAACCCGAACGCGTCGACGGGCGCGACGACGCTCGCGCCCGCCGGCGGCGCGACCCCCTCCGCCACGACGACGACGGAGTAGCGGTGTCCCCTGCTCGCTCGGCCGCGGACGACCGCCGCGACCTGCGCGAGGTCGTACGGAGTCTCGGGCACGAGGATCGCGTCGGCGCCGGCCGCCATGCCCGCGTGCGTCGCGATCCAGCCCTGCGTCCGCCCCATCACCTCGACGACCATCACGCGGTCGTGAGACTCGGCCGTCGTCGTGATGCGGTCGATCGCCTCGGTCGCGATCTGCACCGCCGTGTCGAAACCGATCGTCACGTCCGTCCCCGCGATGTCGTTGTCGATCGACTTCGGGATGCCGACCACGGGAACGCCCTCCTCGACCAGTCGAGCGGCCGTGCGGAGCGTGCCGTCTCCGCCGATCACGACGAGTGCGTCCAGCCCCTCTCGCGCAACGGTCTCGGCGACCGACCCGGCGCCCTCCCCGTGGACGTACGGGTCTCGTCGAGACGTCCCCAGGATCGTCCCGCCGCGCTGCAGCAGGCCCCGCACGGCGTCGCGGTCGAGCGTGCGGACGCGGCCCTCCATCAACCCGTCCCACCCGTCGAGGATGCCTGCGACCTCGGCCCCGTGCCTCCCGTGCGCCCGGGCGACGAACCCGCGGATCGCGGCGTTCAGGCCGGGGCAGTCGCCGCCTCCGGTGAGGATCCCGATCCGGCTCACGGCGGCATCGTACGGTGGCCGGGGAAGCCCTACGCCCCAAGCCCGCATGATTTCCCGAGCGAGCGTCTGGCTCACATTGGCTCGCAAAGGCGGCCTGCATCCCGCTTGCGAGCTAATACAAAAACATCGGCTTGCCGGCGACGTGCCGTACCTTGGGGCGGTAGGCCTCGGCGTCGTACAGCTCGTCGACGTCGACCCGCTTGACGCCCTCGCGTGTCGCGGAGATCGGTACCGCCGTGTACGTTCCGCTTCGGAGCGCGACCATCCGTCCCGACGCTCCCTCGAGGGCGAGGTCGGCCGCCATCACCGCGTAGTTCGTCGCGACCATCAGGTCGAGCGAGTCGGGCGCGCCCGAGCGCATCAGGTACCCGACCTCCTGGACGATCATCTGCTCGCCGGTGCGCTCCTTCAGCAGCGCGGCGGTGAGCTCGCCGATCCCACCGAGCTTGCGATGGCCGTAGGCATCCTCCTCGCCCGACAGCACCAGGTCGCCGCCCGCGAGGGTCGCCCCCTCGGAGACCGTCATCATCGCGTAGTTGGAGGGGTTCGCCCGCTTGTCGTCGAGGAGCAGCGTGCCGAGCCGGTCGACGTCGAACGGAACCTCGGAGATCACCGCGCGGTCGACGCCGGCGAGGTAGGCGGTCACGAGCGAGGTCTCGCCGCTGTAGCGGCCGAACAGCTCGATCACGGCGATCCGCTCGTGCGAGCCCGTCGACGTGCGCAGGCTGTGGATGAACTGCACCCCGCGCGTCACCGCGGTCGAGAACCCGATGCAGTAGTCCGTCCCGTGAACGTCGTTGTCCATCGTCTTCGGGATCGCGATCACGGGCACGCCCTCGTCGTGCATCCGGAGGGCATACGAGAGGGTGTCGTCGCCGCCGATCGGGATCAGGATGTCGATCCCGAGCGCCTCGACCACCCGGAGCGCGTGCGCGGTGAAGTCGAACGGCCCCTCGCCCGTCGCCTCGCTCGCCAGGTGCTCCGGCACGTCGTCCGCGCGGACGCGGCTCGGATTCGTGCGCGAGGTGTGGAGGAACGTCCCGCCCGTGCGATCGATCGTCCGGACGGTCGCCGCCGTCAGCGGCTGGAACCATTCCGCTGCCGAGTCGGGATCGTCGAGATCGTGCTGTAGGAGCGCCGCCCAGCCGCGCCTCAGCCCGACGACCTCGTGGCCGTCGTGCACGACCCGGTTGACGACGGCCTTGATGCACGGGTTGAGTCCCGGCACGTCGCCGCCCCCTGTCAGGATCCCGATCCTCACGCCAGCGTCATATCAGGAGGGGGCACGTGGGGGAACCATGGGATCCCCCACTCGATGCCGAAGGTGGGGCTCGAACCCACACGCCCTTGCGGGCACCGGATTTTGAGTCCGGCGCGTCTACCAGTTCCGCCACTTCGG
>Ga0070681_10002070_pt1 | contig 18199 bp, 14 predicted proteins | sample KBSC83BmetaG_FD_65650 | JGI IMG/M metagenome (GOLD analysis project Ga0070681, IMG submission 65650) | Corn rhizosphere microbial communities from Kellogg Biological Station, Michigan, USA - KBS C8-3B metaG | ecosystem: Host-associated > Plants > Roots > Rhizosphere | place: USA: Michigan... | reverse complement strand
GAAGGATCGGTAATCGCAAATCAGCTCACGCGAAATGGCGTCGATGTCTTCTGCGGCGACGCGTCGTTCATCGATGCCAACCGGCTCCGGATCACGGCCGCCGACGGATGGCGCGAGGTCAGCACCGCGAACGTCTTGATCGCGAGCGGAACACGAGCCGTGCCGCCGACTGGCGTCGAATGCGACGGCGAGTGCGTCATCACGAGCGACGACATCGGCCAACTGCGACGGCTGCCGCGATCGCTCGCCGTCGTCGGCGCGGGCGTGATCGGTATCGAGTACGCGTCGATGTTCGCCGCACTCGGCATCGAAGTGACGGTCGTCGACAAGCGCGATCGGCCGCTCGAGTTCATCGACGCCGAGATCGTCGACGACCTGATTCACCAGATGCGCAGGCGGAACGTGCAGTTCCGTTTTGGCGAGGCCGTCGCGAAGCTCGAGGTCAACGAAGGTCCGCCGCGACGCGCGGTGCTGTCGCTCGAATCGGGTAAGCGCATCGTCGCCGACATGGCCCTGTTCTCCGTCGGACGATCGGGAGCGACTGACACGCTCGGCATCGACAAAGCGGGTCTCAAAGCCGACGATCGAGGCCGCATCACCGTCGATGCACAGTTTCGCACGAGCGTGCCGAACATCTTCGCCGCCGGCGATGTGATCGGATATCCGAGCCTCGCCGCGACGTCGAGCGAACAAGGACGACTCGCCGCGTGCAACGCGTTGGGCATCACCTCGCCGCCTATGTCCACACACTTCCCCATCGGCATCTATGCCGTGCCCGAGATCTCGATGGTCGGCTCCACGGAACACGAGCTCACCAAGGCGAAGGTGCCGTATGAAGTCGGCGTCGCGCGCTACCGTGAGATCGCGCGCGGCCAGATTCTCGGCGACGACAGCGGCTTCTTCAAGATGCTCTTCCATCGCGACGACCGGCGGCTGCTCGGCGTGCACATCATCGGCACCGGCGCCACGGAACTGCTGCACATCGGCCAAGCAGTCCTGGGACTCGGCGGCGGACTCGACTACTTCCTGTCGACCGTGTTCAACTATCCAACGCTCGCCGAGTGTTATAAGGTCGCCGCGCTGAACGCAGCGAACAAACTGTCATTGTGATTTGGGCGTGAGACGAAGGATTCGGTCGTCGTCGCGATTCGGCGAACCGCGGCCGTCGCGATTGCTCGTCGCGATGTAGACATCGCCGTTCGGAGCGACGAGAACATCGCGCAATCGGCCGTAGCGCGTCGCCAGCAGCGGCTCTCGGCCAATGATCGTCGTTCCGTCGGGCGACAGCGTGAACCGAAACAACGTTTCCCCCTTGAGCGATGTTGCGAGCAGACTTCCCCGCCATCCCGGGATGCGATCTGACATGTAGAAGTCGGCGCCCGTGATCGCGATGGTCGGCGTCCACACGGCGAGCGGTTCGATCACGCTGTGCGCGCGACAGAACGCGCGCTCCGGCCCGATGTCGTCATCGCAGAAGCCATGTACGTCCGGCCATCCGTAGTTGCCGCCGCGCCGAATGATATTCACTTCATCGTTGTCGCTCGGTCCGTGCTCGGTCTCATACAACGCGCCCGTCGACGGATGAAACACGAGTCCCTGACCGTTGCGATGCCCATACGACCACACCGCAGTGTTGAACGGATTCTGCGGCGCGGGACGCCCGTCGAGTGTCAATCGAAGAATCTTTCCGCCGAGTGACTGGAGATTCTGCGCGACATCGCCGTTGCCGGCGTCGCCTGTTGTCACATAGAGCATTCGATCGGGACCAACGACGATACGCGAGCCGTTATGGATGCCGCCGCCAGGAAGTCCGTCGAGCAGCGTTTCCGGCGCACTCAGCGCAGTGCCGTTCCAGCGCATGCGAACGAGTTTGTTGTGCGCGCTGAACATGCCGCCGTACGTGTGCATCGCGTAGACGTATGGCGAGCTCGCGAAATCCGGATGGAACGCAATGCCCATCAATCCACCTTCGCCGCTCTGATGGACGTCGATCGACCCGGCTGTCGAGCGAGCGCCAGTCGCGGGATTTAGACGCGAGATTCGCCCGCCGCGCTCCGAAAGCCAGATCATTCCGTCGGGTCCCCACGCGAGATCCCACGGCGTATCGAGTCCCGTGACCACGGCGGAGACGACGAACGGCTCCGATTTCGACGTCCGTCCGCCCGTCATCGCGCCGGCCACCATGAGCACCGCCGCCGCAGCAACCCTTCGCCCCATAAGATCGATCATTCTATGTCCCGTTGCATGGTGATTGGACGGACCGTGCGGGCTTTGTGCTTACCTTGGTGTCATCCCGAGCGACTTCTGCGATGACGACAACTCCCCGCGGCTTCCGAATCGGTGTCGATCTGGGTGGCACGAAGATCGAGGCGATCGCGCTTGCTCGCGATGGCCAGATCGCCGCGCGTGAGCGAATATCGACACCGAGAGCGTACCCCGAAACTCTCAGCGCCATTGTCGATATCGTGCATCGCGTGGAGCTGTCCACTGGCGCGACCGGCGCGCCCGTCGGCATAGGCATCCCGGGCGCGGTCACTCCGTCCACCGGTCTGGTGAAAAACGCAAACTCGGTCTGGCTGATTGGACAGCCGCTGGGCCGCGATCTCGAGGAGCGCCTCGGCCGGCCCGTGCGTCTCGCCAACGACGCAAATTGTTTCGCGATCTCTGAAGCCGCCGACGGCGCCGGCTCGAGCGCGGACGTGGTATTCGGTGTCATCCTCGGCACGGGTGTTGGCGGAGGCATCGTCGTCCACGGTCGCGCACTCGTCGGGCCGAATCTCATCGCCGGCGAGTGGGGGCACAACCCGCTCCCGTGGATGACCCCGGACGAATTCCCTGGCCCGCCGTGTTACTGCGGCAAGCGTGGCTGCATCGAGACCTTCCTGTCAGGTCCGGCATTCGAGCGCGAGTACGCAGCGTCGACGGGCGACAAACTCGCCAGTGTGGAAATCGTGAAGTCGGCGGAGGCGGGCTCGGCGCATGCGATCGGCGTGCTCGCACGCTATCACGACCGGCTTGCTCGCGCTCTCGCCTCCGTGATCAACGTCGTCGATCCCGACGTGATCGTCCTGGGCGGCGGAATGTCGAATGTGCCGAGCCTCGCTGAGGCTGTCAGCGCACGACTTCCGCGTTACGTGTTCTCCGATTCCGTGCACACGCGAGTCGTGCGAAACAAACATGGCGATTCCAGCGGCGTGCGCGGAGCAGCCTGGTTGGCGGATTAGTCGTCGCGCCGTTCGAGGACGTAGCCGACGTGTCGCACGGTCGTGATCACGAGCGACGGCGCCACCTTCGCGAGCTTCACGCGGAGATATCGCACGTACACGTCGACGATGTTCGACGTCGGCTCGTCCCCAATGCCGCGGCCCCAGATGCGATTGAGAATTTCAGTGCGCGGCACCACGGTGCCGAACTGCTGCGACAGAATATCGTAGAGCAGGAATTCACGATCGCTGAGCCGCACGCCGCTCGCTTCCGGTCCAATCGAGCCATTCAGGTGATTCACCTCGGGCAGCAGCTTGCTCCATTCCGGCCGTTCGGCGAAGACGGACGCGCGTGCCTCGCGCGAGCGAAGCTCGATGCGAAGGAGCAGCTCCGACGCCGGCGCCGGCAGCGTGAGGAAGTCGCCGACGCCCGCCTCGATGAACTGTCGGACCAGGCGACGCGCTGGCCGCCACACGACCACGAGTGTCCGACGCCGGCATCGCGGGTCGAGACCACGCACCAGTTGCAGCACATCGTTCTGGCGGCCTTCGGCAGCGCCGATCAGCGCGATCGCCGCGGTATCGCGCTCGAGAGTCGTGCGTGCCTCGCGCAGCGACCGATGTCGTGCGACGCGATAGGCATGCGCCTCGAGATTGTCGATGAGCCATGCGTTGTCAACGAGGGACGCACCGCACAACAGCACTCGGTGTGTGCGCGCAAGCCGCCGCGGTTGGCGCTTCTCAGACACGCCGCTCCCCTCGCGCACGGGTCGCGCCACTTGTCCGCGAAGTACTCGAAGGGATCGCTGCACCGGCATCGTTAGCGACGGTAACGAGTGGACGCGGCCGACGCCGCTTCACCATGGGAAGACACAATACACCATGGGGAATCGGCTCTCATGAGAAAACGTCTAATCCTACGGCACCGCTCGACCGTTCGCGCCGGGCGTTTACCCGCCGATCCGGTGCGCTGACGCGTGCATCTCGGTGTCCGGCATTCGCCTGGGGTCCGCCGAGTGATCTTCAGTTTCCGAAGCCAGCACCGACAAGAAGCGAGAGAGCACCCGCTCCATTGCACCCTCTCCTCTAATCTCTGAACTTCGAAATCCGGTGTATCGCTGGAGCATGTTTCGGAACGCCGTTCCCGACGCGAAACCGGCCTCGAGTGCCACGTGCTCGGCCGGTCGACCGGGATCCTCGAGCATTCCGACGACAATCGCCAGCCGCACCCAGTTGATGAACTCGCGAGGCCGTACGCGCCCGCAGCCTCGCAACCAGTTGAACAGCGTTTTTCGATCGACGCCGAGATTGGCGGCCGCATCCTCGACGGACGGCTCGTCACCGGCACGGCTGGTCGCGTAGCGAAGGAGCGGATGCGCGGCGGGCGGGAGATGCAGCGCCACCTCATCGTGGACCTGCTGAGCAACTGATGACCGGCGCGCCGAGATGATCGCGGCGCGCATTGCCGGCCGCGAGTCGTCGACGCCGCGGAAGATGAGACCCGTTGCGCCGGCACGCACGACGTCGACGACGACATCTGAGCGGCCTGTCGGCATTGTGCAGTACGCGAGCACTGGCACACTCGGAAAGCCCTGTCGAATCGTGGCGATCGCGGACGCCATCGAGCGGCCCTGCGAGTCAGCGGCATCGACGATGACGAGGGCGACGGCGAGCGTGCGCAGCGTCTCGAGGAGCTGGTCGACACGCGAGAGATATCGAACACCAAACCCAGGGCGCGCGCCTTCGGCAACGCAGGCGCGAGCGTCCGCGGCGTGCACCAGAACGGCGACCGTTGGGTTGGACACGCGTTACCTCGTGAATCGCGACGACGGATGTATCACCGTTCCCCGTGGCGTGTACGCGTCGGGATCACCCCCGCGATAGCAATGGCGCTCCCTTCAACCGGAGTCGCTCATGTCGCGCGCACGCCTCGTGCTGCTCGTCCTGCTTACCTCGGCCATCGCCGCCTGTTCCGCATCGTCACCGACGGCGCCCAGCTCATCACGCTCTTCGCGTCTTCGCTCCCAGCACGATGATAACCCACCCCCCTGCGACTCCACCGCGTTCAGCGGCTATACCAATCCGAACGGCCACTGCTGACTGCCGCAGCGAGCAGCTCCTCTGAATTGCCCGACGCGAGGTGCGCCGCCACCGCGAGCGCATCTTCCGTCAGGGTGACTGCCCGTGGCGACGTTGCCTGGACGGCCGAGGTCAACGCATCGACGCGATGAATGATCTCGAAGAACTTGCCGCGGTGCGCGCGATCGAGCGCCTCTTCACGGTACGCGAGGGAGCGATCGACGTCGCCTAAATACGCGTATGCGTCGGCGAATTCCCGCGTCATGTCGGCAAGCTCGAACTCGTGTCCGCGTTGAACCAGGAGCGGGCTGGCGGCAGCCGCAAGCGCGTCGACCGTGGGCCTGTCTTGGAGCCTGGATGCGGCCACCGCCGCCCCGCCGAAGCAGCCGATGCGGGTGCGCAGCGGCGGGTCCGCCGCGAGCACTTGCAAGTATGTATTGAGCGCAGCCCGATAGTGGCCGACGTCGTAGCAGATGCCGGCCAGGTTCTGCCGCAGCTCCATTCTGTGCGTCTCTCGCACCGCGCCATCCACCGCCATCGCGCCGTGCTTGAGCGCTCGATCAAAATCCTGTGCGATCGCCGAGACGATGAGAAGCCCGTGATGTGCGTGCACGCGCAACTCTTGGAGCTCTGGTGATTCGCCGGGGACGCCCAGTGCGGCGTCGAATTCCTGCCGTGCCTCCGGATAGTTGCCACGCACGCGGGCCAACACGCCCTTGCCGAGATGTGAGCGGGCGATCAGCTCCGAATCGCCATGGGCGTGGCCCAGTGCGCCGACGTCGTCGTAGAGGTCGCGAGCGAGATCCGCCTCTCCGATCTTGCGAAGGATGCGCGCCTGCTGAGCGAGGAGACGCCCCTGCAGCCGCACGTCATCGAACCCGACGAGAATGCGCGTGAAGTCGAGCATGGCGGTCGCAAGCGCGAATGCTCCGGCGTCCTCGGCATCGCCGGCGAGCAGGCCGACGGCTTCGCACAACGCGCCTGACGGATAGCCGTTCGAGCCGAGCATCGCGATCGCGTCACGCAGCGGCCCGCTTCCTTCAATCGACTCGGCAATCTTGGCGGCGGCCGTCTGAAGGTAGGCCGCACGTTCGTCGCTCGACAGACTGGCTGCGCGCTGCAAGAGCGTGCCGAACGCGAGCCACGTCGCGTCGCTGTCGGAAAACTCCGACCGACCCGCGTTGCTCAAATCAGCGCGATATGCGTCAAGGACATCCGATGTGGAAAGCGGCATGACAGGTTTGGATTCCGTTGCGCCGTTCCGCGACGCGCGAGGGCCAATACAAATGACGCGCCCGCTACGCCTCTTACGATTCTCTAATTTACACCGACTCACATATTAGCGCGCGGGCCAGTGAAGGCAACCCGGCGGGACATTGAGAATACAGACGCATCGCCTACCAACGACTGCCCTCAATGAAACGCTCCGGCAACGCGCTCCCCCTACCCTCTAGCAACCTCCCGGACGGGTGCGTAACGTCGTTTGGAGCCGGACCCTGGCCCGAACAGCGCTTCGCGGGGGGCAAGCCGCATGATTTTTCACCGTAAGGATTTGCAGTTCTTTAGCATCCTGCCAAAGGCGGATGCGCCGCTCGCCATGGCGTGGTGGCTCGTGCTGGTGCTGCGCGGGACGCTTCCAGCCGTTTTCGCGATCGTCATGGGCCTGCTCGTCTCGACCGTCCAGCAGGGCGGCTCGCTCACCCAGCCTCTGACATTTACCGCCATCGTCTTCGTTTTGTTGCAAATCCTGCCGCCGGTGCACACGGCGGTCGGCGCGAATCTCGGCGACCGCATGGCGGCGTGGCTGTACGATCGGCTCACAGAAACATGCCTGCGCCCGCCCGGCATCGCGCACATGGAAGATCCAAAGCTGGCCGGCGACATCGTCGCGGCTCGCGATTTCGATCTTGGCATGACGGGCCCGCCGCTCTCGATCTCCATGGACTTCATCGCCAGCGGGATGTCGCAGATGATCGGCGGCTTTGCGTCGGCCGTCATTCTGTTCGCGTTCGCCTGGTGGGCGCCGATCGTCCTCGCGGGCGCATGGCTGGCCACACATTGGTTCCTTCGCGAGAGCGCTGTCTGGTTCGATCGCAACACGCCGGCGGTTCGTGCCGCCCAACGACACTCCGAGTATGCGTACCGCCTCGCGGTCGATCCGCCCACGAGCAAGGAGCTGCGCCTGTTCGGACTCGCGGGATGGGTCATCGAGCGATTCATCGCGCATCGAACCACGCTGCACCGGTTGCAGTACGAGGCCACGCGCCTCCGCGAGCGACCAGTGATCTGGAGTCTGCTGCTCGTTCTCGGCGCCAACGTTCTCGTGTTCTGGGCACTCACGAGCGCTGTCGCATCGGCGCGGATCTCGGCAGGCCAGCTGGTCGCGTACGCGCAGTGCGCGATCGGCACATCGCTGATCGCGTTCGGTGGACTCAGTTGGGCGATGGACGGCGCGGCCGCGCCAGTCGCCGCGGTCCTCCGCCTCGAACAAGCGATGGCACCGGTTGGAGCACTCGCTTCAGGCCAACGAACGGCGACTGGACTTCCTGCGCGCGAGATTCGCTTCCGCAACGTCCGCTTCGAGTACCCGCGCGCAGCCGATGCTCTCGGAAGCGCAACGCCTGTCCTCGACGGCTTCGATCTCACGATCCCTGCCGGCTCCTCGCTCGCGATCGTCGGACAGAACGGCGCCGGCAAAACGACGCTCGCGAAATTGCTGTGTCGTCTGTACGACCCGCAGCACGGTTCAATCGAGATCGATGGCGTCGATCTACGCGAGATCGAGCTCGCGTCGTGGCGCACGCGACTCTCGGCGGTGTTCCAGGATTTCATTCGCTTCGAGCTGCCGCTGCGCGACAACGTCGCGCCGGCTGGTGCGCCGGATCCTCGCATTCGCACCGCGCTGGCCAACGCCGGCGCCGACTCGCTCGCGAGACTCGACACAATTCTGTCGCGCGCATACGAGGGCGGTACGGATCTCTCGGGCGGACAGTGGCAGCGCATCGCTCTCGCGCGCGCCCTGTGCGCGGTGTCCGAGGGCGCCGGAGTCGTCTTGCTCGATGAGCCGACAGCGCAACTCGACGTGCGCGGCGAATCAGAGATCTTCGAGCGCATACTCGCAACGACACGCCACTGCACCACGATTCTCATCTCGCATCGCTTCTCCACCGTGCGGCTCGCCGATCGCATCTGCGTCCTCGAGCACGGCAAAGTCGTGGAGCTTGGCACGCATGACGAGTTGATGGCTCAGCACGGCCGCTACCGGACGATGTTCGATCTCCAGGCACGACGCTTCGGTGAAGCCATCGACGAGGAGGGCGTGACGCATGACGTCCTCGCGTAATCCCGCCGAGTCGGACCTTCCGCCGACGATTCCGTCGATGTGGCGGCTGTGCAAGCTCGGGCTTCGCTACGAGCCGAACCTGATGATCGTCTCGCTCGGCCTCACGCTGCTCGGCGCACTTCCGGATGCGCTCGTCGCGCTGTGGTTCAAGATCATGGCTGACGGCATCGCCACGCACGACGCAGCACGCCTTCGGTTTGGCGCGATCGCGCTCGGCATTTCCGCGGTCGCCACGTGGTTTCTCCGCGTCGTCGGCACGCGAGTGACTCGCCGCTTTCGCGACAAGGTGACGATCGCGCTCGAGTCACACGTCGCGCGACTGCAGGCGAGCATTCCGACCATCGCGCATCAAGAACGGCCGGAGCATCTCGATCGCCTCGCTATGCTGCGCGATCAGATCTTCGTGCTGGATCACATGTATCTCGCCGTGTTTTCGATGGCCGGATGGATCCTGCGGCTGGCCGTGGTCATGGTGTTGCTCGCGTCGATTCATCCGGCGCTTGCGCTACTCGCGGTCGCGGCTGCGCCCGCGGTGTTCACGTCCACGTGGCGTCCCACCGTGGAGCAGGCGGCGCAGCAGCGCGCCGCGCCGTTCAACCGACTCGCGCGCCATCTCTTCGCCACCGCGACGACCGCGTCAACCGCGAAGGAAGTCCGCGTCACGGGCATCGGCGATTCACTGATGCGAGACCGGCGCCGCGCGTGGGAGTACGGCCATCAACCGATCGCCGCCGCGCGCTGGTCATCGATGATCTGGCACGCCGCGTCGTGGGCGTTTTTCGGCGCGGCATACGTCGCTTCCATCATCTTCGTCTCGGCGGTGCTGCACGCGCCTGCCGCGTCGGTGCTGCTCGTGCTCGCCGCCGGTGGCTTGCTCTCGGCATATATCAGCGCGACGGTGGGCGAGCTGGGATTCCTGCGTGGGTTCTGGGCGTACGGTGCGCGACGGCTCGCGTGGCTCGAGGACTACGCGGCTTCGTTCACGGCATCCACCGACCTACCCGCGCCGGAACGTGTCGACCGCGGCATCCGCTTCGATCGCGTCTCGTTCGCCTACCCAGGTATGAATACGCTCGTGCTGGAGGACGTGACGCTCGATCTGCCCGCGGGCGCGGTCGTCGCCATCGTCGGCGAGAACGGCGCCGGCAAGTCCACACTCGTCAAGTTGCTCGCAAGGATGTACGAACCGACCGCGGGCCGCATTCTCATCGATGACGCGGACCTCTCGCGCATCCCGGCGGATGCCTGGCGCGAGAAGCTCGCCGGCGCATTTCAGGATTTCGTGAAGTTCGAGTTGCGCGCCCGCCAGAGCGTCGGTCTGGGCGACGTCCCTCGCGTCGACGACGGGCCCGCAGTGACTTCGGCGATCGAGCGTGGCGGCGCCAACGACGTCATCGCTCGACTCGGCTCAGGGCTCGACACGCAGCTTGGACCCACGTGGCCGAGTGGTGTCGATGTGAGCTTTGGGCAATGGCAGAAGTTGGCGCTGGCGCGTGCCTATATGCGCGACAAGCCTCTGGTGCTCGTGCTCGACGAGCCGACCGCCGCGCTCGACTCGGAAACGGAGCACGCGCTCTTCGAGCGCTACGCGACGGGCGCTCGCGAGTCAGGTGACGCGATCACGATTCTCGTATCGCACCGCTTCTCCACGGTCCGCATGGCCGATTTGATCGTCGTGCTCGATCGTTCGCGCGTGGCGGAAGTTGGCTCGCACGATGAGCTGATTGCGCGGGGTGGCCAATATGCGGAGTTGTATGGCATTCAGGCTGCGGCGTATCGCTGACCGCGGAGGTATCACGGACGGGACGGACACAGACAGAGGGGCACGGATAAGCGACACTACGCCTCCTTAAACAAAGGCGCTCGGGACGCCTCCTATTTGCGTCCCGAGCGGCTTTCTTAAGGAAGATCTTCCGCAGATCCGTACCCGTCCGTCTGTGTCCGTGCCGTTCCGTGATCGGCCCTTATGGCTTCAGCGGGAGGGCGACAGATGATCCGCGTCCGTCGCCGGTCGCCCGTCCCCGTGTATCGACGAACTTGCGGCTCCGCTACGGCTTTCGACCGTGTCGGAGCTCCGCGAGGTCGCGCCCCAGGAAGTCTTCGACCGGCTGGCGCCCCTCGCTCATGTGATGGTCATCCATCAGGTTGATCGCGCGACCTTGGCTCAGCGCGCTGTCGACTGACATGCCGCGTTCGCGAATCAGGTACGCCGACCAGAGATGGCTCGCGCGCCACGCCACGGTGCAATGCAGCAGTACGCCACCGTTTGCTTCTTTCAGTGCGCGGCTGAACCCATCCACCGTCGCCGGCGAGTACGGCATGTCCGTGGAGCCGCGGACGGGCAGATACACGTACTTCATGCCGAGCTTCGCGACTTCGGCGGCTTCGTCGAAGCCGATGTGGGACATCTCCTCCGGCGTGCGAAGATTGACGACCGTCGTGACACCCTTGTCGTGGAGTTGGCGAAGTGCGTCCGCGGTTGGCCGGCCAGAGATGTACAGATCATCACCGACGCGCGCGAAGGCCGCCTGAAAACTCTTCGCCGGATCCAAGGAAACTGGCATCGGGACGCTCTTGTCGGGATGGGCGCCGACGACGTGCTGCGCGAAAACCAAGGGGGCGGACATCACCAGCAGCGCGCCGGCGATTGACGCGGCCTTTCGAGTCATGGACACCTGCGGAAAGGGGACGAGCGAAGTGTACGTCCGCAGAATCGGGCCTGTGTGGATGATCGGTGCCGAAAGTGTGCTGGATTTGTCATCGAGGGTCGACCCAATTCGCAGCGAGCAAGCGCGCCTCGGCACAAATGCCGCAAGAAGAACGGCCACTCTGACAATGGATGGGTTGGCTGGAGGTGCGATCAACTCAAATGCCGAGACTTTCGGACTTTATCACCGAACACAGCCAGGAAATACTCGACGCCTGGGAAACATTTGCGAAAGCACTACCGGCCGAGACGCCGATGGATGTCCGTTCGCTGCGCGATCACGCGCAGGCGATGCTCAACGTCATCACGGCCGATCTCGAAACGCCCGAATCAGACGAGCAACGGGACCGCAAAGCCCGAGGGTTGGCGGACGATACCGGCGACGGTTCCATGACGGCCGCATCCAAACACGGACTGGGGCGAGCCGAGCACGGCATCAGCGTCGAGAACACGGTGGCGGAGTTTCGCGCGCTGCGTGCAAGCGTCATCGAGCTCTGGGTGAAGCAACAGCAAACCGCCGGACCGTCGGAGCTCGAGGACATAGGCGCTTCAACGAAGCAATCGATCAGGCAATCGCCGAGTCACTCGCGCAGTTCACTCGAGAAGTCGAGGGAGCACGCGACCGTTTTCTCGCCGTACTTGGCCACGACCTCCGGTCGCCACTCGGTGCAATTCTGACGTCGAGCCGCTTCCTGCTCGACGAAGGACACCTATCGGATATGCAGCACCGCATGATCGCCAGTATGGAGAAGAGCGGGCAGCGAATGGCACAGCTCGTGGAAGACTTGCTCGATTTGGCGCTGACGCGCTTCGGCAGTTCGATCCCCCTTCGCCGCACGAGCGTCGACTTGAACACGCTGCTGCGCGAGGTGATCGCCGAGGTTGGCGCGTCGTCGCCCGACGCGCAGATCGAGTTCGCGACCGAGGGCACTCTCATCGGTGAGTGGGATCGGACGCGTCTCGCGCAGGCGTTCGCGAATCTGCTCAGTAACGCGATCCAGCATGGGGGGGCCGGTATGCCGATCAAGGTCACCGCGACACCTGCTGGAGAGAATTCAGTGGAGGTCGCCTTCAGAAACGAAGGGCCCGCGATTCCCGGGGATCAGGTCAAAGGCCTGTTCAGCCCAATGAAAAGCAGTCCCGGTAAGCGCGATCGTCGACACCTCGGCCTCGGTCTATATATCGTCGACAAGATCGTCGAAGCACATGGCGGAAAGGTCGGAGTCGAATCATCCGATGGCGCTGGTACGACCTTTCACGTCACGCTCCCTCAGCGCGGAGGACAGGATGCGAAGACCTAGCTCGAACTACATCGGGTCCATCTTGGGAAGGCACGGTCGCTCTCGTGTCCAGAAAGCGATCACGGCGCCGGGCGCGCAAATCTCGTGAGCTCAGCGGGGAGCAAATCGACAACGACGCCCCGAACGCTCACGAGATTCGACGTCGGTTGCATTTGGACCACGCGAGGACCGCACGCCGAGAGCCAAAGCGCGACGGGCCCGACGCCAAGCGTAGTGAACAACCGGCATGCCGTGGACGACGGGGCGCGGCGCGGCATGGTGCGCAACATACCGGGCCTACACAAAACAGCAATCTGAATTGCTGCTCCGGATCACCTGGGGCGGTAGCGGAGTGCCTCATTCACGTGCGCTTCGCCGACGCGAGATGCGTGCTCGAGATCCGCGATCGTGCGCGCGACGCGGAGCACTCGATGATATCCGCGCGCCGAGAGCTGAAGCGATTCCATCGCGCTCGTTAGAAGCTTGCGTGCGTTTGCATCCACGGTGCCGCCGGCCAGCAATGCTCGTGCGGGCGCTCGCGCATTGCACTCGACCGACGAAAGATGCGACAACCGCTGCCGCTGTATCGCTCGGCTCCGCTCGACACGCGCGCGAATCGTCGCCGACGAATCGCCGCTCGATCGGCCGTCCAACTCTTCCCCTGTCACGGGTGCGAGCGTCACGTGCATATCGATTCGGTCGGCCAGTGCACCTGAAAGGCGCGATCGATATTTCACGATCTCACCGTCGCCGCACGTGCACACGCGCGTCGGGTGGCCGAAGTTGCAGCAGGGACACTGTTGCGTACCCCACTTTTCGGTGGTCCTTGCACACCGCGAGGCCGATTCCAGACTATCCAGATGTTCTTGCGCACGTGGGCCACCATTTACTCAGGCGGCGCCTCGAACTCGGGCTTCAGCAGAAGGAGGCCGCCAAGATCCTCGGCACCGGCGCTTGGAATCTCCGAAACTGGGAGACAGGCCGGCACGGAATCCAGAATTGGTATTATCCCAAGGTCATTCGTTTTCTGGGATACAACCCCCTTCCGGCTGCCACGACGCGCGGCCAGGAAGTCCGCCGTGAAAGACTCAGCCGCGGGTGGTCACGGCGGCGACTCGGCCGCGAGGCCGGTGTCGACGAGGCAACGGTCCGTCGAATCGAGGCTGATACGCCTCGCGTCGCCCTTAAGCCATTGCAGGGAGTTCTGAGGACGCTCGGGATCGACCGCGCCGAGTTGGCGACTCCTAGAACCTGTCCTCGGTCATCCGCAAGCGGTTAAACGACTGGAAAGCGATCGCAGAGGAAGCGCCGACAGACCCGCGATCCGCGTTTGCGGTTGCGGTTTCGCTCGAGCTCATCAGAGAGAACGAACAGGAGACCGATAGCTGAACGCGTATCGGCCTTTCGCGCGACCAGAGCGGAACAGAGAGGTTCCCCCACCCCCGCGGCCCTGCGCCGCCCATCGCGCCGTGGGCTGGGAACCGACCTCACCCGGTATACCGCACCGAACGTGCGGGATCGACGTGCAAGCCACGCCAAGTTGGCACCATCGCCGCGAGCGATGATACGACGAAAACTACTAGTGCCGCCGCGATGAACGCCATGACATTGGCTCCGGCGCCCTGGTCGTAAAGATACCGGCGGATGACCGGCGTCGTGAGCATTGCGCCACCATAGCCGGCGGCCAGGCCAATGCCGATCGCCAGACCAACGTCCTTCAGGAATAGAACGATAATATCCTGATGGACCGCACCAAGGGCCATTCGAATCCCGATTTCCGTCGTTTGACGGTCGACCCTATAGGCCACGTTGCCATAAATCCCCACGGCGGAGACGCACACTGCAAGCGCAGCTAGGGCGCCGAGGAGGGTTGCGATGAGGCGTTGCGGCGCGACCAACGCCAGCAACTGTGACGAGAGTAGGCGCGCGTTCGCAAGGCCGCTGGAGGCGGGCGGATCGTTCCTCAGGATCAACGTTGGATCGACCCGCGACACGGTCCGCCGGATCACGGCAAGGGCCGCGGTGGGTGAAGCACTCCGCGCAAGAATCAGCGGCCCGCCTAACCCCAGCGGCTCTTCCTGGGCGAACGCCTTGAAGATGACGGGGACGCTCTGGTCCTGTAAGGATACGTAGCGCGTATCGCGCACCACGCCAACGACACGGTAGGAAAACGAGACAATGGAAGTGGCGTGCAACATCTGCCCGATTGCCGACACGCCGGGGAATAACGCACGGGCAGCGGACTGGTTGAGAATGACGACCTGCTCCGTGCCGACGCGATCCTGTGGCCCAAAGGGCCGGCCTTCCACGACGGGGATGCCAAGAACCCTGAAGTAGTTTGAGGTGACGTAGGCGCCCCCCATTCGCAACTCTCCTGTGGTCCGCACAGGCCTGGTCGGACCGGGACCGACATCTCCGGGGCCGACATCGAACCGATTTCGAAAGTCAGCAACGGGAACCCAACTCGCGGCGGCCGCCGCCTTGATACTCGGATCTCGTTCGAGTTCCCCGATGATCGATTCGTAACGGACTAGCCTGTTAGCATAGCCGGAGCGCGAAGGCGATCCAATCTTCATGACAGCAACGCCGCGCATATTGAAGCCAGGGTCGGCGGTCAACGCGGAGCGGATTGTCTGAAGGAGGAGGCCCGTCGTGATCAAAGCAACAGTCGACAGTGCCACCTGAATGGGAATGAGCCCCATGCGATACCGGCGGTGTTCCCGCGGGCACCGATCCAGCACCGAGTCGAGCGGATCAAGGCGAAGCGTGTGCAGCACCGCGGGGAGCACAACCGCCAGCGCCGTCACTATCGACAGCCCCAATGAGAAGAGCAGAAGGGCTGGATCCGCACGCAAGTCGAGGCGGTCCAGTATGACATTGCCCGGCAAGCGAAAGCTGGCGAAGAGCCGAAGTGTCAGCATGCCGACGCCGATTCCAACCAGGCCAGCAGCGAGAGAGAGCAGCAGGGTTTCTGTGAGGACGAGCCCGACAACGTCGCGCTGCCGTGCGCCGATCGCGAGGCGAACTCCCAGTTCGCGTGCCCGCTCTCGGCTCCGGACGACAAGCAGCGTCGCCACATTCGTACACGCGATTAACAGCGTGATAGCCGCGCCGAGCGCGAGGAGATTGAGAACTCGAATCATCCCGCCGCGATCGCGCGTTGGCGCGAGCGCGCCCTGGAGCGGCACCACCGTGACCGGCGCACGCATAACGATCGGTGAGGCATCAATCCACGCCGATTGCTCGGCAACAGCATGGCCAATGCGCTGCAGTTCCATCTCCGCGCGAGCGCGGTTGGTTGGCAGGATCCGGCCGATGATGGCAACGAATGGCATGAGCTCCGAGATCTTGCCATCCACGACAAGCATCGGGGGCTTCATCGGAATCAACGCGTTGAGCGGAATCCACACGTCGGGAATCGCGCCGAGGTCCGTGCCTCGGAAAGTCGGTGGAAGGACACCGACGACCGTGAGTCGCTGGCCATTGAGTGTGATCGCGCGGCCGAGCACGGACCGATTACCTGCAAACTGTCGCGTCCAGAACGCGTGACTGAGTGCAACGACCATGGCTTGGTCAGCAACGGTGTCTGCCGAGCCAGGCAAGCGCCCGACCGCTGGCCTCACTCCGAGGACCGAGAAGTAGGTGGGCGATACCGCGACTGCATCCACGTCTGCGCTATCGTGGTCAGTCCACTGGAGCGTCTGTGAGATGGACGCCGCGACGCCGGAGAGCGCGCCAGTGCTTGTCGCAAGGGCTCGGTAGAGCGGGTAGATATTGGTGCGGTACTGGCTCTGGGTTGTCGCCGTGTAGATGCTGACCAATTGCTCCGGCGCTGAAACCCGCAAAGGCTGAATGATGACCGTCCTAATTACGGTAAATAGGGCGACGTTGACGCCAAAGCCCAACGCAAGCGTCACGATGACACCGAGCGCGAAGGCGCGACGTGCGACCAAGGCTCGCAGCGATGTACGAAACATTCCTAGCTTACGGCTGTTTCCCTTCCAACGCGACGTAGTTCGCGTCGAACGTCGTTCGTTGCTGGGGTGTCAGTATTTTCTGAATCGATTTCGGCAGCTGGACGCTCCACTCGAGCGCTTTCATCGTAAACCCCATTTTGTCCCCTCCCTTCTTCACTTCGTCTTGCATGCGACGCCATTCCCGATCGTACGAGGTCTTGACGCTGTCGACGCGGCGGCGTTGGTCTGGAGAGAGAGAGATCGGCGTTGGTCTACTCAACCACGCCTCAACGCGCTCGGTCCGCGCCGTGTCCTGCTGGGTCACATACGCTTTCTGGGCCTCGGTTATCGGGTGGGTAACTAGTTGCACTATCACGCAAATGAGCGCAAACATAATTCCTCAAAGGAGATGATCGTGTCGCATGGTGGTCGTGTCTCCGGCCGACCACAGCCTTGCTATCGCCGATTCGCGCGTAACCGAGCGAGGAGCTCCTCCAACGGCATCCCACCGGTCGCGATTCGGTCTCCGATTTGGACTCCGGGAGTACCGAGAATTCTCAGTGTCGGAACCCGGCTCAGGTCCGCTTGAACAGCCGCACGTTCCACAGACGCCGGATCGTCCAGGCATCGTTTGAACGCGGCGGTATCCCTAAGCTGCGTTGAACGAATCAAAGTATTCACCGGCAACGAATCACCAATGAGTGGAGTCGCAAACAATGTAGTATGCATCTCCGCGAAACGCCCTTGCGATCGAGCGCACTCAGCCGCCACAGCCGCCGGAAACGCCAAGGGATGAATCTTCAACGGATTGTACCGGTAGACAACCGCCAGACTGTCGCCAAGCTGGGCACCGGCTTGCTGAATAGTGCCCTCGAAGTGACGGCACGCGGGGCACTGGTAGTCGGTCCACACGACGAGAGTATACGGCGCATCAGTCCTTCCGATACGTCGTGAAAAGGCGAGGTCTTGTTGCCATCCCGGAAAACGGCGCGTGCCATCTGACGGGGTCGCAGGTGACGAAACGAAACGCGTGGCAGCGAGGGCCGTCATCGTCACAGCGCACGCGACAAGCACGACATCAAGTATCCGCGATTTCGATGGCACGCCGTCTCCTGAAGAGAGTCCAAGACGTACTGTGAGTAGTGAGCAACGGACCCCACACCCTGCGATCTAGAAACACCACATCGAAGAAAGCCAGCATACCTCTCGCGTAGTCAGTTCCAGGTGCTATTCACCGCACATCTGACACCGAAGTCTTTAGCACCCGGAACTGTCTATTCACAGCGACGGTTTCGATCGCTTAGAGCGTGCAGCCACAGCTTATCGGGCTCCCGTCATCATTGAAGTAGCAGCACCATTCGTCGGTGGCGGGACAGTAGCCCTTGCTGGGAATACACGCCTGCGTCGGGTTGGCGTGAGCGGTGTTCGGCGCGGTCACCATCATTCCCGCTGAGGCGATGATGACAAAGGCAGCGAGCCTTCCAATTCGGGACAACGTCATGTGCTGTACCTCCTGAATGTGTAGTGCCTCAGTCGGAAATGGAGTGTCCGTCCCGTAGAATTGTGCAGGGAGGACACCCCAGTGAAACGAACCCGCAAGCAGTTCACGGCGCAGGAGAAAATGGCTCTCC
>Ga0070681_10002069_pt1 | contig 18205 bp, 14 predicted proteins | sample KBSC83BmetaG_FD_65650 | JGI IMG/M metagenome (GOLD analysis project Ga0070681, IMG submission 65650) | Corn rhizosphere microbial communities from Kellogg Biological Station, Michigan, USA - KBS C8-3B metaG | ecosystem: Host-associated > Plants > Roots > Rhizosphere | place: USA: Michigan... | reverse complement strand
TCGAAGGCTTTCCGGGCCCAAGGCTCCGGGCGCATAGCTCAGTTGGTAGAGCAGCTGACTCTTAATCAGCGGGTCCCAGGTTCGAGCCCTGGTGCGCCCACCAAGCTTTTCAGCCACTTACGGGAACGACGATCGCACAGAACGCGAACCGTTTTACAGGTCATTTTACAGTTTTGTTCTCGCTTCGAGCTTCAGCACTGCGGCTTCGGCGAGTTGCACGTCACGACCGAGATAGTGCGCATCGAGAATAGCCTCGACGTCTCTCAGGCTGTGGCCGGTAAACGTCGCGATCTGCGGCACTGTAGCGCCGGCGATCGCGAGCCGCACGACGGCGGTGCCCCTGAGGTCGTGGAACGTGAGGTCGTTGATGCCGGCGCGATCCGACAGCTTGCCCCACGACGACCTGAACCCGTCGCCGGTCCAAGGACGGCCTAGCGAGTTGGTGAGGATCACCGGGCCCCGGTGCTCGGTGGCGTCCAGCAGTGCCTTCAGTGGCGTGCCGACCGGCATCACGATGCGTCGGCCGGTTTTCGACTGCTGAAGCCGTATGTGGCTGCCGTCGTAGGCAGACCAGGGCAGTCGCAGCAGATCGCCCTGCCGTTGACCGGTCCAGATCGCCAGCATCAGCGACAGCTGGATTTCCTTCGGCGCGATGGACAGCAACGACGCAATATCCTCCTCAGCCCAAATCTTCTCCCTACGGCTGCCTGAGTAGAGCCGGCCGCCTCGCTCACAGGGATTGACTGTAACGATGCCGCGGTCCTTGGCGAACGACAGGATCCGTGCCAGCACGGTCCAGGCAAAGTCCGCCTTGCGAGGCGTGTTGCCAAACCTGTCGCGCCAGCTCTTGAACTCGCCGCGGACGCGGCGGTCAGCCAAGGCGGCGACGGGCAGGTCACCGAATTCTTCTTCGATAAGCTTGATGTAGGCAAGGTACGAGCGTCGAGTTGACTGAGCGAGACCGGTGAACTCCGGCGCGGCCTTGTAGCGCGCGATAATCGTCATGAACGTGCCGGCCCGCGGTTGCCGCGCGCTGGCGTGTGCTTCATGATACTCGCGGACGAATTCTGGCGTGCCGGGCTTAGCCTTGATCTGCGGGCCGCCGCGCCAAGCATAGTAGTAGGTCTTGAGCTCACCGGTCGCGAGGCGGCCGTTGACTTTATGGATTCCCTTCAGAACGACGCGCACGTTTCCTCCTCCACTCGTCCAAAGCAGTTGTTTCTGAATCAGAAGTTTTGGAAGTCGCTAACCCGCTTAAGGAGTCTAACGCGAGGTCAATCGCTTTCAAGTCCCAACGTGCAGTACCCGCCAGAGCGGCGGGTAATCTTCCAATCTTCACCCATTTCGAAAAAGCACTGACGGACAGTCCGCAATAGAATGCGGCTTGGTCGCGTGTTAACAATCGTTGGACCAAGTCTGTCGAGTTGAGCGCCATAAGCTGCAACGGCGGATTGAACAAGTAGCGGCGTTGCGGGCTATTGCACTTCATGTCAACGCCAATCCCTTTAATGTACTGGTGCGGGCTGTGCTCGGCGCGAGTGCTGAACGGAAAAGAGTCAGCCGTTGGTCAGTTCCGCTGGCGAAGGCGCTGAGCGACGGGGTGGCGCCACAGGCGCTACGCAAACATATCTGAGCCGCTTCAATCGGGCTGGAGTTATCCGCTGTAAGGACATCTCCACTGCTCCGAAGCTGGTGCCACAATTTTCCAAGTGAAAAACTAATTCTTGTAAAGCATTCGTGCAGCGAGCGAACGCGTTCGGTGATCCAACGTCAGTAGTGGTCTGCCTCATCTGGACCGCTCTTCATATGAAAGAGAATTGTCCCCAACGTCCCTTCAAGAGACAATATGATATGTACTACCACTCTTACAGTCACCGTCTACGCATCATTCAAGCCTACGATGAGATGATGCAGGAGAAACTGAAAACGTCAGAGGGCTACTTCGTCAACTTCATGTTCAATCAGCTTCCCGGTGGAAGGGACGCGAAGCTGCAACAGATGCGGCGACAGATAGAAAGATTTCATGGTCTCTTGACGAGACATATCGTTAGGAAGCCTGAATCTAAAAATTGGAAACACCTGCGGCCGGTCCTGATCGTCGCGCCGGATTGAGTACGTTGTACTTGATCTCCCGCGCTCGAAATGTGCTTAGAGGGAAGAAAAACGCCGAAATAAATCGCCGGATTTCTGTCTTGGTCTGCGATTTTTCCGGCGAATGAACGCAGCTTGTTTCTTTGCGCCTGAGGTGTGGAGAGGGCGGCGAATGTTTGCGATCGGCAGAAGCAAAATGCGGGGATTCACGCCGCAGACTCGAAAAAGAGAAGACCGGATTTCGTCTACGACCCTGCCGGCAAATATGCGTTTCCCGCAAAGAGCGTTATTGTTGCCGAAGCCAAAGGGAGCCTATCGCGACAACGGGCCAAGCGTGCTGCCATTCGGAGGCTTTCCCGCAAAGCATTCACGGAACAAGTGCAACATGTCATTGGCAAGCCGGCTCGCGACGTTATCATTGCCGGCGGATACGGAATTGCGTTTGGTGCGATCCCCGGCGAACACATTCCGGGCGCGGCAGGGGAGCAGGTGTCAACACTGGCTGTTGCCAGTCCGGAAGCGATCGCCGTTATCGCGTCAAAGGAGGCCGTAAAGCTGAACTCCCTCTCAGCCGCCGCAACTTACGGGGCGCAGCAAGTCCAGAAAACACAGCAGCAACAAGTACCGCAACAACATCGGCAAGAGGTGCATCTGCAACATGAACGCACTCGCCATGGACCGGGCGGCCCCGGCGGTCCTGGCGGTCCCGACGGCGGTGGTTCGCGAGGCGAGCGCGAGCGGAGAACGGCAAGTGGGCGCATAGCCTATGCCAACTACGAGTCTGCCTTCCTCATGTGCGGGGCGACTAACGTCGCCGCCTTCCTGCGCAGTATGCTTGATGGACGAGGAATTGCCGACATGAGCCCTGAAAGCTCGTTCGAGGAGTTCTGGATTGTAGAACATCGAAAGGGACCGTTCTGGATAGCTCGGTCGGGGGTGGACCGCTGGTGGCCGTGTTGGAGGCCGGAACCGTTTTACTTCGCCATGCATGACACTTCTGCTAAACAGATCCTGCACGCTCTCGCTTCGAATCTTGAGCGCGTCCCAGACAGCATCGAGCTCACGGCCGCGACGATAGATGGGGACCTTGACCCGGCCGATGATGAGGACATTGCCCTGCAGGGTGACGGGCTCGCTTTGTTGACTGATGTCCACGCTTCGTCCGGCCCCCAACGTTGGGACCTCCGCCAAGGCAAATGGGTATGACCATTGCGGATGTGGTGAGGTCTCGATCATCAGTGTTTGACCGCGATTCCTCGCGGCGATGAGAACGGGGGGCGCGCCAATGGCGGTGCAGAACCAGCTCTGGTACGCGACGAATAATCAACCATAAATTGACTGTTTCGTGGGAAATCCTTAGCAAGCTCTTTTCCTGTTCCGGACTAAGCGCTGTCTCCGGAGTTCACCCAACCTCGTCTTTGCGACAAAAGTCATGAAATTGAACGAGCTTATCGCCCGAGGCGGTACGTCGTTAAAACGATCAAGCCGGCATCGCCGGGGAGGAATACCGCAAGCTTAACCGGCACTTGAACGGTTTCACGTTCTGGCGATCCAACCCAGCTCGACGTCGTAAGCTTTGGGAGCCCCAAGAGGCTGCCCTGGGGATGATCGCCGCCTACCTATCTGCGGACCGGAGGCTGCCGCTCGAGAGGATCGCCAATGAGGCCGCCCTGGTGAAGATGCCTACGGGCACCGGCAAGTCGGCCGTCATAACAGTCCTTTGTCGCTGCCTGCCGATGATCAGGCGAGCTTTGGTCCTGACGCCGAGAGAGGCCTTGACCGACCAGCTCTACCGTTACGTCCGCCGCGGCTTTTGGTTGCGCATGGACTATGCGGCGGACGATCAGGCTCTCTTTTCCGACGAACAGGGGATCGCGACCGGCAACCCCGTGCTGCCGGCATATATCGCGAAGCTTTTGCCTAGTGCCGTGAGATCGATTTTAGATGCCGACCCGACTCAGGAGCGCATGGTCTTGGTCGGAACGCTTCAGGCCATGGACATGATTCGGAGGGATGCAGAGAAGGCGACCGATCCGTCGCCGACCTCGGAAAGCCTTCGGGCGGCGGACCTATTGCGGCTGATCGGGAAGTTCGACGTGATCGTGGTCGACGAAGGACACTACGAACCTGCGATCTCTTGGAGCAGAGCGATCCGCGACGCCGATCTGCCGACGGTGCTGTTCAGTGCCACGCCTTATCGTAACGACTACAAGTCCTTCCGAGTGCGCGGCAAATTCGTATTCAATCAACCGATCGACGACGCGATCGCGGAGCGAATCATCCGCAAGCCTCGCTTCGACGAGCTCGAAGGTTTTTACCGACTCCTCGGCGTCGCCTTTGTCGGAATTCACCGACGACACGGAGTCGGACGTTCAACCGAGCGCCCGCGATCGGGCGGACGCCGCCAAGTTCGCGAAGGCGCTGGTACTCGCCGCGAAATCGATCGATACCCCCGTCGGGGTCGACCATCCGAAGATCATCGTCCGTGCCGACGAGCGGGCCAAGCTCGAGATGCTTCATGACGAGATCGAGCGTATAAGCGGCGAGGCCGCTCTGACCATCCACCACGCCATCAAGCGCAACGATGCACTGAAGAGACGCTTCAATAGCGTCAAGGCCGCGCAATCGATCCCTGCGAACGCCCAGGTCCGGTACTGGTTGCACCAGACCAAACTTCTCGAAGGAGTCGACGATTCGTCCTTCGTCGCAGTCGCCGTGTACGACGTGTTCGGCAATGCCCGCCAGTTGGTTCAGCAGATCGGCCGCGTGCTGCGTTCGTCGGACGAACGTCGGAAGGCCAGGCAGGAAGCCGTCGTCCTGGCGTCGCCGGAGATGGTTTCGCGGATGGAGGAGTCCTGGGACCATTATCTCGACTTCGAGAGATATTGCGCGAAGAACACCAGTTACCTGGTCACCAACGAAGCGGCCCTGCCGGACCGGCTCCTGGCGACGATGCCCGACATCCAATACATCGAAGGGCAATTCAGGCCGCGGTTCATGATCGAGGGGAAACTCGAGATCGACGACATCCGCCTTCCCGCCAGCGCGGCGGTCTTCCGGCTGGGAGGGGACCTCGACAAGAGCGTCGTCAGATTGGAAATCGTGGAAGCGATTCTGAACGAGGATCGGTTCAAACCAATCGAGATAACTGGGCTTCCGGGCGAAGCGATCGCGATCGCATACTACGGATGGCAGACCTCGCCGCTCCTCACCAGACAGTTCTTTCCCGAGTGGAAGCTCGGTGTCTGCATCGTCGTACGCTCGGGCAGTCTGGTTCTGGCCCATGATACCGGCGGAATAGTCTTCGACGCCGCCAAGCTGGGACTCGGCAGAATGGATCAAACCGATTTCGCCCGCGGTATTCCTGCATCGGCGAGCGGAAGGCCGGTTCGTGTCGCCCGGATATCGTCGGCTTCCCTCGACATGTCCGAGCGGGCGATCCGCTCTCAGGCGACGCGCACCAGATCCTTCGAGAACACGTTCACCGATCTGCTCGACCCAGCAATGGTGCCGACGTCGGCGTACGCCTTCCTGGGAAGGTACGGGAGGTATCTCGGTTTGACCCGGGCGCGGATCCGCGACGCGTTGCCGGAGCCGCTATCACTCGCGCATTACATCGAGTGGGCGAAGATCGTCGCGGACCAGTTCAGCGACGGCAAACGGACCAGGAATCCGGTCTTTGACAGATACGCGCAGGTCGCCGCCATACCGGTCGGCGACGAGGCTGAAGCCAAAAACATCCTGCTGGATCTCGGCGACAGCTTCTCGGATTTTCTTCATGACGTTGATGACGTCGGCATGCGTGCCTCTTTGGTGGATGCGGATCACGACGACCTCTGCGCGGACGTGGACGAGGGCAAGTTCGAGATCGGGATCGGCGGCGAACGCTTCGAGTGCGAGGTCGAGTTCGTCGAGCGGACGGGGCGCTACCGGATAAGAAGTCCGGGTCTCGACGGGCGGTTTCTCGCACAGTCGCCGGGAGGAAGGCGGTCCGCGTCGACCTTCACCCAGCTTCTCAATCGAACGCAGTCGTTTCGCATCATCCCGGAGAAGAGCGGCATCGTCTACGCCAACGGCAGTTTCTACGAGCCGCAAGGTTTCCAGCCGCGGCCCGACGGTACGATCCCCCAGTTGCAGAACGCCGTAGCGATCCCGATCCTTGCGAACATCATGACGGAAAAAGGCGAGAACCTGTACGGCAAGGATCGGTCTGCTTGGGTGAAGGATTCGTTGTTCGGGCTGTTCAAGGCGATGGCAGATCACGACGTCGGCCGCCCATTGCCGGCCGAATGGGGAGAATTGGGCGAAGCGGCGACGCGCTTCGACCTGATCGTCTGCGACGACGATGGGCAAGAGGTGGGCGACTTCCTCGCCGTCGATTCGTCGAATAGGACAGCCGCAATTATACACGCCAAAGCGTCCAGCGACGTTCACAAGGAGAGCATTACGGCTCTCGAGGTGGTTGGCCGACAGGCTCTGGCGTCGCTCGCGTTTTGCTCGACGACCTCGCTGCCTCCCAAGATCGCCGAAAAGCGCTGGGAGAGCGAAGTCCAAGCCAACGCGGTCAAGCTCAAAGGCCTGAAACGCGTCTTCAAGAACACGGCCGGACTTGACATCAAGCAGATCGAAACGGCCGTTGCGGAAGCGGTTACCAACCGCTCCTGGTCGCGGGAAATCTGGATTGTAGCGGCACGCCTCATGGATCTGAAACACCTCGCCGAAAGCGTGAAGGGAGGAATGACCAACCGGAACTGGCAGCTGCTCATGTATGTCGACGGCCTTGCTACTGCTTGCGGGCGGGGCAACGCTCGGCTGCGCATATTCTGCCACAATGGCGCCGACGTAACGGTTTCTCCGCCGAAGAAGCCCAAGAAGACGGCCGGAAAAGCTAGGCGTTCACGCAAAGCGCCATAGCCGAAAGTCGTTTGCTCAGAGACGTTTGCTGCCGGCGAGCTGAGATCGAGACTCCGAGTAACCTGACGGCTTTCTCTTTCGGAAAGAGAGACTTCAGAACGTCGATCAATACGAATTCAGTTCATCGCGGCTGTTCAGAGAGCCGGCTGTCGGCCGGCTCCGTGAGATCAGTTCGAATTAGGCGAATTTCACCGTGAGCGTGACTGTCCGACCTCGCGTGCCCTTCTCTTCACTGTGTCGCACCAAACCTTGTCATTCAGCGGCTGTAGCACGGCGGCCATCGCGTCAAATTCGGTGAGATCGCTGAAAAACGTGTTCTCGGCGCCGACTGCCTTTCGTATTCGTCCGCGCGGACCTCGCGGTTCTCGACGCCCCTCGAAATCCAATGGTAGCATCATTCTCAGCGGCCGCCTCACGACTGATAAGCTTTCTAACAAAACGGAGTCAGTTCGGGGACTGATAAGGAAATTACACCAAGCTTATCAGTCGTTCGGCATTCCATACGCGATGCGCTACCGCGCAAGTACGGTTGCGCAAACGCCAAGTTCTGATTGCTCGAGGGCGGACGGCAGAAGTTCCGCTCTTTTATGATCAGACTTGACTAGTCATGCCTACCATAGATACACGAATTCAAGGTCACAGAAGCCCGGTCATCACCATCGGCGGAGCGGCTATCAATACCCTTTCGCGATATCCACCTGGTGCGCGAAGGGTAGCCCACTCTCGTGACGATGAATCTGCTCGGCAATGGCTTTTGCAATCGCATCTGGGTCGCTCATGGCCGCGTTATGAGGTGTAAGGTGGACGCGAGGGTGTAGCCATAATCCGGATCCTGGCGGAAGCGGTTCGACTTCGAAAACATCCAGAGAGACTCCCGAAAGAGTTCCGTCCTCAACTGCGTCAAGGATATCTGCTTCGCTTTGAAGGCCACCGCGTCCCGCATTGATAAGTACGGGGGCTTCGAGACGGCCGTCCCGCGCAAGCTTTGCGAACAGCGCCTTGTTCAAAATTCCTCGTGTGGCTGGTGTCAGCGGAAGCAGCGCAACGAGAATATCCGTCCGACCAAGAAATGCGTGAAGTGTTTCCGATCCACTGAAAGCTCGAACACCTTCGAGCGGAGCCGTCGGGGCTGACCTTGCCCAACCGGCGACCTCGAACCCCATCGTGGCGAGTTTGCGCGCCGCGTCTCGTCCCAAATTGCCCAGTCCGAGGATCCCAATCCGTATGTCGCTCGCTGCCGGCTGGTTGCGAAAATCCAGCCAGACTTGACGTCGTTGTTGCTGTTCGTAGGTCCATGCACGGCGTAGATGCATCAGGCAATGCATCACCACGTACTCGCTCATCCTGGCTGTCAGATCTTCGTCGACAACACGCAGCAGCGGCACAGCGGGCAAATGTGGATCGGACGTGAGATGATCCACGCCCGCTCCCAGCGAAAAGATGGCTTGCAGACCCGGATATAGCGAAAGGCTGCCGGGCGCGTGCTTCCATGTCGCTGCGTAACGCACCGAAGACGGTTCGAAATTCTCGCCGGGCAGCACCACGTCATATCCCGGCAGGAACCGGCGAAAGCGGTCGACCCACGGAGAGGGGTCCCAGCCCGTCACGGAAAGAAGCAGACGCATTCTCGTTGCCTGTGAAGTATTTTCGCTAGGCCGTTCAAGATTGATCGAAAGACGGATTGGCGGCAACTTTGCAAAATAACGATAAAACCTGGACGATTTGTTCGCCCGCTGCTGGGCCGCGCAGCTTTCCTTAAGCCTTGGTGCGGACGGGGGGGATTTTGGGCCTGCTTGCGGTTGCCAGCAGCGCTGCGCGGCCGGCCCGATCGTACATCGACGCGAGGTCGGACAACTTGGCAGCAACCTTTTCGAACTGATTGAAATCGTTCTCGCGCTTGGCGACTTCTCGAACCAGGAATTTCTCGCGGATGCGGTGGTAGGTGGCGCACGCGGCATCGCCTTCGGCGGTCGTCACGAAAATCCGCTCTCGCCCGGTCCGTGTTGCCTCTACAAGTTTGGCGTTCATGAGTTTCTTGAGCGAATAGGCGATCAGGTGGGTATCGTCGATGTTCATCACGACGCCGATTTCGGAAAGTCGCTGGCCTTTTGGGCGCCGATTGAGCGCGTGCATGATCAGAATATCGAGCGAGTTGAGGCCAATCACGTCCGAGGCATTCATGCACGTTTCTATCCAACGAAAGAAACCGAACATCACCGTAATCAGGTCGTACTCGAACGTGCTGAGTCGTTGTGCATCGGAAGGTGGCGCGGCTTTTGGATCGCCGGCTGCTTCCTTGACTGGACGGTTCTTGTCGGTCCTTCTCATGAAACAACCGGACCAAGAGCATTGCACAAAGCTTCACCTATAATTGCAGGGGTGTATCAAATTGTGGTGCGTCGGCAACTGTGAGCCGAGGACGGCAGAAAATCAAGAAGCCAAAATTCGCTGACGAATTGTCGATATTTTGTCTGGTTGACCTGTCTTGCGAGACAGAGTGATCTATTGCTGTCGTTGCAAGGTCCGAAGAGGACGCCAGGCGCGGCGTATGAAGACGCTCCAGACTTGTGAAGACACATCCCGGGGAGAGGACATGGCTACACACGAGATGTCCAACGATTCATTCTGGAATCGAGCGGCCCAACATCTTCTGTTTTACGGATGCGAATTTGCCAAATTCGTTCCGGTTCGTGCCGAAGGATGCTGGCTCTACGATAGAGACGGCAAACGCATGCTCGATTTCACATCGGGCCAGATGAGCGCAATCCTCGGACATTCTCATCCTGAAGTACGTGCAACTATTCAGGAAGCGTCAGGCAAACTCGATCATCTTTTTTCGGCGATGATTTCCGAGCCGGTCGTCGCGCTCGCGGAGAAGCTGGCCGAGCAGGCGCCCGAACTGCCGAAGGTGATGCTTTTGTCGACCGGCGGCGAGTCCAATGAGGCCGCCATCAAGCTTGCAAAGACCGTTACAGGAAAATGGGAAATTGTTGCCTTCACCCGCGGTTATCACGGCGTCACTGCGGGCTCGGCTGCGGCAACGTTCAAGATTGGCCGCGGCGGCGTCGGCCCGTTGCCACAGGGGTATCACGCCATTCCCGCGCCGAACTCGTTTAGACCACGCCTTGGCGGCATCGACTGGCGCACCGAACTCGACGATGCTTTCGATTACATCGACAAGACCAGCACGGGGAGTCTCGCGGCTTTCATCGCAGAGCCAATCCTGAGCAGCGGTGGCGTAATAGATCTTCCTCTCGGCTATCTTGCGGCGCTCAAGCAGCATTGCGAACGACGTGGCATGCTCTTGATTCTCGACGAGGCGCAAACCGGACTCGGCCGGACCGGTACGATGTTTGCGTTTGAACGAGACGGAGTGGCGCCGGATATAATGACGCTCTCGAAAACGCTTGGCGCGGGCATGGCGCTCTCCGCGGTCATGGCCAGTGAAAAAGTTGCCGAGATTGCGCGGCAAAAGGAATTCTTCTTCTACACCACTCATGTGAACGACCCGCTGCCCGCGGCAGTAGGGTTGAAGGTGCTCGAGATCGTCGTTCGCGACCGTCTGCCGGAGCGCGCGCGGGTTGCCGGGGAACGACTGGCGGCGGGTCTTCTCAGAATCAAGCAACGTTACCCTGCAGTCGGCGATGTGCGTGGCCGCGGGCTGATGCGCGGTATCGAATTTGTGGACCATGGCAACCGCGACGCAACGACGATTTCCAATGCAGTCACCAATGCCGCGCTTGAAGCAGGTCTTGCCGCCAACATTGTGCGCTCGGGAACGTCTGGCGGTGTCATGAGGATCGGTCCACCCCTCACGGTGAAGGATGAGGAGATCGATTACGGATTGGAGTTGCTGGACGGCGCAATCAAATCGGTCGTTGAGCACTGAAGCGATTTCCAAGGAGGACACATGTCGCGTTACAGGTCTTATATGCTTGCGGTAGCGGTTGTCGGATCCCTTGCATGCGCATCGCCGCTTCATGCGACTGATTGGGATTTTGCGATCGCCTATCCCGTCAACAACTTTCAGACGCTGGGCGCCCAGCGGTTCGCGACCGAGGTCGCTTCCGCAACCAGCGGCCGGGTGAAGATCACGGTTCACCCTGGCGGAGCGCTTGGCTTCAAGGGACCCGACATGCTCGGAGCAATCCGAGACGGTTTGGTCCCCACAGGCGCTTTCCTGTTCAATCAGCAGGTCGGTCTTGCGCCGATCCTCGGCATTGCGTCCCTTCCTTATCTCGTGTCCGGCTTTGACGAGATGAAGAAGTTCGACGATGTGTCCAAGCCGGTCTTTACGAAGGTATTTGCGAAATTCAACCAGAAGCTACTCTACACCGTACCCTGGCCGGGCCAGAACATCTTTTCAAAGGCAGACCTTACCGGGCCGGACTCCTACAAGGTGATGAAAATTCGTACCGTCGATCGAAACGGAAGCGAGTTCTTTCGTGACCTCGGTGCGTCGCCTTCGCAGATGCCTTGGGGAGATGTCGTTCCGGCTCTTGCCACCGGTGTTATCGATAGCGTGACCACCTCGACCTCTTCGGCTGTCGACGGCCAGTTCTGGGAGTTCATGAAGGTTTGCACGGTGGTCAATTGGCAATCCAGCTTCGATGCGGTGACGGTCAACCTCGATGCGTGGCAGAAGCTGAGCCCGGAGGACCAGAAGACGGTCGAGGCGGTTGCTCAGCGCATGGAGCCGGAGTTTTGGTCGGCTGCGAAAGCGGAGGACGACAAGAATTTCGAGATCTTGAAGTCGAAGGGCCTCAAGATCGGTGACGCGTCGTCTTCCGTGAGGGATTTCATGATCGCCAAGGGAAAGCCGACGTGGGCCATTTTCGCCAAGGATCATCCCGACGCGAAGCCGCTGCTTGATGCCTATCTGGCGGCTGTGGGCAAATAGCCGATCGTGGCCTTAACGAAAAGGGAGTGTCAGGGGCCAGATGTCCGATGCAGGCCAACGCAGCGATCGAGCCGTATCGTCGTCGAGGGAGACGGTTCGGCGGCTTTTGAAAATGATCGACATGATCGCTCGCATAGACGGCTGGTTGGGCGCGCTGTGCCTTACAACGCTTTGCCTGTTGATGATTGCGGGAATCGTCGTCCGCACGTTCTCGACCGTTATCAGCTGGTTTCCAAAGGACATCCCGATCGCGTGGGAGTACAGCTCCTATCTGATGGCGGTGACATTCACCTTCGGGGCGGCTCTAACGCTGCGCGCCGGCGGACATATCAGGGTACGGCTTCTGCTGTCGAACAGTTCGCCGATCGTCGTCCGTATCCTTGAACTGATCGTCACCGTAATCGCGCTGGTATTCGCGGTCTTCTTCTCCACCGCGATGGCTCGCTTTGCCTGGCGCGCCTATATTTCAGATGAACGCTCGCTTGCGAGCAGCACGCCTCTGTGGATTCCGGAATCGCTCGTAGCGTTCGGTGCGGTCTTGCTGGCGTTGCAGCTTGTTGCGCGGCTTGGACAGCTTCTCATCAATGAACCGCCCGAAGACAAAAGCATCATCTATTAGCCGAATGAAGATCGTGGAGCCCTGACATGGGTGTCATCGCTCTCACGATGGCCATATTGCTGTTTGGTTGCTTATCGCTCGGTCTTTGGGTCGGCTTGACGCTGGCCGTCACCGGCTCCCTTTCCCTATTCCTTTTCAAGTCGCTTCCAGTCGACCGGCTCATTGCGCAATATGCGTGGAACGTGATGACCACGCAGGAGCTGCTCGCGCTGCCGCTGTTCATCGTGATGGGCGAAATTCTCTTTCGCACCCGAATTTCCAGTTCGCTGTTCCAGGGGCTTGCGCCTTGGGCAAGCCTGCTTCCTGGCAAGCTCCTTCACTCCAATGTCATTGGTTGCTCGATCTTCGCGGCGATCTCGGGATCGTCGGCAGCCACCACGCAGGTGGTCGGGCGCGTCACGCTCGCGGAGCTGAGCAAGCGCGGTTACGATTCCCGCATTTCCATGGGTAGCCTGGCCGGGGCCGGCACGCTCGGCTTCCTGGTCCCTCCGTCGAACATCATGATCGTCTACGGCGTGCTTGCCCAGGTCTCCGTTCTGAAGCTGTTTGCGGCCGGACTCATTCCCGGCATTATCCTGGCGTCGTGCTTCATGATCTGGATCATGATCCACACAACGTTCAACAAGACGCTGGTTCCGGCAGAGGCGGACGGGCTCGCGACATTGTCGTGGAAAGAGCGCGTGCTGGCACTCCGCCACCTCGCGCCCGTTGTCAGCTTGATCGGCGCGGTGCTGGGCGGCATGTATGGCGGTCTGGTCACTCCGTCGGAGGCGGCTGCCACGGGTGTGGTCGGTGCGCTAATCATCGCTTTGATTCAAGGCGATCTCACCTTGGCGAAGCTGAAGCATATCGGACTTGGGGCGGTCACAACCTGTTCGATGATTGCCCTCATCATTCTCGGCGCATCGATCCTCGGAAGCGCCGCGGCATTTCTCGGCGTTGCACAAGGCGCGGCGAATTTCGTCCGCGAGCTTCATTTGTCGCCGTTCATGCTGCTGTTCGTGCTGTTCATCTGCTACATCGGGCTGGGATCGTTCCTCGAAGGCTATTCCATCATCGTCATCACGCTGCCGATCGTTCTGCCGATGGTCGTGGCCGCGGGGTTCAACGCAATCTGGTTTGGCGTCTTCCTCGTGATCGTCGTTGAGATTGCGCAGGTTCACCCGCCGATCGGATTCAACCTGTTCATCATTCAGGGCATTACCGGCGAAAAGCTGTCGACCATCACCAAGGCGACGCTGCCGTATCTCTTCATCCTCATCATGTTCGGCGTCGTGCTGATCGCCTTTCCGCAAATAGCGCTCTGGCTACCGCAACGTATGGGAAACTAAGCCAACAACATTTGCAGGCCGGAAAACACTGCCGGCTCGCAACAACGGCTCGGCAAGAGGTTTGACTATATGAAGAGATTCGCAATTTCCGTCGATATCGGTGGCACCTTCACCGATTTCGTAATGTTGGATGGAGAGAAGAAGAGCATAGCCACGGCCAAGGTCCTGACGACACCGGAGAGTCCGGATGAGGCGATTTTCGAAGGCATCGACCAGCTCACGAAGAGTGCTGATTTCGATTTCGCTGACTGCGACGTGTTTCTCCACGCGACCACGATCATCACCAACGCCGTCATCGAGAGGCGGGGCCACGACTTCATCCTGCTGCATACGGAAGGCTTTGGCTCGACGTTGGAGACGGGTCGCGAGCATCGTTACAACCTGACCAAATTGCGGCTTCCCTTTCCTCATCCCATTACCAAGGCACACTTGAAGGCACCCATCCGCGAGCGCGTGTCTTATGCAGGCCAGGTCGTTCAAAAGCCGGATAAAGACGTGGTGCTGGATACCGTTTCCCGGCTGGTCCGGGAGACCGGTGTCGAAAACTTCGCAGTCTGCTTTCTTCAGGCCTTCCAAAATCCGGCAAACGAAGACCTGGTCGCGGGTTGGCTCGCCGAGGTGTATCCCGAAGCGGTCATCTCGAAATCGAGCGATGTGGCGCCTCGACAGCGCGAGTACGAGCGCTGGATTACCTGCGCTGTTAATGCATATACCAAGCCGATTCTGGCCCAATATGCCAATCGTCTCCAACAGCGTGCAGCCGACCGGAATTTTCGCGGCAATCTGCTCATGATGACGTCTTCGGGTCTGCCGCTTCCGATCAAGAATTGCGAGAATGCGCCGGTGCGCCTCATTGAGTCAGGACCGGCGGCGGGCGTGCTTGCAGCAAAGCACATTGGTCTGCGCAACAGCGATAAGCGCCACCCGGGCAGCGAGACCAGCACCATTCTTGCCTACGATATGGGAGGCACAACGGCAAAGGGTGCCTTCCTGTTGGATGGCAAGGTCGAGGTGGTCTCCGGCCTTGAGATTGCGCGCGAGGGCGCGGTCGAAGCGGGGAGCGGGTTTCCGCTGATCATTCCCGCGATCGATCTGATCGAAATCGGCGCCGGGGGCGGCAGCATTGCAGAAATCGACGCGCGCGGCGTGATCGCGGTAGGCCCCCGTAGCGCGGGCGCGGTTCCCGGTCCTGCTTGTTACGATCGCGGAGGATCGAAGGCGACGGCCACCGATGCCAACCTCTTCCTAGGATTCCTGGGCGAGGACAATTTTCGCAATAGTGGCATCGACGCCAATGGAGCCAAAGCGCGTGAGGCGATCGAGAACGAAATCGCAAAGCCGCTGGGGATCTCCGTAGAGCGCGCCGCTCAAGGCATCCATCGCACCATCAACGAGAATGTTGCGCGAGCCTTTCGCGTCCATGCGGCCGAACTCGGCATTGACTATCGCCGATCGACACTGGTGTGCACCGGCGGCTCGTCGCCTCTGCACTCCTTGGCGATTGCCGAACTCCTGGGGATACAACGGGTGATCTTCCCGTTCGCCGCAGGAGTCGCATCCGCGATGGGACTTTTCACCAGCAGCGAAGGGATCGTGCTGCAGCGATCGAAGTATTTGCCGCTCGCCGATCTCGAGCATGACGCGATCGCAGGCGAGGTTGCTTCCCTAATTCAATCGGACGGCTATGCGCGAGAATTGATGTCGAGAGGAGCAAAAACCACAGTCAGGCTCGGCATGAGATACAGCGGCCAAAGTTCGGAGATTATGGTCGGCGTTTCCGATGGCCGCACTGTTATCGACCAGGATGGAATTCGAGACCGGTTCTTAGAGACTTATGCCGGAATCTTTGGCCTGACCTTTCCGACTTACCAGATCGAAATCAGTACCTGGGTCGTCGAGGTCGCGATGCCCGATGATATCAGCTCGATCACCGGCTTCAAATATCAAGCGTTGACCGGTCCCAATCACGAGCAGAAGGGTAGCAGACGCTGCTATGTGAGCGATAAAGATGACAAAGGCGAGTGGCTGGATGTGCCCGTGTTCAACCGTTACAGCCTCTCGGAAGGGTGGTCGAGGAGAGGGCCTCTCCTGATCGAAGAAAAAGATACCACGATCTACGCACCGCAGTCGGCCATGCTGCGCGTAGCGGACACACTCGACATCATCGCGGAGCTTGAGCCATGAACCCCACGAGCGGCAGCATCGATGCGGTCGACACCGGAATCATCTGGTCGAGAATTGTTTCTACGGCTGAAGAAATGGTTTCGGCCCTGGTAAGAACCGCCTTTTCCACCATGGTTCGCGAGAGCGGCGACTATTCCTGCATGATTTTCGACTCTCGAGCGAAGCTGCTCGCGCAGGGTACGACAAGCGTACCGTCGTTTACGGGTACGGGGCCGCATACGCTTGGGCATGTCCTGAATTACATCCCGGCGGCGGACATGAAGGACGGGGACATCATCATCACGAATGATCCCTGGATTGGTACCGGACACACCTACGACATCAATGTCATCAAGCCGGTGTTCTATCGGGATCGCTTGGTTGGATATTGTTTGACGGTATCTCACTTGTCGGACGTCGGCGGCGTTGGAATGGGCTCGGTCGCAAAGGACGTGTATGAGGAAGGTTTCTCCCTGCCGCCGGTGAAGCTTTTCGAGGCGGGGGTCGAGAACAAGTTCATTGTCGAGTTCATCCGGAACAACGTCCGCACGGTGGATTTCGTTCTCGGCGACATCTATTCCAACGTTGCGTCCTGCAACGTCGGCGCACAGGGGTTGACGAAGGTTTTGGCGGAATACGACCAGGTCGACACCATCCTGATAGCGGACTCGATCTACGCCTTTACGCGACGTTCGATTGCAGCAAAGCTCAACGTTTTGCCGAAGGGCGTCCATCACGGCAAGATGCTGGTCGAAGGCGGTCTGGACTATCCCGATATCACGTTGGCGGTGAGCGTGGCGATTCACAAGGCCGGATTTGAGTTTGACTTCAACGGAACAGATCCAGTGGTCCGCGCCGGGGTCAACGTGCCGATCTGCTATACCCGCGCCTTTTGTTATTTCTGTGCCAAGGTGCTGGTGGCGCCCGACATTCCGAACAATCAGGCGGTACTCGACTTTGTCGCTATTCGCGCGCCCGACAATTGCATACTCAATGCACTGAGGCCGCATCCGACGGGCGCGCGGCACATCTTTGGCCATGCCGTCGGTCCGCTGATTTTCGGCACGTTGGCCGAGGCTCTACCCGACGAGGTGCAGGCCGATTCAGGGATGGTGTTCCAGGTCAATCTTCGAGGACAGACCAGAACCGGCCGGCGCTATTCGTCGATCTATTTCTCGCCGGGTGGCTATGGCGCCTTGGCTGGATATGACGGCAGGGCTGCGTTGCCGGCGCCGTCGAACATGATAAGTGGATCGATCGAGGTGTGGGAAGAGCAGACGAACTGCACCTTTCTGCAGAAGGAGATCATGCCGAACACCGGTGGCGCGGGCGAATTCCAGGGGGGCAACGGCCAGATCCTCCGTCTGCGCAATGATTCCGGTCTGCCGATCGAGGCTTCCTTCATGGCATCGCGGACCAAGCTCGCGGCGCGCGGGTTTGCAGGCGGAGAAAAGGGCGCCGTGCGGGTCATTCGGGTTCAGGGGAAGGTGATTGATCCCAAAGCGCGCGTGGTCGTTTCAGACCGGGAAATCATCGAGGTGGAGGATGCCGGCGGCGGCGGTTTCGGCGATCCGCGTCGCAGGGACGTCTCTCGCGTCGCGGCGGATTTGGCCAACGGCCTGATCACCAGGGAATATGCCGAGAAGCACTATCCGGTGCAAATCAACCAACTGCGCACGCTGCCGGCTGAGCCTCTGCCGGAACAGGTGACGTGAGTCGTTCATCTTCAACGGGCGTCTTTCTGAGAAGCGAAGTCAGTCGGCGGGCGATAAAGTCTGAGTCCACGCAAACCAACCGAAGAGATCTGTTGCGAAATGGCGCCGTTCGGGGCCGGATGGCGAAATCTGTCGTAGTTGATTAGGAAGCTGCGCGGATCGAGCTACTCGGTGACTGATAAGGTTTCGAGCAAAAGCTTATCAGTCTGTGGGGCGGGGACGAGCCAGCCGACGTTGCGAGATGAGATATAGGAAGATCCCGACGTCCGCTTTCAGGGCTGGATGGGACCTAACCCCGAACGCTGGTAAATGTCGCCTTTTGTGAAGGGTTTCGGATGCCGGCCCAATGATTGACGGTGCCGCGGGCTGTGAGGGCCGGCGTCCGAAAGCCTCCAAGGGAGGAAACCGCGCTTAAGGGAACGTGAGGCCGTGCCGCAGGCGCTATGGGGATTTGAGTGCCGCGGGCGAGTTG
>Ga0070681_10002065_pt1 | contig 18214 bp, 23 predicted proteins | sample KBSC83BmetaG_FD_65650 | JGI IMG/M metagenome (GOLD analysis project Ga0070681, IMG submission 65650) | Corn rhizosphere microbial communities from Kellogg Biological Station, Michigan, USA - KBS C8-3B metaG | ecosystem: Host-associated > Plants > Roots > Rhizosphere | place: USA: Michigan... | reverse complement strand
TTTTGGCTTGTTCCACAATCCGTACCAGACTTACGCGTACTTCTCCGGCTACGTCGGCACACCTCCCTTCAATTCCCTGAACCAGCAGAATCCGTCATTTCCGGTTCCCTTTCAGGGAGCCGGCGTGAGCGCACCCCTTCCTTCTCTCACCTTCGGAACGAAGTACGACATCGGAACCACGCCTTATCAGATGCAATGGAACATGAACATTCAGAGGGAGCTATTCCGCGATACGGTGCTGACGGTAGGATATGTAGGGTCGCGTGGCGTGGATCAGCTTTCCTTCCGCGATTTCAATCCTCCTCAAGTTCAGACCGATGCTCAGGGTGTACAGCACTTCGGCACTCTGGTGCAAAATGCGAACGGCAGCTACTCGATCGTTTCTAACCCCCGTCTGAATCCGAATTTCGGAACGCTGTCACTCACGCAACCGTCCAGTACATCTCGATATAACGGATTGCAAACCAGCCTGAACAGCCGCTTCTCGAAGGGCGTGCAAACCTATGTGTCCTACACCATGTCGCACTGTACGGATCTGGCGTACACCTACGGCGGTCTAGGCGGCAATAACGGCACCTCGAACTGGAACAATCCCTACGACGGCAGCACCGATAAGGGAAATTGCAGTTACGACATCCGGCATAACCTGACGGTGAACGCGGTCTACCAACTGCCGTTCCACGGCAACCGGCTTGTGGAAGGCTGGCAGTTGAGCGGGATTGAGAGTTTCCACACCGGAGTTCCGTTTACGGTGCTCTCCTACAACGGGCGCGACGGGTTGGGAAACAACTTCGCCACCTCGCGTCCGAACCTGATCGCCGGCTGCGATATCACCGCCAACCAAAGCCGTCTGCACTGGTTTAATCCGGCCTGCTTCCAATTGCAGCAGCCGGGAACTCTCGGCAACGCGGGCCGCAACATCGGAACCTCTCCGAGCTACGCCGCGTTCGATCTCAACGTGGCAAAGGAAACTCGGCTTACTGAGGGCACCACCTTGCAGTTCCGCGCGGAGTTCTTCAATATCATGAATCACACGAACTTCAATTACCCGACGCTGAACGCGTTTAACGGAAACCCAAACCCCGCCAACGGCGGGCTGCCCGGCAGCCCTGCTCCCACGGCTGGATTGATCACATCGATCGTCGGCACCTCGCGTCAGATTCAGTTCGGATTGAAGCTGCTCTTCTGAATAATTCCGCGCGGCTGATCGAACGAATCTCGAATTCTGCCCGTTATGGGGCATTAACGGAAGTGGTTCACCGTTAGAGGGCTTTACCACGCCGAGAATCTATTCGTGACCTGTCGAAGACGCGGAAGCGTGTTGCGTGAAGTCATTTAACGAAGCTCGGGCGCTATTGCTTCGCTGCAAGCGGCGCCGGCTTGGGCGTTTGCTTGTCTGGCGCCGCCGGCCTGTCCACCTGCTTGAGCCGCTGGTCAAGCTTCGCGGCGTCTGCCGGACGTTTCAGATCGCGCAGCAAGCTGGAATATTCGGTGAGAATCACCTTCAGGAACTCCGGATCGCCGTTGTTGCCGGCGTCCAGCACGGCCAGGGCGCGAGTGTAGAGCGGCAGCGCCTCTGCGCTTTTGTTTTGTGCTGTCAACACCAGCGCTAGGTTGCGAAGACTTAGGGTGTCGTCGGCATCTCGGAGCTTTAGCGCCTCGCGATAATGCGCCTCGGCTTTCGCGTACTTTTCAAGCATCGCCTCGGTCACTGCCAGGTCATCATAGGCGCGCGCCAGCTCCGGATTGTCCGAACCCGGAAGCTTAAGGTCGATGTCGAGCGTCCGCTGAAAATACGGCTCGGCGTCGCTAAAGCGTTTGGCGTAGTAAAGGATCTTGCCGAGATGATCGGAGGTCGCGGCGACATCGGCGTTCACAGTGCCCAGGTTCAGCTCCCGGATAATGAGCGCCCGCCGCAACGCGTCTACAGCTGGGTCCACCAACCGCATCTCGAAGCGGCAATCGCTGAGGCGGTCCAGGGTGTCGGCTAGACGCAAGTCCTCGTCTCCATATGCGCCCGCTTGAATCGCGGCCACAGTTTCCCAGGCGTCCGCGGCCGCCTGCCATTTCTTCTGAACTTGAAAGACCCGCGCCAGGAGCGCATTGTCGCCGGCCAGATCGGCCTGATTTGCGCCGGGGAGATTTGCGGCCACTGCGCGCGTGCGCACGGCAATCACCGTGTACCCTTCCTGCTCAGCTTCAGGGAATTTCTTTTCTGAGACTAGTACCTGCGCGAGACGGACCCGGATAGGAATGGACGCCAACAAATCGGGATTCCCATCCATTCGCAGCTCCAGCGATCGGCGGTAAAGAGTTTCGGCACGGTCCAGAGAGCCGAGGCTCGCTTTGATGCGCGCCAGATCCTCGAGGTTGGCGATGGATCCATCAAGTGCGACCAGCCGTTCGAGCACGGAGTCCGCGGCATCGAGCCGACCCGTTGACCTGTAGACCGTTGCTAGCCCGTGCAGCACTGGGGCCGTTTCCGCCTCCGCTAACGCCGCCTTCAGAAGTGGTTCGGCCTTGTCCCATTCATGCCTCGCAAGTGGCTCCTCCCAAGCTGCGGGCGTCTGCGCCAATGCCAGGGAGGTAAACGCGGCCAGGATCGCGAGGAGAGGTCGCATACGTGAATGTTACTAGACTCCCGCGAGATGAGAAAGGTTCCAAGACTGTCGCTTTGGGAAGCCCGTTAATTATCATTATCGGTAGGTCTCGCGGGAACTAGCCGATTACCTGCGTTTGGTGTGGGATATCAACCACATTGTTTGGCTTGCGTATTTGGGCGGTCAACGGCCTCGGTCTTGACGATCCGCGAAAACGATTAGGTCGGCTCTCCGGTGAGATCAACTCAAGAGCTTGAATCGCATCTTCGACAGCCTGCAGGTCAGCATAGAGCGGTGTGAGTAGCTTGTCGATATTCACCTGGGCATCCAAAGCCGAGAAGTCCATTTGAGCCAACGGTCCAGCAGCGGATTGAAATTCGTCGGCTTCGGGCGCAGCTTCATTAGGTACAGCTGTGAGCGAGGGCATGGACCTTAGTGATGCGAAGCCCGGGATCGTTTCACCTATTTCTCTCGGGGATACCCTATACCATATGCATGCCGGTTCTGCCCAACAGAATGTTTTTCGGCATGCCGCGGCTGTTCCGACCTCCCATGCCGCCGGACCGGCCGTAGCTCCTCCGGATGCGCGTGCACGTACTCGAGAATATGGCGCCGCTTTTCCTGGCCGCGTATTCCGGAATCGGAGTGCGCTGGCGGCATCAGGTTGCGGACCTCGCGCTCGGTCCGCGCATAGATGTTTCGCCATGCGTTCTTGACGCTATCCACCGACATCCCAAGTCTCTCGGCGATCTGCAAATCCGATTCGTTCAAGAGCGCACCTTCCAAAACACGCCGCTCGAGAGCCGAAAAACCGATCCGGGACGGAGCCGCGAAAAACAGGTGCGATAACGGATGAACCGCCCCGGGCTTGACCCATTCGCGCCGCAGCGCGAACAAGTACGGACGTCGTTCGGGTGGCGCGTTCTTAAATTCCGCTGGACAGGCAGCGTGAAAATCACGCAGCAACCGGAATCCGCCTTGTTCCATGTACGCGCAAGGCTGAGGGCCGTAGACCTCATTCATTAGCACGTGAATACGATAGCCCGCGTGGAAGAAAAAGAAGGCCGAACTGCCAACCGAGAGTACTTGTGCTGTCCTGGGATTGGACAAATCCTCATTGCTCAGCCCGAAATGCAAAACAAGCACGTTCAGGCCCGTCGTCGAATTGATGGCAGCTAGTTCTGCCCCGGTGAGCATGGGGTCGTCGCCGGCCAGCATCCGTTCGTAAAACGCAGCGGCCAAGTAGGGGCGAGGAGACGTCCAGAACTCTTTGAGGAAACTCTCCCGGACGAAGACGCTGATCCCGAATCCTTCTATGTTCATGGGACGCGGACGCTCCAGGTCTTCTACGATGGTGAAGGTTCTGGCTTCGGAAGCCAATATGTCCTGCCAGATCTCGACCAGTCGCCGTTGGACCGCGGCGCTCGCACGGAACCCGGCCGGAAGCAGTTCGGCGCAACGGTTCAAATCGGCCGGTCCAGCCAAGCGGAAGCGCAATGCGGCTGAGCCGGCGAGCGCTCCGTCGTTTGCGCCTGGGTGTGCGGCGGAACCGGGTGGCATTTTAGCCAAAAAACGCTCCTGATGGTACTGAATCCAACAGTTTACCCTTTTTGGGGACTTGTCGCCATTCAGGCAGGGTGTTAAATTCCGACAGTGGAGATTAATTGCCAGAGTGCCATTCATGTTAGACGTGCAGGATGACACTTAGCCTCGTCGGAACGCTTTTAGGGACGATGAGTGCCCGTCGCGGCCTCATTAAAGTGACCTCCTACACGGCGCCCGCTGATTCCACGGTTGGTCGACCTATTTTGACTTCTGTTCTGCATCGGAGGCGCTATATGACATCGTTTGCGGCCGCCATGTTTGGAATGGCGATTCTGATTGGTACCGCATCGGCCAGCAGTTTCACCGTCATCAACTTGCTTACGAATAGTTCTTCGAGCAGCCCCCTCTGCGAGCCTGGGGCTGCGACTTCCTCCAGTGGCGGCCCGGAATCCGCAGCGGGGTGCGCCGGGGCATCTGTCGGCAACAAGGGTTCTGCGGCCTCGGGAGGCGGCACGATCAACTCGCTCGCCGAGACAAGTGGGTATGCCGAGTCCAACATCGACGATGTGATCTTCACCGGTCCCGGTTCTTTCGTGAATGCCACCGTCACCCTGCCGTTTCTCAGCCTCCAGACTGGGGAGTTTTGGCTTACGCCTTTCGGTAACTCGGGTGCGAGCGGAACACTGACGTTCGGTGTCAGTTTCTATCAATACGCGGGTTCTATCGGACTTGGCTACACCGGGGACGACTTTACACATCAACTCGTGCCTACCGGCTCGGGCTGGGACTATAGTCTGGTTCAGACCATTGGTCCCCCCGTGTTATCGGCCTGCGGTGACCCCCAGGATGCGGTGTGTGCACATTGGGGTGTATCGTACCAACTCAACGGGAGCGTGACTTTCACGGAGTCGTTTCCAGTGGGAACGCCCCTGCGGCTGGTAATGACCGTGCAAGGGAGCTGCGGCGCGGGCGGTATCTTCCCAGCCGACTGCCAGTACGATGCCCTGGACCCGTTCGGCCTCATACCGGGATTCTCCTCGTTCGATCTGCCCGACGGGTACTCCGTAAATGCGGAGTCGATCGGATTGGTGAACGGCCAGATCCCTGCGGCAGTGCCGGAACCGGCGCCGGCCGTTCTCTTCGGCGTGGGTTGCGCCCTGATTGTGGGGATGAGAAGAGTAATCAGGAAACGGTCAATACCTATTTGAGGGTAAGCGTACGGGGAACCCATATTGAGAAGCGCGCGCAGATGCCCGAGGATGTGGCATGGGCAAAGAAACGCGACGTGACGGTCAGGAAGAACCGATGCGAAAACGCCGGGCTGTCAGTGCAGCGACGCGGGCAAAAATGTCTGCAGCACAGCGCAAGCGATGGGCTGCCAGGAAGAAGTCGGCAGCATAGTCCACCGGCTCACGCACCGGCCAAACTTGGCCGGGTAGCCGACATCTTACGCACGCCTTCAAAGGATCCCGTTAAGTATCATTGTCGGCAGCGACTCGGCGAACCCAAAGCCGCGCTGACTTCCGACAAGCGCGTTTCTCGTTCCTAATCCCGTTCTGGGCGCTCAGCCTCGGCTTTTTCCGAGTAGCGCGTCATCCAGACGGAGCCCGCCGCTGAGTCGGCCACATACCCAAAGATTTCGCACTCAGCTGACTGGGAACGCGGCTCTGGCACAATCCTGATGCTACTTTGAGCGTCATCTCTCATGGGACCGATTGCTGTAATCGTGGTCTTTTCTCGGAGCCTAGTGCTGGCCCTATCGAAGCGCGGTGACAGGATCGATTCGGGTCGCACGCCGCGCTGGGATCAGGCTACCGGCGAGGGTCATGGCGAAACAAAGTCCGATTGCGGTGGAAAACGTAAGCGTATCGGCCGGGCTGACGCCCGCAAGCAAAGCTTGCATGGAACGTCCGGCGGCAAAGGCAAGCGCGGTTCCGACAACCACACCAGCCGCGGCCAGAATCAGCGCGCGCTTGAGAACCATGTTGAGGATCATGCCCGGGCGGGCTCCAAGCGCGATGCGCACACTGATTTCTTGAGTCCGTTGCGATACCGCGAACGCGAGCAAGCCGTGGATGCCGAAAGCGGCGAGGAAGAAAGCGGCGGCGGCAAAACTTCCCAAGATGCGAAGTTGGATGGAGCGCGTTCCCGTCTCTCCGTCGAGGATATCGTGTAGCGTCTGTACATCCGATATAGGCTGCTCAGGGTCGGCATCGTGAATGATGCGGCGAAGCGTCGGCGCCAGCGCTAAGACATCGCCAGAGGCGCGAACGACTAGATCCTTGGGCGCATACCAGGACCATTCGGCGTCGCCGGCTTGTTGGTATGACAAGTAAACCTGCGGTTCACTCGCGCGCTCAAGGCCACGCACTCGGACGTCGCCCACCACGCCGACCACCACGTGATCAAGGAAATTGAACTTGAAGTGGCGGCCGAGCGGATTTCCCCCGGGCCAGTAATGGTCCACAAAAGAACGGCTGACCACCGCGACCAAAGGCTTTTGCGGGGTATCCGATTCTTCGATGCCGCGGCCCATCACAAAAGGAATCCCCATAGCGACGAAATAGTCGGGCGTAATGAACCGAGCGCTGGCGGACTCTTGCTGCGCAATATCTTGGGGCCGGCCGGCAATTTCTACGTGCCAGACTCCGCCGGGCATCACCATGGGTAGGAAGCTGGTATAGGCTACGCTCGTCACGCCGGGGAGTTGGCGAGCACTCGATAGAACGCCGTTATAGAAAGTCCGCCGCGTTTCAAGTTTCTGGTATTTCGGGAATGGCAGCATGGTGCGGAGCGTAAGGACATGATCTGAGCGGAACCCAGGATCGAGCCCTCGGATGCGCGACAGCGCGCGAATCAGGAGACCGGATGAGATCAGGAGCACCACACATGCGGCAATTTCCGTGACCACTAAGGCGGAACGCAAGCGTTCACGCCGACCACCGCCCGAACGTACATTGTCGCGGAGAGCGCCTTCTGAATTGCGGCCGGCGCGCAGGGCAGGAAACGCTCCGAATGCGATTCCGGTAATCAGGGTCAGCAGAACGGCGAAGGCGAGGAGGCGCGTATCGATCGACGGTGACTGACCCCAGGGCAAAGCGTTCGGCATGAGGCGCGCAAATAAGGGAACGGCGGCGTAGGCGATGAGAATCCCTAACAATCCGCCTGCCAGAGCCAGTAGCACAGATTCGGTGAGCATCTGGCGGGCTAGCCGCTCGCGTCCCGCACCAAGCGCGGAGCGAACGGCGAACTCGCCCCGCCGGGCCAAGGCTCGTGCGAGCAGAAGATTCGCGAGATTGGCACAGGCTATCAGTAACAGACAGAGAGCGGCGCCCATTAACGCTTCGAGCAGCAAACGCGCGCGCGGCGAAATGTCATCGCGCAGCGGAACAACGTTCGCACCGACATTGGCCAGCTCTTTAGGATAGGCTCGCGCTAGCTGCGCGGCGATGCCGGTCATCTCTGCTTGAGCCTGACTCCCAGAAACGTCGGGGTTCAGGCGAGCCAGACCGTGGAGATACCAGTTGGAGCGATCGGTGAAATCGATGGGCGCCAAGCGCAGCGGCACCCAGAGCTTGGCATCGCGATCTGGAAAAGAAAAACCGGCTGGCATGACTCCGATAATCGTATGCGGGCTGCCATTGATTTCAACCTTACGGCCCAGCACGGCGGAGCCGCCGCCAAATTCATCCTGCCAAAGCGAGTAGCTGAGCACTACGGTCGCCGGCGCCGAATGCTTCAGATCTTCGGCAGAAAAGACTCGGCCAAGAACCGGCTGCTTGCCGAGCAGCGGAAATATTTCGTCAGTGAACGCAGCACCGAAGATGCGTTGCGGCTCGCCTGCACCTCTAAAAGTCGCGGCCAGACTGGCAAACGCACCGAACGAGGAAAAGGAAGTGGCGGCGTTCTTCCAATCGCGGTAATTGGCGGGTGAAAGCTCCAATTCGCGAAGATGTGAAGATGGCACGTTCTGCCAAATGTTGACCAGCCGGTCTGGATCAGCGAAGGGCAGTGCGCGGACCATGACGTGGTCGATCAACGTGTACGCAGCTGTGGCTGCTCCGATGCCGAGGGCGGCGACTGTAATGGCTGTGAAAGCGAATCCGGGGGCACGCGCCAGCGTTCGCGCAGCATAGCGGAGGTCCTGGTTGAGGACGTCCCAGTGTGCGGCGAACGCGCTCGAGAAAACCTCGATCAAGGTGGCCATCCAAAACAAAACCGTGCGGAACCCACGACTTTCCTTACGGGTTCGGAGGAAAATCGCACGCATTTCCTCGCCATACTCGGCGCGAAAAGAAGCGGGATAGAGACGGAGCAGGAAACCGTAGAAGTGCATCAGGCTTTCCCCGGAACGAATCCGCTGGCGCGCGCAAAACGAATGAGTTGCGTAAGGCGGCGCGCCTCGGCTCGGCCGACCGCATTTCCGAAAGGCGTAATTCGGTAATAACGGCGCCGCTCGTCATCCTCCTCCGGAGCAGGGCGGTCGCGCGTTTCAACCAGCAAGCCCTGTTCGAGCATGCGCTGGATCGAATGGTACAGTGTGCCGGCGCTCAGTTTCAGTTCGCCGTCGGTGCGCGCGGCCACGTCTTGGATTATGGCGTAGCCATGTCGATCCTCGGTGGCGAGCGCCAGGAGGATATGGAAGGTCGCGGTTGGAAGAGGAAGCAGCGATTCGGGCGAGGGAGTTTGAGCCGCCATGGCTCCATTATATTCACACTAGATATATTGTCAATGGGTATAGTGTCATTTATTGGCTCTGGACGACTGGACGGCACTCGGAAAAAGACGAGCGTGGGCGGCGGCCGAATAGATCCCCGGAAGTCGGCTTGTGGGAAGTGACCCGTTAACTACTATTATCGGCAGCCATCCGAGCGCTCTGAGTCAGCTCTCTGCATGATTGCATCCCACACTTCGAGCGGAATTTGGCAGCCTTTTACTTCATCGTCTCCGGCTAGGATCTTATCGACCCGTTCGGTCCAGTAGTCCATCCACTTCTGAGACCCGGACACCAAGCCGGCCTCGTCGGTAATGAGGGCTTCGAGTTTCTTGAGTCGCCTGTGAAGTTTTGACATGAACCCGGTCAGCGTCTAAGCTGCCTCGGTTGCGGCATCCACGGTCTTGGCCGCTGGCCCCACCAACGCCATTCAACCTGGTCGCCGAGCGTCTGCGATCCATCGGAGTCTCTAAAGACGATTTGCCATACCTTCGGCTCGTCCATTGGCATCGTCTGTTCTTCCAGTCGCTCTAGTCGCCGGTAGAGACTCCGGGTCATCGTGCACGCCTCTCCACGGGGAAGCTCTGAAGCTTCATCTGTGCCTGGCGGGCGCGCAAAATGTGATCAGCGATCGTGCGACATCCGGTGTAGTCTATTGGCGGTGAAGATTCAACAGTCTGGCCGCTTGCTTCCAGGCGCCGCCGCCTCTGCTCTTGAATCATCTCAGCGACGCCGGGGCCTTTAGCGACAGTCGCAGCTGCTGTCTCCAGGCGGTGCAACCTTCTTATGATCGTTTTCATCGCGTTGGGCCCTCTACGTCACTTGGCGGCATCGTCGATTGAGACTCCTGATCATCGTGCACGCCTCCCCAGGGGGATGCTCTGGATGAAATTTTCCAGGTCTTCGTCTCTCAATCCGTAATTGCCGCCATGGAGGTCCACGATTTCCATGAGATGCCCATTGGGCCACATGGTCCGGGAGCACGTCGCCTTCGAGAGATCAAACGGCTTGCCAGCGTGGCTGACGACTATCCGAAGTGGCTCGTTGAAGACTTTACGCCGGTGCCGTTCGAGCGTTTTGAGTCTAGTCTTTAGGCTCATGCTCCCGCTCTTTACCGGGAGTGCCGGCCGTCCTTAGTCGTCGCAGCGGCCCGCTCCAACTCCGTCAGGCGCGTTTCGATATCCTCCAGCTCGATTCCCTTGATGGCGTGAGCAAACACACACTCTGCGGCCCTGAACTTAACCGCTGCAGGCACGTTCAGATCAGTCATGAGTTTTAGGACGGTGATCGTGGCTGCGCCCGTTGCTTGCTGCATCGGCGCGATGGACTGGCCCACAGCTTCGCGGCGGGCCTTGAGGTAAGCATCGTGGAACTCTGGCAGTTTTAGCCAGCGAATCAGCGTCGGTGTTCCCACGCCGCAAGCGCGGGCTGCGTCCTCAATATTCCGTTGCGACAGGAGCGCAGCGATTGCCTCTTCCTGTTTAGGTCCCAGTTTTGTGCCGTGTCCTGCCATGAGATGCCATCTGATGCCAACTGCGGGCGAGGGTCGCACCATCGCCACCCATTCGCCAAGCTTCGATTTCCTTTAGAATCTGCTTGCTTTCCCTTCCGATCAGAGTGATCCATGTGATGCGGAAACCCCGCCAATCAAGGAGAAACACCATGATCTCGACCGCAGAAGCACTTGAAAATGCCCTGGCCCCGGCTGCCGAGGTTCCGAAAGCCACTGAAAAGGCCAGCGGTGCCAAACCGGCGCGCAACGTTGCGCCCAAGAAGGACAAGTCGGGGAAGAAGGCCACCCCCGCCAAGAAAGCGGCCAAAGCCGCGAAGAAAGGCGAGGGCGCCCGCCAAGGAGCTGATGAAAGCCACGGGCTGGCAGCCGCATTCCGTGCGCGGATTCCTGTCCGGGACCGTCTCCAAGAAGATGGGTCTAGCCGTTGTCTCCACCAAGGCCGAAGACGGCGAGCGGACTTACTCCGTCAAAGCCTAACCATCCGCAGTTTCGTTTCCCACGCGCCGCCGGGATAACCCCTGGCGGCGTTTTTCGTTCTGGAGGATCCTCGGTTCCGCAGACCAGTCCGACAGCGCGAGGCACAAGCCCTGGACGTCCGGATTGCCAGCGAGCAGTTCCGCTTCGATCACAGCGATTTCCCGGAGGCAGCGTTCCATTCACGTCGGTACTCTCGCGCGCTCTGGTTTGATCTCCTCGAACGTGCGGCCATCGCCGTCGAGCGTGGCCTTTTTGTTGGTCAGTATTTGCCAGCGTGCGACCACCACGTCGGCGTATTTGGGATCCAGTTCTATTCCGTAGCAGACGCGTTCGGTCAACTCCGCGGCCGCAAGCGTGGTTCCGCTGCCAAGGAACGGGTCGTACACCAGCTCCCCGCGCCGAAGGTGGTTCAGGATTGGGCGCCGCATCAGCTCGACAGGCTTCTGCGTGGGGTGATCGTATTTGTCCTCGTCGGCCCCGCCCATTATGAATTTCGGGCTCGGCGAATCCCAGATGGTCGAGTTCTCACCCGCCTTGCCGTACCAAGGCGCGTTCTTCTTGCGCACGAACCAACAAGGCTCGTGGGTGAACCAGTACAGCGTCCTGGTGAGGACCGTTCTGCCCTTATTCCAGATGATCTGCTGGTGGTGAAGGAAGCCGATGCGCAATAGCCCGTCCAGCACTTCCCGTGTGAACTTCGAAGCGTGCCACATGTACGCCGCCTCGAGGCTGGGAACCAGAGCGAAGGCGTCGGACCAGTCGGCGCGGGTATCGCCCGAGATCGCCGTTTCCGTGTGCCCGATAGTGCGCCTCTTCATGTAGCTCGCCTCGGCCGGACCACAGCCATTCAGGCCGGCTCGGTCGCGCCACTCGGAGTCGAGCTCAAGCCATACGGTGGATCTGTCACCATCAACCGCGGTTTGCGATCGCCGAGAAGCCTGGCGACTGCTTCGGGACTGGTGGCGTCGCCGCAAAGCACCCGGTGTGGTCCTAGCAGCCAAAGATCGCCTAAGCGGGAAACAGGCGACTCCGGCAGCAGCGGCGCGGCGCTTGCCGCTTCCTCGTCTTCTAGCGCGAGCAGTCCGGCAATCTCGCCTGGGTCGAACCCCGCGAGGCTGAGGTCGAAGTCTGATTCCTGGATCTCCTGCAATTCTAGAGCGAGTAGCTCCTCGTCCCAATCGGCCCATGTCACCGAGCGATTGACCATCAGCCGGAAGGCTTTCACCTGCGCCGGCGTCCACTCATCGCAGAGAATCACCGGGATCTCGGTGAGCCCGAGCTTGCGCGCGGCCTTCAGGCGAAGATGCCCATCTACGACCTCGCCATCGCTCCGAACCAAGCACGGGATCTTGAAACCGAACTCACGAATGGACGCGCACATGCGATCCACTGCGGCGTCGTTTTTTCTAGGGTTCCGGACGTAGGGGACGAACTTGTCGATCGGCCACAGCTCGGTGTGCTGCGTGGTGGGATGCGTCAGCATGCCTGTCCTTCCAAAAAGTGATCTTGGGGATCCTTCCGGAGGGTGCGCTTTGCGCTGGCCTGTCGAACCGATCTGATTACGATCTTACGGCAGAACGCGCTTTCTGCAAAATGTTTTTCTTCACACCGTGGCTGCAGGCGAGTTTCCTGCTGCGGAATCGTGGCACGGCTGGTGGCGTATCGTAGAACGAAAGACTGGGGGGAAACTGGGGGTGGTAGTGCGCTAAATGTTGGTTGAGGACGTTGCCTGTACGTTTGTGGCCGCAAACCCCAGCATCCCGTCCCATTTCGCCATGAAGGCGCGGGAGCCCGCTTCCATCCGCAACAACGCTTTGGCCGCATCTAGCATTTGCATCTTGGCATTCTGGTAGGCTGCGGCGTCGCCAAGCCTCTCGAACCTTTTAACATCTTTGGTGAGAGTTTCGTGAATGCTACGCAGCTCGTCAATCGACAACTCACTCCAGCCTTCGGTGGGGACTTGAGTATAGGCAGCAATAATCTCCGCTTGGGTCGCCGTTACTTCGTGGTAGGTCATGCGGGAGTCACTCCGTTTAGGGCTGAGACGGATTCGTCGCTTGGTCGCTCTTTTCGGCTTCTGCCCTCTTAAGTGCTCCGGCAACCATTGCCTGCCAGCGGGCAAGTCTGATCGGGCCACTGTTTCTCTCAAAGTGTTTGAGTTGGTCCATTAAGAGAAACATCAATCCGGCTGCGTGCTCTGGCGGCATTACGATTCCAACGCTGGCCTTGTACTTTGGTAGGTCCTCTTGCGAAGGAGACACGTCAGCAAAGTGAATCCGGATATCCCACGGAGTTAACGAGAGACCAGCAACGTTCGAATAAACATACGAGTCTGGAGGCAGGACTTCTATCTGGACGCTACGGATCATCTCCTCTATAGGCTCTGCTGGATCGTTAGGCGGAATTCCTGGTTCATTTGGCATGGGTAATTCTCATTCTCATTTCCTGGCTGGTTAGACTCGTGGTGCTAGACGAGGGGGGTATGCGTGGAACCGATTCAGAGTAAGTAAACGATTGAGAGTGTACTTGACCCCTGCTGATTGGCCCAGTCTTTTCCTGCGGGAAGACAAACTTACTCGTGAGGACGGTTTCCGCCCGAAGATTCTTTTGCCAAATAATAAACACCTGCTTATTAAGGGACTCGTTAGAGGACTCACTGAAGGCACTACTCCATAGGGCTGTTTCGTATGCTTCCAAATCCTCTTTTTCCTCGTCGAATGTTTTGACCCGCAGTTCATCGGGAGAACTCTTGAAAGATTGGTCCAGCACCTTACTGAATGGAATAAACCGAACCTCTAGGCCGCAGTCAATTCCGTTCGCGATCCGCAACAGCGTCTTGATAGTTGGCTTCGTTTCCGAATTAGGATCTTCCAGGACCGAGACTCGTTCTTGTGCCATCTCGACCTTACGTCCAAAATCTTTCTGCGAAAGCGAAAGGCCCTCCCGCATCGAGCGAATCTGAAAGGCAATGAATGTGTAAACGCTTTCTTCAACAAAGGCCTCGCGGTACTCCTTGGACTCGCGGAGGTTATCAGCAAGATCGTGTCTTTGCAGAAACTGCGATCTGATTAAATCAACGGAAGCGGTGCTCAAGCGCCCTCCTCGGGTTTTCTATTACCTCGGCCATCCGGTTCTCCGCGATGGTTGCTGCGTTGCGTGGAACAAACTCGTCGCCTTGCTCGATCGCAGGGTAGAGCAGCGTGAACTGCCTGTCCCCCGGACCCCTGAAGCCCAAAAGCCTGTACTGGATATTCATATACCGAACTCTGATTTCTACGATCCCCTTGTGGTCATCCAGATTACTAGTCAGTGGACGGACCCACAACGGTGTTTGTGCTAACTGCAACAAAATACGGTCTATCTTAGCCTTCGCCTTGATGGGAACCTGCCGACGATCTGCCAGCCATTCCGCAATAGGGTTCGAGTCCCCATCCGTATAATCATGGAACGTCCACTCGAATCCCATTGTATAATAAAAATATTATACCGGCAAGGGTTTTTGCTTGACTGCGTACTATGATAAGTTTATCATGGTTTATAGTGTTGACAACAAAGCAAAAGGCCAGTCAGTCCGGATCGCTAAATCAGAACTTACTGGCCTTTGCTATTCCTGTGGCGGGTTGGCAGAGTGGCCTAATGCGCCCGACTCCAAATCGGGTGACCGTGCTCGTAACACGGCCCGTGGGTTCAAATCCTACACCCGCCGCCAGATTAACAAGCCCCACTTGCAGCGCTAACTGCTTATGGGGCCTAGCCTCGGGATTGCTCCAAAGGCAGGATTGTCTAGATCCACTGTCATTTTGGACGCAATTGCTCGAAGAAAGCAAGGCCCAAAGTGACCTGCCACAATTGCCGGACAGAGTGCCGGAAGTTCGGTAAGCGCCAGAACCGCCAGCGCTACCAGTGTTCGCAGTGCCGCAAGGTATTCACGGATGCCCGTGACACTACCCTAGACGGCATGTACCTGCCCATCGAGAAGGCCGAGATGGTCCTGCGTCTCTTGCTCGAAGGCAACAGCATTTCCAGCGTGGAGCGCACCACAGACGTTCACCACACCACAATCCTGAAGCTGCTCGCCCTGGCCGGTGAGAAGTGCGAACGGATCATGGCCGAGAAGATCCGCAACGTCGAAGTACGCGACGTGGAAGCTGATGAAGTTTGGGCCTACATCGGCAAAAAGCAAAAGCGCGTCCGTCCCGAGGACGATCAGAACCTTGGGGACTGCTACACCTTCGTTGCCATCGAGCGGCATACCAAGCTGGTGCTGAATATCACCATGGGCAAGCGCGATCAGCAAACGACTAATGTGTTTGTCGAAGGCATCCGGCAGGCGACAGCACGCAACCGCTTCCAGATCACCACGGATGGCTTCGCCCCATACCGTAACGCGATTCGTGACACGCTAGGCGACCGTTGCGACTTCGCCATGCTCATCAAGGTCTACCGTGCATCCAGCGAAGGAGAAGCGCGATACAGCCCCGCTGAGGTCCAATCCGTGGAAGTAGTCCCAGTCATGGGCCGTCCCGATCCGGAGCGCATTTGCACTTCGATTGTGGAGCGGTCCAACTTGAGTTTGCGTATGGGCCTTCGCCGGTTCACTCGACTCACGAACGGCTTCAGTAAAAAGTGGGAGAACCACTGGGCGGCAACTTCGCTCTGGTACTGCTGGTATAACTTCGGGCGCGTTCACAAGTCTCTGAGAACCACACCGGCGATGGCTGCTGGAATCGCCGATCACGTCTGGAGCGTCCGGGAATTGCTGGAGGCGGCGTGATATACTTCCGTCAATCTCATGTACAAGAAGGCTGGACGCGTGTTTCAGCGGTTGAAGGCCGCAAAGATTGTAGGCAAGAAAGCGCGACCCCCGAAAGCGCATGGAGTAACGACCTTGCCGCTAAGAGCGCCCCTAAAGCCTCCCGTTCAAAAGTAAGCTGCCATATTCTTGCCAGACCACCACCACGATCAACCAACATTTAGCGCACTACCCTGGGGGTACTCTCAGGTCCATAGTCGGGTAAATTCGGATAAGGACGGGTAAATTTAAATTGATGGGCGCGGCTTGGGCACGTCTAGCTAAACGGCGTGTCTTCTAAGGCTGTGTTGGAAATACGGGCCTTAGTGTTGGCCCAATTCGTCCCTGACATCCCGGCGGTCAATTGGTTAACAACGTCCGCTGCAAGTTCTTGATAACACGTCAAACGTTTGGGAGCTTGCCGAGTCGGACGGACAATTGGATCGGCCATCCGAGTCCGACGCAGGTCAGTTACGACGCGGGCGATGCGCCGAACCGATCCAGCGTTGTTTTCAAAAGCGCAGGAGAACATCGGAAGGTCGTTTTTCGGAGGCGGTCGATGGCAGACGCAAGGTCCACAAGTCCTCGGGTCGCGGCTTCGCCGAGCACGCCAAGGCCGCCGGAGACAACATCAGCCGTTGCTGAAGTGGAGATCCACGCGGGTAGGGTTGACGCCCAATTTCGAACAACTTCGGGCGCGTCTTCGTGAAGTAATTCGGCGACGACGGCTTCTGGCACTGCGACTTGAAGGAAGATCTTAGGAAGAAGGTCGATCTCACCGATGAGGACGAGGTAGCAGAGCGGTGACGCATCCGCGACGGCAATCATTGCCGCGAAGCTTCACGAATCGCAGCAATATCCCGTTCCAGATCTTCGGCGGTGTAGTCGTGGAAGGCTTCGGCGCGCTTGAGGAAGGACTCAGTCTCCCAGCGGGATCGAAGCCCTAGCATCTGTTGCACCTGTGCCGGCGTGATCGAGCCAGACCGATAAGCCTCGATGGCTACCGCTTCCAGAACTGCGCGCGAAACGCCGCCTGCCTGGGCGGCAAGCAACCGTCCGATATCGTCCGGGATGTCGATGGCGACGTTCACTTTGGCGTCTCCCTTCATATTACCTCCACGGTGTGCCATAAGCTCGATCTTCACCTTCCCGGACGCCGCGTCGTAGACGGCGGCCCGCACCGCCTCTCGCAACGCCGCTTGCTGTTCCTTTGACGTCCGTTTGGGCCTAACACCAATTTCCAACAGAACCGCAGTCTCAATTTCGTACGCCGAAATCATGGCTCCTTTGCATGCCTCGCGGCCGCCCGCCGTGGATCGGCATCGATAATAGCCATGAACGACCGGCCCGGATCGCACGGTATGCGTGCTCATCAATCGACCGCAGCCGCCGCAACGCAGCAGACCCCGGAGAATCCAGGTGATACCTGTGCCGTTTCTTGGCCTCCGGCGCGCACCGGTTCGGCGACCGGCGATTAAGTTCTGGACGGTCTCGTAAACCTCCCGATCGATCAGCCCCGGATGACATCCTTCTCGCAATCGGGAACCGTGCATCACCAAACCGGCGTAGACATGATTCGCGAGAATCGCCAGTACCTGACGGGCAGTCCACGGATTCCCGCCTCAGTGATCCAGCGCAACGCATTCGCATAGCCAGCGATCACTAACGGCGTCACCCCGGACTCAGCCCATCGGAACATTCGCACCACTGCCTGTGCCTCCTCGTCGCAGACAATCAACTGCTTCGTGTGACGATCCGCTTCATATCCGAATGGGACGGCTCCCGCGATACGTCTTCCATGCGCTTTGAGATGGGCGCGCGCTTCGGCGATTCGCGAGGCAGCGAGATCCCGCTCGAACTCCGCGAACGAGGCGAGGATGCTCAACATGAATTTGTCGAGGGCGGCTTCGCCCAGTCCCTGGGCCGTCACGATTGCCAATGTGACGTTATGGTCCCGAAGCTCCTCGAACAGGGTGACGAAGTGCCGCAGATTCCGCGATAGCCGGTCGAGGCGATGGATAACGAGCTGCTCGATGCCGCCAGATCGGACGACGCTCAACAGTCGGTGCAAGGCCGGCCTGTCGAGGGTCGTACCAGAGTAGCCCTCGTCATCAAAACGCTCCTCGACGACGACGCAGCCCAACGGCCGCTGGGATTGAATGTAGGCCTGGCACAGATCGAATTGGACCTGGCAGGAAGAGAGATCGGTATGTGGCTCTACAGACTGGCGGGTGTAGATGGCGCAGCGAATCGGCGTTCGGTTGGGCGCCGCACGCAGGGCGTCGCGCAGAACACTCCCAGCATAGGCGATTTATGATCGAGTCGGACACACGGGTTAACCAACGATCAGTTTCCGAAAGCGGCGAACCGAGAGCAACAAGCCGTTAACCGCTTTCGGGCCTCATTTGGAGAAGTAGAGAAAGTGGGCAACGGAGAATGAAATACGCGCGACAGGAGCGAACCCGTACCACGCCGACCGCGAATACTGGAGAACAGAATCCTTTCGAAATGTTTGGCGCTATTGGGCTTACGCGCGGACTCCCGCGAACATGGGCTGCGTTAACCAACGGACT
>Ga0070681_10002064_pt1 | contig 18217 bp, 13 predicted proteins | sample KBSC83BmetaG_FD_65650 | JGI IMG/M metagenome (GOLD analysis project Ga0070681, IMG submission 65650) | Corn rhizosphere microbial communities from Kellogg Biological Station, Michigan, USA - KBS C8-3B metaG | ecosystem: Host-associated > Plants > Roots > Rhizosphere | place: USA: Michigan... | reverse complement strand
CGACGGCAAGGTTCCGTATCAGCCGTGGGCGCTCGAGCAACGCAAGGAGAACGTCGACAAGTACATCGATCCCAACGTGGCCTGCCTCACATCCGGCGTGCCGCGCATGCTCTACACGCCGGGTGACATCACGATTGCGCAGACGAAGGATTCGTTCGTCATCACGCACTCGCGCAGCCATACGTTCCGCGTGATCCCGACCGTCGCGGCTCCGCGCGTGGATCCGTCCGTCCGCCTGTGGTTGGGGACCTCGCGCGGGCGATGGGAAGGCAACACCCTGGTGATCGATGTGACGAACCAGAACGGTTTGACATGGCTCGATCAGGCCGGCAACTTCGCCAGCGAATCCGTGCACGTGATCGAGCGCTTCACGCTGATCGATCGCAACACCATCCATTACGAGGCGCGGTTCGAAGATCCCACCGTGTATACGCGGCCATGGACGATGGTCTTCGCCATTCGGCGGATCACCGATCCGAAGTACGAGGTGTACGAAGAGGCGTGTCACGAAGGCGAGCGCGACACCGAACAGCTGCTCCGCACCGGCTTCGGCCTCTATCCCGGCGTGACACGTCGGCCAGCGGCGCCGCCAGCGCGGTAGCACACCGCCGTCGGTCCGGACGAGCATCCGCTCACACATCCTCTCCAGCTCACGCGTCTCAATTCAGCCATTAGCAGCCGGTCCGTACAACTCGTTGTGATCGTCTGATGCGGCCGAATGCTATAGCAGGCGAGCCCGACTTGCGCGTGAGGGAACGAACATTGCGACGTTCTGACGTGGAACGCGGGAGGTAGTGGAACGCGGGAGGTAGATGTGGATTCAACCATGTGGCTTGTTATTGCTGCGGTCGTCATTGTGGTCGCCGTCGGCGCCATCGCGTGGTTCTACACGCAGCGCCAGCGCCGTGAGCACCTCCGGACCCATTTCGGACCCGAGTACGACCGTGCCGTGCGGGAAACGGGCTCACCCCAGAAGGCGGACTCCCTGCTGGCGGAGCGCGCGCGCCGGGTGAAGGATCTTCATATTCATGCGTTGTCAGCCGAGCAGGCGAACAGCTTCGCGACCGAATGGAAGCGCATCCAGGCATTATTCGTGGACGACCCGAACGGCGCGGTTGCCGCGGCGGAACGGCTCGTCACCGAGGTGATGAGCGCACGCGGCTATCCGATGGCCGATTTCGACACGCGGGCCGCTGATATATCCGTTCAGCATCCGCGCGTCGTCGAAAACTACCGCACCGCGCGGGCGTTGGCGGAGCGACGTGACCGCGGTGAGGCCGGGACGGAAGAGCTGCGGCAGGCGGTGATGAATTATCGCGCGCTCTTTGAAGACTTACTCGCGACCGACAAGGGCGCGATCAGGAGGGCATCATGAACGAACAGACCCCGGTGGCCGAGCGCGAGGCGAGGCCCGCTGAGACCATAGACCGCCCGATGGCGCTGTTCCAGTCGGACGAGGGCAACGGCTTCCGCACGCGATGGGACGCCATTCAGACCGGCTTCGTCGACGAGCCGCGGGCCGCTGTTGAGCAGGCGAATGCGCTCGTGGGCGAGACGATGAAACGGCTCACCGACCTGTTTGCAGGCGAACGCGCGCGGCTCGAAGACCAATGGAGCAAGGGCGGCAACGCATCGACTGAAGATCTGCGCGTGGCGCTGAAACGCTACCGCTCGTTCTTCGAGCGCCTGCTGTCGATCTAACTGCTGCTGTCCGTCCAAGGCACGACCCTGCCGGGAGGCGGGGCCGGTTCCGGCCCGCCTCCCTGATTGAACCTCTCCGCACTTCGGTATAGAGTCCACCCGAAAAGCTTCAAGTTCCAAGCTCCAAGATCCAAATTCCAAGGCGGTTTTGGATCCGAGACGTGTGTGGATCGTGGAACCTGGATCTTGGAACTTGGAGCTTATAGGAGGCTTTCACAATGCGACGCTCTCTGTTTCTGCATCTGGCGGCGCTCGTGGTCTGCGCGTCGCCCGCGTTCGCGCAGGCGAAAGCCACCGCGCAGAACGTGCCCGAGATTCCTTACGACTCCGTTCCGAACTTCATCAAGATGCCGGCGGGCATGTATCTGGGCGAGGCCATCGGCGTCGCGACCAATTCCAAGGGCCACGTCTTCGTCTATACGCGCAGCGCCAATACGCGCCTGTTCGAGTTCGACCAGAACGGCACGTTCGTCCGTGAAATCGGCGAGGGTGCGTACAACTTCGAGTTCGCGCACAGCGTTCGCGTGGATAAGGACGACAACATCTGGGTCGTGGACGAAGGCACCAACACAATCGTGCGGTTCAATCCCGAGGGGCACATCACGATGGTGCTCGGGCGTCGGCCACCAGCCGTTCTTGGAATGCGAATCGCGCCGGCGCCAGGGGCGACGCCGCCCGCGGCGAAGTACACCTTCGGACGTCCGACGGATGTCGCATGGGACCCGCAGGGCAACATCTTCATATCGGATGGCTACGTGAATCACCGCGTCGTGAAGTTCGACAAGAACGGCCGGTTCGTGAAGCAGGTCGGAAGCGAACGACCGGGATCCGAGCCAAGCCAGTTCAACACGCCGCACGGCATCGCCGTCGACAACAACGGCAACGTCTACGTCGCTGACCGCGGCAACAACCGGATGCAGGTGTTCGACAACAACCTCGTGCTCCGCAACATCTACGACAACATCGGCGTGTCGTGGACAGTGTGCATCTCACCCGGTCCGCATCAGTACCTGTTCAGTTCGAACTCGAATCCGAACGGCAATCCACCCGGCTCGTGGGACATCACGGGTGAGATTTACAAGATGGAGCTCGACGGGACCATCGTCGGCAAATTCGGCCATGCGAGCAAGCAGCTTGGTGGCTTCCAGGTGGTGCACATGCTGGACTGCCGCAATCCTGACCAGATCATCGTTGCGGAGATCGAATCGTGGCGCGTCCAGAAGCTGATGTTGAAGCCTGGAGCAGCGCCGGCGCGGCCTGCAACGACGGCGGCGCGGTAAGGGGGCCCATCATGAGACGCACACTCAAACTTCTCGCCGCCCTTCTCGCCCTCGCGATCGCGCCACTCGGCGCGCAGCTCGTCGTTCCGGAGCTCGCCTACGACGCGCAGATCGAACCGTTGAAACTGCCGCCCAACCTGAACTTCGGCGAAGTGGCTGGCGTCGCCACCAACTCGAAGGGCGACGTGTTCGTATACACCCGGACCGGTCATCCGACGCTGTCGCTCGGCACCGCGCGTCCGTTTGCGCACGGCGGCTCGCGCATGTTCCGTTTCGACAAGACCGGCAAGTACGTCGGCGAGATCGGGCAGGGGATCTACGCGTTCCTGTTCGCGGAGAAGGTGAAGGTCGATCCGCAGGACAACATCTGGGTGGTGGACCAGATGGCGAACACCGTCCTGGAGCTCGATCCCGAAGGACGCGTGCTGATGCTGCTCGGCCGGAAGGCGGAATCCGAGCGAGTCCCTGTCGATCTTCCGCCCGCCCCGCCCGCACAACCCCAGGGCCGCGCCGCTGGCGCCGGACCGGCTGGCGGCGGTGGTCGAGCCGGTGGTGCGGCGGCGGAAGCTCCCGAAGGTGGACGTCGCGGTGGCGGACCTCCAGGAGCGGGAGGGCAGCAGGACGTCTTCAACCGGCCGACGGACGTCGCGTGGGATGCGGCGGGCAACATCTATGTGGCCGACGGTCTCGGCAACTCACGTATCGCGAAGTTCGATAAGAACGGGAAGTTCGTGCGCTCGTGGGGCCAGACCGGCACCGGCCCCGGACAGTTCCGGCAGCCGCGCGCGATTGCGATCGATGCGCAGGGGCTCGTCTACGTCGCCGACGCCGGCAACCGGCGCATCCAGGTATTCGACGGTGACGGCAATCTGAAAGGCCGTTTCCTGAACGTCGGCACGCCGCGCGCGATCTGTATCACGCAGGGTCCGCGTCAGGTGATGTACGTGTCGAACTCGAATCCGCCGGAAGACATCGACTACGACGGCGAGATCTTCAAGCTCGATCTCACGGGGAAGCTGCTCGGCAAGTTCGGCCGTGCGGGACGGCTGGCGAAGGAATTCAACGCCGTCAATCAGCTTGAATGCCGGACGGAGAACGAAGTCTGGGCCGCGGAACTCGGCAATTGGCGGGTCTCGAAGATCTCTGTGCGAGGAAGCGCGAGCACAAACTAAAGCTCCAAGCTCCAAGTTCCAAGATCCAAGCGCCAACCTTTTTGGAGCTCATTTGGATCGTGGAGCTTGGACCGTTGGTCTTGGAAATAACCTTAATAGACCTACACAGCACCAGAAGCCCGCGTCGACTTATCGGTCCGACGCCGCTCGAGCCATCGTCCTCTCCGAACGCGATTCGCTGACAGGCCAGGTCCCGGGATTCGTGTAACATACGAGTCTTTCCCGGCTGAGTCGGCTTGCATCGCGGGCAGGGCCGTTCCGAACACTCGATGATTTCAAATCTCACACCCACCCACATTCACCTGCTGTTAAATCACTTCCCGACGATCGGCTTCAGCATTGCGATCGGACTCTTCATCGGCGCCCTTGTCAGCGGCAGTGACGATCTGAAGAAAGCCTCGCTGACCGTACTCGTGGCCGTCGCGATCCTGACGTTCCCGACGTACTTGTCGGGCAACGCGGCGGATCTGGCGATTCGCAACATGCCGGATGTGTCAAGGACGCTCATCGCCACCCACGAAGGCGCGGCATTGATCTCGTTCGTCCTGATGGAGATTACCGGCGCGGTGGCATGGCTCGCGCTGTGGCAGTTGCGGCGCGTGGGCACGGTCTCGGCGCGCACGCTCGGAACCGTGTTGCTGCTTTCCGCGATCACGATGGGCCTGGTCACCCGCGCCGCCAACATTGGTGGCGAGATCCGTCACCCGGAAATCCGCCTCGCGACGGAATCGACGACCCTCGAAGGCCCGATCGGACGTGAGGTCGCGGGGTGGGTGAACGCGGAGCCGTGGGTATGGCCCTCGTTGGAGAGCCTGCACTTTGTCGGCCTGTCGCTGCTCATCGGCGCGATCCTCGTCATCAACCTCCGCGTCCTCGGTTTCATGAAGCAGGTGTCGCTCGACGGGATCGATCGGCTCCTGCCCTGGGGCGTCCTTGGCTTCGGGCTCAATGTGGTCACCGGGATGCTCTTCTTCATCGCGGTGCCGCAGCAATACACGCAGAACATCGCTTTCCTGTGGAAGGTGGGGTTGATCGTGGTGGCCGCCTTCAATGGCCTGTACTTCACCGTCTACGACCGCGCCTGGGCGATGGAGCCCGGGGGCGACGCACCGCTTCTGTCCAAGGCGATGGCCGTGTCCTCGTTCGTGCTGTGGGTGGGCGTCATGTATTACGGCAGCATGCTGCCGTTCATCGGTAATTCCATCTGACGCTGCCGAACCTCTCTTTCAGGGTGCAGGATGCCGTTCGTCGCGACCATCACGCTTGTTGTGTTTAGCGTCACCGCTGTGGTTGGTGTCCTCGGATATCTGATCGATCGATCGGCGCGGCGGCGCGATCGCTCGTAGCCAATGCTTCACCGCTGCCTGGACTCGCGATTACCACACACTGACGCGCACACATGACGGACCTGTTTACCTGGCTCGAGTCCCTGCCCATCAGCACATTCATCCGTGAATCCAACTCGCTCTGGGCGTTCCCAATGTTCCTGTTTGCCCATACGCTGGGCATGTCGATCGTGGCCGGCGGCGCTTCGCTGATCGATCTCGCGCTTCTGGGCTGTTGGCCCCGATCGGCGCCGATCAAACCGCTCGAGCGGCTCTATCCGGCGATTTGGTTCGGCTTCTGGATCAACCTCATCACGGGATCGGTGCTGCTTGTGGCCGACGCCTCGAAACGCCTGACCAACCTCGATTTCATCATCAAGATGGGTTGCGTGTTCGCCGGCGTTTACCTCCTGTTCGCGATGCGCAGGAGGGTCTTCGACGATCCGCAGCTGGACGTCGCGCCGGTGTCGGGGCAGGCGAAGTTGCTGGCGTGGCTCTCGCTGGCATGCTGGTTTGGCGCGATTCTCACGGGACGACTCCTGGCCTACACCTCTACGAGGTAACCGGAGCGCGGCACTCAAACAGGAAATGCGTGAGAGTGATAGAAAACCGCGCGGCCGTTTTCAGGCGAGCGGCTTGACAGGGTGCGGGTATTCCCTTACAGTGCGGCACCGTCACCATCAGCTCAGGTTTAATCCAACCGCCTTCTCAATGGGGCGGTATTCGTGTGTTGGGTGTCCTAGGCATGTGTCAGGCACGTCACCGGGCCGCCGTGTGGACCAAAGGAGGCACTCGGGATGTCACATAGCGTTGGACGCATGGCACATGTTGGCTCTGAGTGCTGCTGGCCAGCATGCCCGCACCCCGCAGGCCGTAGATGCGGTGTTCGTCTCACATAATCCCAATCCCAAGACGACGCCGATTGCTGCCAGGTTGCGCACGCGGTGCGCCTGCCCTCGCTCGAAGGCAGTTATCCGGTTCGAGCTCATTCGATGCCAGATGGAGATGGAGAAAGAAGGAGATGCAACAAGAAATCGTATTGACAGGTAAGTTCGCCTTTGGCCAGTGGCTGTTGTCGCGCCGACGGGACTGGTCGTTGTCCATTTCTGGATTCCTGGCGCTGGCATTTCTCTTTTGCGCGCCCGTTCCTGGCTTCGCCCAGAGCTCGATCGCGGGCGTCGTCACTGATGCAAGCAACGCCGTGCTCCCTGGCGTGACGGTCGAGGCCTCGAGTCCTGTGCTCATCGAAAAGGTGCGCACCGTCACCACCGACGAAAACGGACGGTTCCAGATCGTCGACCTCCGCCCGGGCGTCTACAGCGTCACCTTCACCTTGGCCGGGTTCAAGAACGTCGTGCGCGAAGGCCTGTCGCTGCCAGCGACCTTTACAGCGACCGTCAACGCGCAGATGACCGTCGGCGGCGTCGAGGAAACGATTACGGTCACGGGCGAAAGTCCAATCGTCGACGTGCAGCGGACCGCGGCTGGGACGACGTTCTCGAAGGATGTGATGGACGCGATTCCGACGACGCGAATGCCCACGAGCTATGCGGTGTTCATTCCGGCTGTGCAGTCCGACATTTCCACGGCGGCCGCGACCGGCCCCGCCATCAACGGTCTCGTCGTGCACGGCAGCGAGCAGTTCGAGGCGCTGATGACGATCGACGGATTCGACATCCGCAACATGAACAACTCGGGAGGCAGTGCGTTCTACTACTACCCGAACCAGGGCATGACGCAGGAGGTGACGGTCACGACGGGCGCCGGTGGTGCCGAGACGCAGATGGCGAGCATCACGACCAACGTCATTCCACGGGACGGTGGAAACACCTTCGCCGGCACGTTCGCCGGCGCCTACAACAACGGCTCCATGCAAGGAGACAATCTCAATGACACGCTGAAGGCCCAGGGCGTGACGCTGACCGGGGTGAAGGCCCAGTGGGATTGGAATCCGGCGGGCGGCGGACCGATCATTCAGAACAAATTGTGGTTCTGGGGCGCTTACCGCAACTGGGGTACGACGTCGTACTCCCCCGGGATGTACTACAGCAAGGACCCGAATGCCTGGGTGTACCAGCAGAATGTCTCGCAGGATCTGTCACGGCCGGCGCTCGGCAAAGTGAAGAGCGATAGCAAGGCGATTCGTTTGACGTGGCAGGCCTCGCAGAAAAACAAGATCGCGGGCTTCTTCGACTACCAGCCCTTCACGCACTATTTCCGGAACTTTGGCAGGACGACTACGCCGGAGGCGACGACCTGGTCGCCGATCCGCCCGAACAACCTGCTGCAGATAACCTGGAAGTCGACGGCGACGGCCCGTCTCCTATTGGAAGCTGGCCTCACCCGGATTGACGGCTCGTTGCCTCAAAACCATCAGACGGACCCGGAGCTCTTCTCCGGCTCCAACCCATGGAACCCGGACAACGTTGCCGCGCGTGAACTATCCACGGGGATCAGCTACCGTGCTGCCCAGCAGTATGGGGTCTTCGCGGGCAGCGTGAATTACAAGGTTCGCACCGCGGCGAGTTATGTGACCGGCAGCCACGTGTTCAAGGTCGGGTTCGACGACAATTTCGGCAACCGGGACACGTTGGAGCAGCGCAACGGCGGCTATAACGTGTCGCTGCGCAACGGGGCAACGACGTCAATCACCCTCTTCGCGCCGGTAAGGTACCTGACCAGGTTGAACGCGGACATCGGTGTTTATGGCCAGGACCAGTGGTCGGTCGGCCGTGCGACGATCAACCTCGGCCTTCGCTACGATCACTTGGTGTCCAGCAACCGGCCGACCAGCGTGGAGGGCAATGCCTTCGTGCCGGCGCGTCAGTTCGACGGCGGACAGGTCGTCGACTGGAACGACATCTCCCCGCGTTTCGGTTTCGCCTACAACTTGTTCGGTGACGGCAAGACCGCCGTGAAGTTCACCCTGGGCAAATATCCCCAGGGCCAGTCGATCCAGCTCGCCCAGGCCAACAACCCGATCGCGCTGTCGGTCCTCACCGCGACGCGGACATTCACGGATCGCAACGGGGACTTCATCCCCGACTGCGATTTCAGCAACCCGGCCCTGAACGGGGAATGCGGTCCGTTGTCGAACGTGAACTTCGGGAAGAACAACACCAACGCGACGACGTTCGACCCGAAGATGCTCAAAGGCTGGGGCGTGCGCGGGTACGAGTGGGAAACCAGCGTCTCGATGCAGCACGAACTCTTTCCGGGAGTGTCGGTGGACGCGGGCTATTTCCGCCGGAAGGCTGGCAACTTCGCCTACGAGGCCGGCAATATTGCGCTTGCGGCCGGATACGTTGACAACCTCGCGGTCACGCCGGCCGACTACTCGCCGTACTGCCTCACCCTCCCGTCCGACCCCCGTCTGCCAAACGGCGGTGGTAATCAGGTCTGTGGTTTCTACGACGTCAACCCGACCAAGTTTGGGCAGGGGCAGCTCTTCGCGACGTACGCCGAAAATTTCCCTGGTGAGATGTCCAAGACGTATAACGGCTTCGACGCCGGCTTCAACGCGCGGCTGCCCGGCGGCCTTCGCGTGTTCGGCGGGACGAGCACCGGACGCTCGCGGATCAAGCAGTGCTTCGTCATCGACGACCCCGGCACGTACCTCAATCCGAATGCCGGCTTTTCGACTTGGACGCAACAGTGGTGCGATCGGAAGCCGCCGTTCACGACGCAGTTCAAGTCCACGATCGTCTACCCGCTGCCGTGGTGGGGCGTGCAGATGAGCGCAATCTACCTCGACGTGCCGGGGCCCGATTTGTCCACGACATCGTACGTCGCGACCAACGCCGAGATTGCCCCGTCGCTCGGACGGAATCTGGCTGCTGGCGCGAACGCGACGGTCACTCTGCCGATGATGAAGCCCGGCTCCCTTTACGGCGACCGGCTCCACCGCGTCGATCTGCGGCTGGGGAAGAGCTTCACGGTTGGCCGGACCAAGCTTGTGCCGAGCGTGGATGTCTTCAACCTGTTGAACGCCAACGGGGTCTCTGCGTATAACACCCGCTACGGCCCGCAATGGCTGTATGCGACCACCATCCAGGATCCGCGGGTCTTCCGGATCTCGGTGCAGGCGAATTTCTAGCTAGTTCGTCACCGTTCGCGAGCAACGTCCGCCCGCACCCGACTGTCACGCTGTCGGGTGCGGGCGTTGTCTTGTACGCGAACGAACTTACTTGACAGGGAGATTGAGCTTGATCGGTTGGACGGCCGCGCCGTTGCCGGCCGTATCCCACGCAGCGAAGCGCACCCATTTCTTGCCGGTCGCGTCGAATGGAATCTCGAAGTGCTTCTTCCCGAACGCCGGCAGGCTGGTCGTCGAGATGATCTGCCGATCGGTTCGTTGTCCGTCGCCCCACACCACCTCAACAAAGTCGAGCGGGAATGTCCACTCGACATCGGCCACGATCGTCCGATGGCTGCCCGTGCCCTGCACCGAGTACGAAGGGACAAGCACTTCGCCGGAGGTAACGAAGAAGTCCCCGCGCTTCAGTGTGTCGAGCACGGGAGTCGGGTCGTCCGGCCCCGGCACCGACGCGAGGTGCAGGTAGCTCACCGGGGCGCTGGCGTAGATGTCGTCGAGGGCCGTTTGTTCCTGTACTTCGGAGATGGCCAGGAGGTACTTCGGCGGGGTCGGCAGGTCGGCCTGCCAGTTGGAGATGTCGTCGAGCAGCGTCAGGCACCTGTACTCGCACAGCCTGCGTTCAGACCGGTCGATCCCCATTCCCCAGCGGTAACCAATGCTGAGGAAGCTTGGATCCTTGAAGTAATCCTTGTCCTTGAACCCGTCCGGGAATCCCGTGTTGTTTTTCGAGCGTGGATGCGGATAGGAGACGAGGATATTTTCACGCTTGACCATCTCCAACTGGTCCGCAGCGGATCCGAGGTTGTAGACCTGGCCATATGGCTCGATCGCCTCGGTGAGTGGCTGACCAGGCTGGCGTCCGTACCGCCAATACGTGTGACGTGAGTACAGGAGGTCGGTATGTCCCCCGTAAAAGCTGTCGTAGAACTCGTCATTTGGCAGCACGAGGAAGTCCTTGTCCGAATGCCGGCGGGCGCCCTCGATCTGGAATCGGCGGATCTCCAGCGTCTCGGCGTCGGGCCGCGGCTTCAAGGATCGAGGGTTCAAGCCGACCGTCTCGATGGGACTCACGATGTTGATGCCGACGGCTCTGATCGCGGCGAGATCCTCGATCTCGGCGTCGGCGCTGCCTGCGGCGCGCAGCCGCGCTCCCAGTGCCATGTGATAGTGGTGGTTCATCACCTGGTACCCGGGGATCGACGGAAAGTGATCGCCGTGAGTGAACGCCAATACGGCGTCGCGCGCGGCGTCGGCGGCCTCGCCGCTCACGTAATAGAAGACCGGCATGTGCTGTTCAGTGCCCGGCCTCGCGCTATAGAGAGCGAAGTTGCCCTGGATCCCGGTTTCTTCCTCGTCTTCAGCCTGCCGGATGCCAAACGAGAATGACGTGTTGCTGTCCTTGCGATACCAGTTGTATCCGAGGTTCCGGGCGCTCTCGCGCGCCCAGAAAAAATTGTGCGGCGGTGGAAACGCGGCGATCGATCCCGCTCCGCCGAACTCGGCGATGACGACGCGGTTTCTCGTCTTCAGCGGCGACTCCCGCTCGTTCGCGGCGCCGCCGAACCAGTACGACTGCGGGTTGTCTGCCGTGTCGCGCCATGACATGCGGGTACCCGATCCAATCGACAGCCCCTTCAGGCCGCTGTCGTATTTGTATGCAACCGGGTACTCCATGGTGCTGGCAATGACTTCCTGGCGGATAAGGTTGGTGCCCTTGTACACGGTGAACTGAAGGCGGCCTGCGAAGACGCCGAGGCTCACGCCGGGAAACACGACGCTGACCCGAGTACCGTCCGTTGCCACTTCACAGCGGTCTGCCCGATAGACGGCCGTAGCGCGTTTGACTTCTTCAGGCTTTCGGGGCACGCCGGGCGTCTGCCGCTTGAGATCTCCCTCGTCGCCGGGAACGTGCAGCGGCGCGTCCCAGAACGTATCCCATCCCCACTTGTCGAAGATCTCCTTCGTGATGTTGGTGATGCCGTTCTTGCGCAATCCCTCGAGGCTCTGGTTGTCCATGCGGCGGATGCCCGAAGCGACGCGAAACTCGGGCGTCACGTTGGTCGCGAGGCTCGCCCACGCGCCGCCGCGCCTCCTGACAGAGAGATCCTGGATCGTCGGCGTGCCCTCACGAATCCCAAGCCGAAGGCGAAGTTCCTGGTTCCGATCGCCGTCCCACGTCACCGTGAGCGCCGAGGCATCGGCAACCGCTGTGAGCCCGGGGACGGCCCTGTACTGCGACAGACTGCAATTCAGCGGGTCGGCGGCCGCATCGGAACAACACCATCCAAGCGCGGCAACAATAACAACGCATCTGAACTTCGTCGGCTTCATGGGTACTCCGTGGGGGTGCGCGTCTACGCGTGCCCGATTCGAGATCCCGCGTCGAAGGCGAGGTGTCTGGAGATGATCTCAGCGAGATTTTGCGTATCATACGACGCGTTTCGTTTATCAAACAGGCGCTGGTGCTCGACACGAGGTCACTCATGATCATGAATGCCAAAGTCATTGCGCGGCGGATGGCGACGGGGCTGGCTATTGGCGGAATCACCATTGGAGCCGGGGCGCTGCTGAATGGCCAGGGCGCCAGAATGGGCGACGCCGTGCTGCAGACCGCCCGGCACGACCCGGCGAACGAGTTGGCGATGAAGATTACCGCCCCGTTCACGTTCGCGGCCGTAGGTGATATCGCAATCCAGCGCCCCATCGCCGAAATCAACGACCCCAGGTTTCAGAACCTGTTTTCCGTGATGCGGTCCGCGGACATGACCTACGCGAACATGGAGGGCCCGCTGGAGGATGACAAGCTGGTCAAGGATCTCAAGGGCATGGGCGTCCGGATCATGACCACTTCCAACAACCACACGATGGACGCCGGCGTTGAAGGCATGTTCCACACCATGCGCGTACTGGACGACGCCGGCATCACGAATGCCGGGACAGGCAAGGACCTGGAGGATGCCCGCCGGGCGCGGTTTGCCTCCACTCCCAAAGGTGTCGTTGGCATCGTCGGCATGTTTTCGATCGATCCTGCCTCCAGTCCGCCCGAGTCGAAGTACACCGATGCACGTCCAAATTGGCCCGGCCTGAACCCGCTGCGGGTGACGCCGTACAACATCGTCAGCGCGGAACAGATGAAGCAGCTGAAGGCGATCCGCGACGCCGTGTACGCGCATAGGTCCGAGGTGACGGTCCCGGTGGCGCCGGTCTCAAAGGACGAACCGGCCGACCAGGTGGCGCTCTTTGGTAACTTCTACAAGGTCGGGGACAACGTCGGCAGCATCAGCTACTCGTTCAACGTCGCGGAGCGCACGGCCGCCGTCCGCGGCGGCGGACCAAACGATCTGGACGCCATTCTGCAGAGCATTCGTGCTGGCAAGCAGACGACGGATTTCATGGTCGTGGCGATTCATTGCCACCAGAACTCGTTTGCGTACCAGGCGTATAGCCACGACAACCATGTGCCAGACTTCCTTGTCGAACTGGCGCACAAGTCGATCGACGCCGGCGCCGATGTGTTCGTCGGCCACGGCGTGCACACCATCCGCGGCGTCGAAATCTACAAGGGGAAACCAATCTTCTACGGCGTGGGAAACTTCCTTTTCCCGCAAGGCGCTGTGGCCTCAATCACGAATGGCCGCCAGGAGCCCGCTGCGGTGACCAACCAGACGGGACAGCCGGATGACCGCGAGGCACTCCTGACGACGAGCCGGTATGAAGGTGGAAAGCTTGTCGAAGTCCGGATCTATCCCGCCGATCTCGGGCTCGACTTCGACCGGACGATCTCGAAGGCAGGTCTGCCAATGACCCCGTCACCGGCCAACGCCCAGAAGATCCTCAAGCTGGTGCAGGACGCGTCAACGGTATTCGGGACGACGATCGCCATCGAGAACAACGTCGGCGTGATTCGCGTGCCGGCGGCGGCGACGGCCTCCACCGCCGCGCGCTAAGCCGATGTGAGAGAACCGCGGTCGGCGTAAGTATTTCTAAATAGAGGATTTCACTTTTGAAAGTGCCCGGATGAGTCGACGTCATGACAGGGTTACTTTGCGTACGCACAAAGACGGAAATTCTTGTATAGTCCTTTGGCTGTAATCTCGATGCGATTTCGGGCGGGATTGTCAATGTCGGCGCGAGCCGCGTCACTGGCGACATCGATATCTTCAACGTCTTCAACCACAACGGTCTCATTCTGCTCAACACGATTCCCCGGTCGAGCTAGCTGGCGGCCGACGGCGGTCGCAGCGACGCGGCTGATCCGGTTTTCAACGCAGGTCGATTTCTAATCCCGCCACGGGATGATGACGAGCGGCACCGCGGCGTCATCGCTCGCGGAACGGAGGAATGCAATGGCGTATAGGAACGGACTACTCATGAAGGTTGCTTGGGCGGGCGCCGCGTCGGTGTTCATCGCCGTACTGCTGCTCTGGCCCGGAGGGTCCGACGCCCAGGAGGGACGGGGGCCGAAGGGAAAGTTGTCCAATCCTCAGGCGGAGCTCCTAACCTTCCTGACGCCGCCTGGAGTCGACAAGTCGTTCGACGCCATCGATGCCAACAAGCTGCATGGGTACGTGCGCGAGCAGGCGGCGATCTCGCTGCGGTACCGTGATGCCGGGAACCAGTTCTGGGGCCGTATCGCCGGCATGCCGTCCGGAACAGAGACGCAGAACTGGATCAAGGAGAAGTTCAAGGCAATCGGCGTCCCTTACGAGACGGTCTCCATCTCGGCAGCCGCCGACTATCCGAAATCGTGGGGCATCGACGTTACGAGCAACGGCAAGGCGATTCATCTCAAGAGCGCGTTCCCGCTCATCGACTTCCCTGAGACCGCTGGTCCGCTGACCGCCGATCGCGACCTCGACGTGGTCTGGGTGTCGCTGGGCCAGGAGTCGGACTTCCTCGGGAAGGACGTGCGCGGCAAGCTGGTCGTCATCTACAGCATTCCCACGCCGAGCGTGCTGATTCAGTCGTCGATGTGGATGGAGTCGGTCGGGCGCGCGCAGAAGGGTGGCGCCGCCGCCATCCTCGTGGACGTCGCGATTCCCGGCAACATGCAATACGTCAGTCACCTGAATGGTGGTCGCGTCAGAGACACCAAGACTCCGATCTTCACGATCGGCGATGAGGACGGCCGCGCGATTGAACAGATGAATGCGGCGGCCAAAGGCGTCGGGCTCAAGGCGCACGTGCGCTGGGACGTCGGCCACTATCCCGATCTCAAACAGGACATCGTCATCGGCAAGCTGCCGGGCATGACGGACGAAAACATCGTCATGGTGGCACACACGGACGGCTTCTTCGAAGGCGCCGCCGACAATGGTGCGGGCACTGCAGCCATGCTCGGCACCGCCGAGTACTTTGCCAAAATGCCGAAGGAAAAGCGCCGCCGAACCCTGTACTTCGTCGCCTTGCTCGATCACCACAGCGGCGATCGCGGGTCGAAATGGCTGCACGACAATTTTCAATCGGTCTTCGCGAAGACGGCCATGATCGTCAACTCTGAGCACGTCGCGGTCTTGCATTCGGTGTTGGATCGTCGATGGGGCAGCAACGATCTCCCGAGCCTCGTTGCGACCAACGCCTACGAACCGTCATGGTGGGGCGTGTATGGCAGTGACCGCCTGGCGAGCACCATTGCGCATGGCCTCGCCACGTTCGGTGTGCCTACGCAGCGCCCTCAGGGTGGTTCCGCAGGTGAAGCGGCGAATGTGCAGTTCGATGCGCCGTCGTTTTACCTCGACAACAAAGGCACCTTCTATCACACCGACTCCGATACGCCTGACAAGATTCCCGCCAGCGGTCTGAAGAACGTGGTGCAGGCATTCTCGAAAATCTACGAGGACGTCAACATGCTGGACCTGAAGGATCTGCAGGCGCCGCCGTCATCGAGGCCGGGAGGGGCAAACCTCTCGTCATCGCGATAGCCAATCGTTGGAGGCACGCATGAAGATCCTCGGGAACAGCGCACTCTGTATCACCGCGGTGTGTGCGCTGTTGGCTGTTGCGGGGCGCGCAGAGGCGCAAAACGAACCGTTCCAACACGTGGCGCCCCCTGCTGAATTGCCCGCAGGCATCAGCGTCGCTCAGGCACAGAAGTTAGGGGCGCTCATCGATGACTTCAGGTTCGAGGAGCCTCTTGTCGTTTCGAAGCTCAAGGACAATATCTATTTTGCGCGAGGGGGCGTTGGAAGAAACGTCCCCAACCAGACGTTCGTGGTTGGTCGCACCGGCGTCATTCTGATCGATAACAAGAATTCGATCGACGCCCAGAAAGCCGTGTTCGCGGAGATCGCCAAGATCACTCCCAACCCGGTAATCGCTGACATCGTCCTGCACACCGAGCATCAGAGCGGAATCGCCGCGCTTCCCGCCGGTGTGACGATCGTTGCGAATCAGACTGCGAAGCATCGGATAGAAACGTCCACAGAGAGGGACAAGATTCCATCCGCGTACTTTCCTACTAGGTGGGTGTCCAAAGACGAAACGATGACCATCGATGGCATTCGCGTTCGTCTGCTTGATCTTGGCTCGCCCGTTTCAGAGGGCGATCTCTTCGCCTACCTTCCGGATCAGAAAGTCGTCTTCGCATCGACGATGCTGGTGACGAACTTTACATACGCGAGCACCGTCATTCACAACGATCTCGGCGGTACGGTTGGCGGATGGATTGAGGCCGCGAAGGGCTTGCTCGCGCTCGACGCAGACACCTACGTCTCCGACCATGGCGCCGTGTTGACGAAAGAAGAGTTCAGGACGAAGTTGGCCTTTGTCCAGGACAAGTGGAACAGAGTGAAGGCTATGGTGGCAGAGGGCAAGTCGCTCGAGCAGATCGAGGCGGCTATTCCCGCGCCCGGCGATCGCAAACCGACCACCGTCGAGAACATTTATAGAGAGCTGCACTCCAAATAGAACTGTTTACACCGTGCAAGGAGAAGGTCGTATGAGCCGTGTCAAGTCGGTTGTGAGCGTCGCGTTGTTGATCGGGGGGCTGTCTTCGGCGGCCGTATCCGCGCACCATTCCGTGCAGGCGGAGTATTCGGTGGATGGTAAGAAGGTGACCGTATCCGGCACCGTTGCCAAAATCGAATTCCTGAACCCCCATTCCTACCTGACGGTGAATGTCAAAGACGCCGACGGCAAAATCGCGAAGTGGGGATTCGAACTCGGCGGTGTGGCCAAGCTTCGCAAAGAAGGGTTCAGCAGGGCGGATAACGGCGGCGTCAAGCCTGGCGATGAGGTGACCGCGACCGCGTTGCCCGCTCGTAACGGTTCAACCAACGGATACCTGCTCGAACTCAAGATGTCCGACGGTCGCGACTTCAAGTTCACGACGGAACAGAATTGAAGCAGTCTGAGTCAAGAGGAGGGCGTATGCGTCTCTTTGGTTCCTGTTGCATAGCGGCCGTGGCGGCTCTGTCGCTGTCTTCGGCCGTCCTTCTTGCGCAGGACGCACGGCCGGCTGCGCCCCAGCACCCGACGAATGGTCCACCCAAACCTACTGGAACCACGCCGCGAACAGCTGACGGGCATCCTGATTTGACGGGCGTGTGGAACGGCAGGGGAGACAGCCTGACCGGTGTGCCCAACCAGCTGAGAAACAGCGGCGTGATCGTCGACGATGAATACTCGGCGCACGACATCGCGACCGGAACCAAGATAGCGGCGTTTCCGCGCCCGGTCGGCAGCACCTTCGGCACCGTCGCCACCGCGGGTGCAGAGGGCGAGCGCGCCGCCTCCCTGCTACGGCGAGTTGGCTCGAACAGACCAATCTACAAGCCCGAATACTGGGACGAGGTCAGGCGGCTGGACGATAACGCCAATGAAGAAGACCCGTCCAATCGCTGTATGCCGGCGGGAATTCCGCGCGCTGGCATTCCTCAGTACATCGGGCAAATGAAGGACTACTTCGTCTTCATCTATCCCGGGCAGGGTGGGTTGATCGCCACGCAGACCATGTACCGCATGATTCCTGCAGATGGCCGCAAGCACACGCCCCTGAAGCAGTTGGATGGAACGTACTTGGGCGAACCGATCGCGCATTGGGACGGTGACACGCTGGTTGTGGATACGTGGGGGTTCAACACGAACACCTGGTTTGATCAGGTGGGCGGCTACTTCCACAGCGAAAACATGCACACGATCGAACGGTTCCACCGTGACGCGAACACGCTGACCTGGACAGTGACCGTCGAGGATCCCGACGTTTTGCTGGAGCCCTGGACAAGCACGCCGAGAGTCGCGGTGCTGAATCGCGACCCTAAGGCCATACTGCTTGAGGGGTATCCGTGCGATGAACGCGATTTGGGCGGCGTCGTGACAAAGGAACACCACTGAGATGCCAAGGAAAACAACGATTCTTCACGCCTCACTGATCGCGCTGGCGTCGCTGTTCCTGTACGCGAGTGTCGCCGTGCGGGCCCAGGGAACACCAGGCGAGTCAAATCGCTTGAAGGTCCTCAGGGCCGCGGCGAACGCCCTGGGCCAGATCCGCATGTCGGATATCGGTGTCACCAATCCGCCATTGCCGCTCGTCGACGTTGTCACCACGATGGAGATCTCAGGCACCGGCACCGTCTACGTCGATGGGAAGCCGACCAATGCCACTTACACCGCGGCGTTTGCCTACATTCCAGCGGCGATGCGCGT
>Ga0070681_10002063_pt1 | contig 18219 bp, 18 predicted proteins | sample KBSC83BmetaG_FD_65650 | JGI IMG/M metagenome (GOLD analysis project Ga0070681, IMG submission 65650) | Corn rhizosphere microbial communities from Kellogg Biological Station, Michigan, USA - KBS C8-3B metaG | ecosystem: Host-associated > Plants > Roots > Rhizosphere | place: USA: Michigan... | reverse complement strand
GGGCAGAGCGGCACCGCCAACCAGGCCACGATCATTCAGAACGGCGACAGCGGCTCGGTCACCATCGCACAGAAGGGGACCGATAACGGCAACGTCGCCACGAACGACAACACCGGCGGCTTCATTCAGCAGGGCCTGTTGTCGCTGCGCGACTCAGTGTTCGTTTTGCAGAACGGCGTCAAAAACCTGTTCAACATTTCGCAGAACAACACCAACTCCGCCGTCGGGACGTCCAATACCTTCAACAACAGCGTCGACCTCCAGCAGGGCGGCACTGAGAACGACGCAACGATTACGCAGCTCGGCACCTATTCTCCGGGCATCAATCCTTACGGCGTCGGACTTGGAGTGACTGCGCAGCAGTACAACGGCTGGAACCACCTCGACAGCAACCAGACCGGAACGCAAAATTCGCTCTATACCGTGCAAACAGACACGGCACCGGGAACCGGCGCGAAAAACAGCATCTCCAACACCCAGAGCGGCAACAGCAACAGAGGCTATGTTGGCCTCAACGGCGCCGGCCAGAACGGTTCGCTGCTGGTCATCGCCAGCACGCAGGGCGGCGCGTCCAACACGATGGATGTGTGGTCGCAACTCGGCTCCAGCAACAGCATTACCAACGGTCAAGCTGGAACGAGCAACAAGCTGACGGTGAAAAACCAAAGCAGCAGCGGCAACTCCATTAACAATTACCAGGGCACAGGCAACAACGCGAACCCGGCGGCCGCGAACAACACGGCCACCGTTGAAAGCCAGTTCGGCAGCAACGGCCAGATCAATAACTTCCAGCAAGGCACGAACGGTTCGGCGACCTATACGCAGGGTGGCTCGGGCAACACGGCCACGACCAACCAGACGATCGGGGGCACCGGTGGCGACCACAACACCGTTGTCAGCACTCAGAATGGCATCAACGGCAAGGCCAAGTTCCGTCAGCAGGGCACCTACAATCTTGCCACGCTGCAGGATCAGATCGGCACGGGCAACGAAATCATCACGACCCAATCGGGCAATGGCACATCGGGTTCGAACAACACCATTCTGGCTGCCCAAAATGGCGATGCGAACAAGATCGACATGACGCAAAGCGGTGGCGCTGGAAACAGTGCCTACCTCGGTCAGGGCTTTACGATCGGTGGCATCGTGCTCACTGTCCAGAACGCGACTGCTGCCAACAACAACGGCATCACGGGCGTTCAGAACGGAAGCCTGAATACCGCGTATGCCTCGCAGAACAGCAGCTTCAACACCGCGAACTTCAACCAGAACGGCAGCGGCAACACTGCGACGATCAAGCAGTAACCGAGCTAAGGCCCTGCATCGCAGCCCGCGATGCAGGGTCTAATCGAATGAGGCACCGGCGCGGGGCCAATGCGCCGGTGTCGCAACCCGAATGCGGCGCAAACGTCGAAACTCAACGGAGTGTTTCATGAAAAACCTTCTCCTTGCTTCAACCAGCGCGCTTGTCGTCGCAATTGCATCGCCGGCATTCGCGGGAAGTTCGGCGACGTACCTGCTGCAGACCGGAAACGGACAGCAGGCAACAATCGATCAGTCCGGCGGCAACAACAATCGCGTGGGCACCGAAGCCCGGCCGTTTCTTCAACAGAACGGCACCGGCAATCCGCTTTTTGACGGCACCGGCGGAAACGTGATTTCGATCACGCAAAATGGCAGCGGCAACGTGGTCGCCGGCTACGGGCCTTATGACAACGGCGGCGTGCATCCGGCCCCTGCCGCTGGAAAGCCTGGACAGTCGGGCACCAACAACCACGCGACGGTCTTGCAGAACGGCCTGAACGGCGATGTCCAATTGACCCAAACGGGTCATAACAACGGCACGACGGCGGGCTACGGCGGCAGCATCACGCAAGAAGCCACCACCAACGGCAACCACGCTTGGGTCATCGACTACGGCGACAACAACGATTTCACAATCACCCAGCGCGGATCCAGCGGCACGCAGAACCACAACTATGCGATCCTCCAGCAGGGATACGGCGATCTTTCCGGCCTGGCGGGGATGGGATTCTACAATTTGGCTTCGATCACCCAGGAAGGCGGCCCGAACACGGGGCACAGCCTGAACTCTAGTCAGTTCGGCTCTTACAACACGCTCAGCAGCGTGCAGTCCGGCACGGCGCTCGGGAACACGTTGAATTCCTACCAGAACGGCACCGGGCTCAACGCGGGACAGCAGAACTCCATCCAGAACAGCCAGACCGGTTCGAACGAGCTGGCTCAAATTGGAACGTCCAATTACCCCGGCAACACCAACGGCCAGAACGGTTTTTCGCTGACGATCGTGAACAACCAGTCTGGCGTGGGCGATAAGCTGTATGTCGGACAGGGCTCGTTCGCCGGCGTGAGCTTCGCTGCTGGCCAGTTGGGCCACAACAACACCATCAACAACACCCAGAGCGGCTCGTCCAACACGGCGACCGCGGCTCAAGAGGCTGGCAGCAGCAACAACACCGTCACCATGACGCAAAATGGCGGCAGCGCTTCCAACTATATCTACAGCGACCAGAAGGGAACGCAGAACGACGCCAACCTGACGCAAAATGGTTCGTCCAGCAGCTACATTGTTTCGCTGCAGAACGGCAGCGTTGGGCCGACGGTGCTCACCAAGAACACCGTCAACATGACACAGACGGGCGCCTCGAACAGCTATGCCTATCTCGGTCAGGGCGCGGACTTCACCAACCTGTCCATCGGCGGAACGACGATGACCGTCGGCTCACCGGTCTATGGCAACACCATCAATGGAAACCAGGCGGGTAGCTTCCAACTGGCGGGCGTGAGCCAGCAGTCCAACAGCAACACCGCGAGCTTCAACCAGAGTGGCTCGAACAACGTCGCGAACATCAAGCAGTAAGCCTGCGGACTGTTCTTAAATGATAGCGGGCGGGAGGCTCCACGCTTCCCGCCCGCCCCAATCCCCAAGAACGGAGACTCTCATGAAGCGGCTCTTGCTGGCGACGACGAGTCTCCTCCTTATCGCTCCGGTTTCCGCGTTCGCCACCGGATCGACATCGTTCCTGGCGCAGTCCGGCACGCAGACCGCCGACATCGATCAATCCCAGGCCAATTTCGCTCAGGTCGGCACTGCACTGACGCCCTTCACCCAGAACAACGGCGCCGGCGCCATCGGCGGCAACGTCATTCATATCGTCCAGAGCAATGTCGGCAGCAACAGCGCCAACAACAGCGTGAACGGCGTCCAGTCGGGCACCACCAACCTCGCCAACGTGATTCAAGCCGGCAACACCGGCAAGGTGACGCTCAACCAGATCGGCAACAACAACGGTCACGTCGCCGGCTACACGCACACGATCGAGCAGAAGCAGTCGTCCGACCACAACGAAGTGGCGTTTTCGGAAAACGGCAACGACAACGACTTCAGCATTCTGCAAGAGGGCGGGACCAACAACCGGGTTCTCGCCGAGCAGATCGGCAACTTCAACAAGGTCAACACGTCGCAGAACGGCAGCAACCTGATGATCAGCATCAGCCAGAATGGCCCGAGCGATCTCAATCAGGTTTCCGCCACGCAGCTCGGCAGCGAGCATTCGTTGACGGTGACGCAGGACAACGGCGGCGCGCACACCGCCAACAGCAATCAATCCGGCATCAACAATTCCGCGACCATCGTGCAGCACGGTTCCGGCCAACAGGCCTTCAGCACGCAGGATGTCGGCGGCAGCGGCACGCTCGGCAACGTCGCCACCATCACGCAGAACGGCCAGGGCAACATCGCGACCAACAAGCAGTCGGGCACCGCGGGCTCCTCGACGTTCAACCAGACCGGAAACAGCAACGTCGCGACCTTGACCGACCAGGTCGGCAATTCGAACGTCGCGCTGTTCGACCAGACCGGCACCAGAAACAGCGTGACGCTGATCCAGAGCGGCATCGGCAACAATGCAAGCTCCAGGCAGGACGGCGACTATCAGGTGGCCCTGCTCTCGCAGTTCGGCAGCAGCAACACGATCATCGGCGTGCAGTTGATCGGCGCCTCCTCCGTCGCGCTCAGCAACTCCGCGATTGTGATGCAAGGCACGGCGGGCGCGCCGAGCAGCGGCAACATCGCCAGCTACAGCCAGAGCGGCAGCGGACACTCGCTCGTCATCAAGCAGTAACGACGGCCGGTATTGCCGGCCGGAGCGATCGTCGTTAGCAGATCCTTGCCGCGACACACCGGGATTTTAAGTCGCCGTTAGCTGCGTCGCGCGCGCCCTGGGCGCCGATTTCTTACCCTGTAACCCCCTGGCAATACGGGATTATTCCGGTTTCGCGCTGGATATTCGATAAAATTTGAATCGATCGCTTAGCGCGGCTTTTCCGCCTCGCGTCCATGTTGCCGGCCAACAGGGACAGGGGTTGGGTCATGAAATTCGGTCTTCTCGCCACCATCAGTGCCATCGCGTTGCTGTCGAGCGGCGCCGCGGACGCATCCATCATTAGCACCGGCACGACGGCCGCGAGCTTTGTGGTGTTTCAGACCCCGAACGCCGGCAACATGGTCGGCAGCGCAGCGCAACCGTTCGCGCAGAGCGGCAGCGGCAACATCATCACGCTCAATCAGCTCGGCTCGGACAACACGTTTGGCGCCGGGGCCGACGCCTCGTTCCAGTCCGGCAACGGCAACCAGGCCTCGGTGAGCCAGTCCGGGATCGGCAGCAGCATCGTGCTGCAGCAGACCGGCGATTCGAATGGGCTTTCCGGCGGCGTGGTCAGCTCGATCGCGCAATCGGCCACCGACAGCTCGATCAAGATCGTGCAGAACGGCAGCGGCAACGGCTTCAAGGTCACGCAGTCCGGCACCAAGACCATGCTGGCGCTGAACCAGACCGGCATGACCAACATGGCACTCCTGAGCCAGGCCGGCACCAATCTGAAAATGACCATCGACCAGAACGGGTCGAACAACATGATCCAGGCCGACCAGAGCGGGATCGACAACACCCTGAACGCGCTGCAGACGGGCATCGGCCACACGATGCTGATCAACCAGAGCGGGAACCTGAACCAGATCCAGGCGTCTCAGTCCGGGACCGGGCAATTCGCCTCGTTGAGTCAGTCCGGCAGCCAAAACACCATCCTGGGCAGCCAGAGCGGCTCTAACAATCAGGCCTACGTCACCCAGACATCCAACGGTAACATCGCCTCTTATACCCAGTCGGGCACCGGCAACATCGCCCGCATTCGCCAATAAAATAGGGCATAAGCGGCGATAATAATCCGCGTTAGCCAAACCTCGGGAATAGCTAACAAAACGTTACTGTTTTCTTGCTCCGGCCCCCTCCCCCCGTTACGATCAACCGTAGCGGGAATTTTATGGCAGCCGTCGATCAACCACCTCCTGTTGTTTGCGTCGTCGTGCGTGACGAAGTCGGCGATCGACTGCGTCTGCGCGGCCGTGTGATCAGCCGCGAGGAAAAGCACGGCACATATTCTTTCCGCGTCAAGAAAGCAGGGCCGGCCGGCACGTCCAACATTCAGATGGGCGGTCCGTTCACGGCCTCTGCCAACGTCGAGACCTTTGTCGGTCTTGCAAATTTCAACGTCGAGCCGGGCGCCACCTACAACACGGATTTCAGCGTGACGGTGGGCGATCAGGTTTACCGGTGCACGGCGCCGGGCGGAGAGGCAAAATGAAAATCTCGAGCACACGCATGCTGCGTTTGGCGGCGATGGCGGCGGCGATGACCGTCGGCGCGTCAGCCGTTGCAGTCGCTGCCGATCCATTCGACATTTCGAATTCGCCCTACACCAATTTCACCCGATATCTCGCCCCGCCGATCTCGGCGACGCAGGGAAGCAATAGCGCCACCGTCAATCAGACCGGCAACAACAATACGACCTCGGTCAGCACCACCGCGTTGATCGGGTCGGGGTCTTATTACGGCAACACGACCACGCAGACTCAGGTCGGCAACAACAACACCTCCGTTATCGCCGCTTACGGCAACTCCAATACGATTACCGCGACGCAACAAGGCGGCGACGGCAATGTCTCCTTGATGGCGGTGGCCGGCAGCGCCAACACGCTGAGCACCGTTCAGAACGGCAACTCGAACACGGCGGCCATCGGGGCGGTTGGAAACGGCAGCAATTACAGCATCACGCAGACTGGCAATAACCTGTCCTACGGAATGCTGCAGTCCGGCTATGGCCAATCGGTCGCGGTGACGCAGACGTCGACGCAAACGACCATCACCAAAAAATAGAAGACTTGTTAAGCATGCGGAAAACGATCCGGCGTGGAAGGACTAAGCCTCGAGCAATTCACAACCGCAAATTAGCGTTTCATTGCTAGGCCTGTCTCCGGCTGCTAACGTCGGAAACCAAGCCTACAACTCAGAGTACTGGCGATGCTGATGAATCTTGGACAGACGTTAACCTCGATGCGCGTTCGAAACGCCGCCATCGCGACCGCTGCCGGTGCCTTCATGATCGCCTGCGCCAGCGGTCCCGCCGCGGCCGGCACCTTGATCTATACGCCCACGAACCCATCGTTCGGCGGCAACCCGAATAACGGCGCGTTCCTGCTCAATCAGGCCAACGCGCAGAACCTTCCGCTCGCCCACCAGACCGAGGCGGCCGCTGCGGCCGCCGCCGCCGCGGGCAACGGCGGCAATGGCGGGTCCGGTGCGCTGACACCCGGCCAGATCTTTGCGCAGCAGTTGCAGGCCCAGTTGCTCAGCTCGTTCGCCAACCAGATCACGCAGGCGATCTTCGGAGCCAACGCGCAGCAGAGCGGCACTTTCAGCTTCGGCACCACGACCATCACGTTCGGACCTGGCGCCAACGGCACCATCAATATTTCGATCAACGACGGTCAGACCATCACGACGATTACGGTGCCGGCCAATCCATAGGGCCGGAGCGAGAAAAAATCGGGCGGCCGCCGCTGGGCGGATCGAGGGGAGTTTGCTGTGAAGCTGGCAGGGTGGGCGTTAGTTGTCGCGATGGGTTCGAGTCTCGCTGGTTGCATGGGCGCACCCGGCACGCGCGAGCCCTTGGAAGAGGCGCCGACCGTCACGCTTCCGTCGGCCACGGCTGTCGAACTGGAAACCCTGCCGCCGCCGCGGCGTAAGATCGACATCGCGGTTTATCAATTCGCCGATCTCACCGGCAAGAACGAGCCCAACGACAATCTCGCGGTGTTCTCGCGCGCCGTCACACAGGGCGGCACGGCGTTTGCCGTCGATGCGCTGCGGCGCGCCGGCAACGGCAGCTGGTTCACGGTGGTCGAGCGCACCGGCCTCGCCAGCCTGCTGCAGGAGCGCCAGTTGATTACGGCGACGCGCAAGGAGGTCGACGGCGAGAACGCTCGTCCGCTGCCGCCGCTGCGTTTCGCGGGCTTGCTCATCGAAGGCGGTATTGTCGCGTTCGACGGCAACGTGGTGACCGGCGGCTTGGGCGCCAACTATCTCGGCATCGGCGGCGACACCAAATACCGCAAGGACACCGTCACCGTCGCCATGCGCGTCGTGTCGGTCCAATCCGGGCAGGTCCTGACCAGCGTGACCACGACCAAGACCGTTTATTCGGTGTCGCTGCAGGGCAACGTGTTCCGCTACGTCTCGGTCAACAAGCTGCTGCAAGCGGAAGCCGGTTTCACCCGCAACGAGCCGACGCAACTCGCGGTCCGGCAGGCCATCGACCTGGCGGTCTATGCGACGATCGTGGAAGGCGCCCGCAAGCATCTGTGGCGCTTTGCCGATCCGATCGCGCAGGAGCAGGTGATCTCCAAATATCTCGCGGTCGACAAGTACGAGCCGTGGGCCCCGGAGAATGGAAGGCCCGAGCCGCACCAGTCGGCACTGCCGCCTGCTGAAGGGGCCGGCATGAAAGCCTACGGCATGGCAACCCAGGATTCCGCGACCACGACCGCGATGACCACGACCGCCGCGGCCGAGCCGGTTCAATTGCCGCCGCCACCGTCAATTCATTGACACGATAAGCGGCTCTAACGCGATCAATGCCGCGCCTGAAGGATGTCATCTGCGTTTTACTGATGCTCGGCTGCGGCGCAGCCGCGGCGGACGATATTGCCGTTGTCGCGCCCGACGCGCACGCCCAGCATCGCGCCAAGACCAACGCCACCCGGACGGCCCGCCAAGCGTTACCATCCCAAGCGTTGCCCCTGATCCACCCTGCAGAATCGCGGCTGATCGCGATTGCGCCCGGACCGCAACGGATCGCGGCCCCGGCGGCCAAAGACGCGGCCCTCTACGTCAGTTCTGAACCGTTCGAGGACTTCCTGGCCCGGACCGAGGCGGGATCGCACCGTTGGTCGGCGTATGCGATTGCCGCCGCAAGCGCGAACAATCTTCCGCCTGGCTTTTTGCTGAAGCTTCTGGCGCAAGAAAGCGCCTTCACGCCCACCGCCGTCAGCAGGACCGGCGCGATGGGCATCGCGCAGTTCATGCCGGGCACGGCGATCGCGGTCGGACTTCGCGATCCGTTCGAGCCGGTTGCGGCGATCAACGCGGCGGCGAAGCATCTGGCCGCCCTCTATGCGAGATTTGGCAATCTGGGCCTTGCCGCCGCGGCCTACAACGCGGGGCCGGTTCGGGTCAGCGGCTGGCTGGCCGGTCAGAAAAGCCTGCCACAAGAAACCATCGATTATGTTTGGCGCGTGACCGGTGTGGATGCGAACACCTGGGCGGCCAAAGACAAAAAGACGGCTGCTCTCATCCCGTCGGCCGTTGCTCTTTCCGAACCCGCAACGCGGCCGAAAGCAACAAAGAGCAACGCTGCACGAAAGCGGCCGGCAAAGATCGTGTCGGCGTCGGAGCTCTGCCAAGCCATCAACGCAGCGGGTTCAACCTGCCGGGTGCAGCGCAGCTACTGAGCCGGCATTCAAACCGCGACTATCGCGGCGCCAGCCGCGGCGGCGCGGCTTGCCCCGGAGGCCGGGTCGGCTGCGGCGAAGGACTCGGCTGCGGCAGCAGCAACGGCGAATTGACCGGTGCGCTCGACGGACCGGCAGGCGCGCCCTGATAAGCCTCGATGCAACGGCGCATCTGATCCGGCTCGGGAATCAAGGTGCAGTCATTCACGCTCTGGGTGTTGGGCCACGGCTGCGCGACCGCGCAGGTCGCCGACAGACCGGTGAGAGCAAATACGAATAGGGCTGTGGGCAGATGGCGCGTGCGCCGCGGGCAATGGTTCTGGATCAATATCGCCTCCTTCGAGAAGCCGCAAAATCGCGCCCCAAAATCGCGCGCCAAGTGCGAAAGACAACGCTCCCGCACCGACAACATTTCGATGATATAGGCGCACCTGCCAAGCGCAACAGGGCAAACCCATAAATCCGGCACGCACCCTCTTCGCCGATTGGGCATGTGCGCGATGGGGCAAGACGAATGCCCTTCGGCCCGCCAGCACTCCGCCTGCTTTTTAAAACAAACGCTCGATGTTGAATTCGAGCGACCCGTGATGACCGAACAATTCTCGACTCTAGCAAGGCGTCATCGTGAACGATCGGCTCGCGCCGCAGCGTGGTTCGACAGCATCGCGATCGAATTCGGTTGGCGGAAGCCGACGCACCACAGGCATGCCGCGCGGACTTGAGTCCGAAGAATCGCGCCTCGACAAAACAACAGCGGGTGATTCTGCTCGAACGTTGTGAATCGATGTTTCACGCCGCCGGCACGCCCTGCCGATTACCGCCAATCGGTTGTTGCTACCTTATGAATCAACCTTATGGCCGGCGAAATGCTGCCGTTCGAGACATTATGGCAGCGCATTACCGGCCGCCTCTGCTTGAAAGTTCCCAATCTTGGGTTTTCACTGGATGCATTGTCGGTCACGGGGAGGCCTGCATGTCCAGCATCAACACGGCGGTCATGACAACGGCGGACGGGGCGGCCGGCAAAGCATTGCTGGCGTCCGCCGTCGGCTACGCGATGGACGGCTTCGATCTGCTGATCCTCGGTTTCATGTTGCGACCGATTTCGGCCGAGCTCCATCTGACGCCGGCCGAGGCAGGCTCGCTGGTGACGTGGACGCTGATCGGCGCGGTCATCGGCGGCATCCTGTTCGGGATGCTCGCCGACTATTACGGCCGGGTCCGCGTGCTGACCTGGACCATCATGCTGTTCGCGATCTTCACCGGCCTGTGCGCCTTGGCCCAGGGCTATTGGGATCTGTTGATCTACCGCACGGTCGCCGGATTGGGACTCGGCGGCGAGTTCGGCATCGGCATGGCGCTTGTCGCCGAAGCGTGGCCCGCGAAGGAACGCGCCCGCGCGTGTTCCTATGTCGCACTCGGCTGGCAGGCCGGCGTGTTGATGGCCGCCCTGCTTACGCCGTTGCTGCTGCCGCACGTCGGCTGGCGCGGGATGTTCCTGATCGGCTTGGTGCCGGGGCTCGTCGCATTCGCCGTCCGCTGGTACGTCGGCGAGCCGAAAATCTTCCTGGAGAAAACCGCACGCGGACGCTCGATGCAGCCGCTCCGCATGCTGGTCAAGGATACAGCGACAACCAAAATCAGTCTCGGCATGCTGATCCTCTGCTCGGTGCAGAACTTCGGCTACTACGGCGTGATGATCTGGCTGCCCAGCTATCTGTCGACGCGGTTCGGCTTCGGCCTCACCCAATCGGCGATGTGGACGGCGGTGACCATCCTCGGCATGGCGCTCGGCATCTGGCTGTTTGGCATCTACGCCGACAGAGTCGGCCGGCGGCCGGCGCTGCTGACATTCCAGGCCGGCGCGTTCGTCATGGTGCTGATTTATTCGATGCTCACCGCACCGCTGGCATTGCTGATCTTCGGCGCGGTGATGGGCCTGTTCGTGAACGGCATGCTGGGCGGCTATGGCGCACTGCTCTCCGAACTATACCCGACCGAGGCGCGCGCGACCGCGGAGAACGTGCTGTTCAATCTCGGCCGGGGCGTCGGCGGCTTCGGCCCCTTCGTGGTCGGGGCGTTGGCTTCGACCTATTCGTTTGCCGTCGCCATCGCGCTGCTGGCCAGCATTTACCTTATCGACATTGTGGCGACCCTGGCCCTGATCCCGGAACGAAAGGGCGCGGCGTTGGAATAGGCCCGCCCCTCGGCCTCCACGTGGCAACGCCGCCGTTTATCACGTTCGCGCGAAGATTGCGGACTGCCACAATCCTGCCGTGCGGCATGTTAAGGTCAGGCTGCGGTTTTTGAGGCTGGGTGGTTGTCATGCGTATCTCGTGCTTTCGTTTTGCGCCGGCCGCGGCCGCGCTCCTGCTCGCCCTGACGGCATGGCCCGCCTCGGCAAAGATTCTCATCGAAGTCGATAAAGCAGCGCAGCGGATGACCGTCTCGCAAGACGGCTCGACGCTTTACACGTGGCCGGTGTCGACCGGCACGCAGCGCTACGACACGCCCGATGGCTCGTTCACTCCGTTCCGCATGGAAAAGGAGCATTACAGCCGCGAGTGGGACGACGCGCCGATGCCCCATTCGATTTTCTTCACCAAGCGCGGACACGCCATCCACGGCACGTCGCACGCCTCCATCGGCCGCCCGGCCTCGCACGGCTGCGTGCGGCTCAGCCTCGCGAATGCGCGCGTGCTGTTCGATCTGGTGAAACGCGAGGGCATGGCCAACACCAGCGTGGTGCTCTCCGGCACGCTGCCTGCAAGTGTCGAAGCGCCGGCCGTCGCACGGCGCGCGCCGCGCCTGAAGGATCGGCCGCGCTACGTCGAACAGTATAACGACAACGACGACGGTGAATTCACCGAGCCGGTTAGGCGGCCCTACGTCGCTCAGCGCGAATACCGGCCCTATGCGCAACGCGGTTATTGGGTGCGCTACCCGGATGGCTCGCGCGTGTATCGCGATCGCGACGACGAGTACCGCCGGATGGCGCCTTCGCCGTTCTTCATCGATCGCCGTTACGGCTGGGACTGAGCCAGCCGCGGACAACAAAAACACCCTGTGCCGGCTGCGCCGCAACGCAGCCGGGCCTTTCCTGTTGACGGCGAACGACGTCAGACGGCGGTCTCAACCACCGTTTGCTTCGTCGGCTCGTGCTCCGCGGTCTTCGCCACGCTCAGCGGCACGCTCGGCAATTGCAGCACCATGGCCCATTGTCCGGGAACAAGGCGCGCCAGCGGCACAACCGTCCCGTCGGCGAACTCCAGCGCGTCGTGATGGGTGTGCGGAAGATGCAGATCGATCTGCCGGAATCGCGCCACGCGGCTCGATGCCGTCTTCTGCCAGTGCGTGATCGGGTGCAGATAGCGAACGTTGTCATCGAACGCGATTTCCGTACCCGGCCGTAAACAGACCGCCGTGTTCAGATCACCGGCACCCGCAAAACCCCGGGTGATGGTGTTGGGAAAGCTGGTGACGATCAACCGATCGGCCACGACCGCCGGCCGCGAAGCCACATGTTCGAGACTGTAATCGCACATGACGGGTTCCCTTCATCGATGCCCCCGCCGGAACAACCGGAATACCGCTCCGGCGTTCCTGCGAAACAAATGTTTCTCGATGAAAAGAGATGTCGGTTTCGCGCCGCCTCGCCCCGGCGCCCGGCAGAGGACTCCTGCCTTATTTTCGGGCTAGGATTTGCCTAGCCGCCGGCATGTGCGGCACCACAGGGAGCGAGCGTCGTCATGTCCATTCATACTGCTTGCGCAGGTCTTACCGTTTGCACGGGTCTTGTTGCGGCATGCGTGCTGACCGCACCGGCATCGGCGCAAACCATCGCGCACAAGGATATTTCCGTCGAAGCGGCAATTACCATCGCGACCACCGCGATGGCCGACTGCAAGGCCAAGGGCTTTCGGGTTTCCACGGCGGTGGTCGGACGCACCGGCGAGATCATCGTGCACTTGCGCGGCGACGGCACCGGTCCGCATACGATGGAAAACGCATACAAGAAAGCGTTCACCGCGCGCACCTTCCGCATTCCATCGGGCGATATGGAAGACCGGTTGAAGAAGAACCCGCAGATGGGCGCTCAATATCTCACCGGTTTCACCACGGGGCGCGGCGCATTGCCGATCAAGATCGGCGACGAAGTGGTAGGTGCGGCCGCGGCGAGCGGCGCGCCGGGCGGCGAAAAGGATGAGGCCTGCGTCAAGACCGGGCTCGACAAGATCGCCGATCAGTTGAAGTAATCCGCGACTGACATCGACGGCAGGCGGCCGGATGCAGCGATGCTACCGGCCGTCACGCCACGCGGCGTAGCCCGCCTTCAGCGCTTCGGTTTCCGGACGCCCGTCGTAGTGCACCGGCTCGGCGAGTGAGCGCCCGGCCGCGTGCACGCGATACGCCATGTAGCGATACGGCGCCGGATATTTTGCAGCATCGGCGCCGGCCATCAGGGCATTGAATTGCGCCGAAGGCTCGACCGGATCGAGCCGATCCTTCTCATACAGCGCCGCACGCTCGACCATGCGCCACACGCCGTTGCGGCGCTCGACGCGATCGAGAAACCGACCCTGGGAGGTGAGATCCACGGCCACGCCCTCGATGGTTTGACGGACGAGAATGGCAACATTGGTTTCAGCGGTGGCGCGCGAGCCGTTCACCCGCACGCGCGCGGGCCACAGCAAATGCTTGGCCGTGCTGCCCCGGCCGTGGTTGCGCCGGCAATGGGCGACGAATTCGGCATAGGGACCGCGAAACCAGGACACCGCGATTTCGCCGTCCGGGTGAAAAAGCGCTTCGAGATCGTCCCAGCGGCCCTGGTCGCGGGCAAAGCCCCAATCCTGAACCAGGGCCTGAATCGCACCCGCGGATTGGGCCTCGGCAACGGCGTCGGCGGCTTTACTGTCCATGCAACATCCCCCGAACGGCCGCGCGATCCCTGTGGACAAACGCTGGAAAAGCCTGTGTCTCGACGTTGGATCAAATTGTGGATAAGCCTGTCTATATCCGGTTGAGAATTTCGGTGGAAGGTGCCGTCCACGCTGTGCATAAAACCCTGTGAGCAAAGCCAAGATCAAATCCGGCAGCGCCGCCGCCGAGAGCCCGAGCTTCGTCGCCCGCCTGGTCGCCGACGAGCGTTTGGCCCGCCGCATCGCCGACCTGCTGTCCGAATGCCTCGATGCGGCCGAGACCGCCTGCGCAACCTTCGAGCTGCCGGATGGGCGCTGGCAGATCGACATTCACTTTCGCCAGCGCTCGCAGGAGCCCGGCCTGCGCACGCTGATCGCGCTGGCAGCCGGCGAAACGCTGGCGCGCACGATCGAAGTGCAGCGCATCATGCCGCGCAACTGGGTCAAGGAAAGTCTGATTGGACTGCGGCCGGTCACGGCGGGGCGCTTTGTCATCCACGGCGCGCACGACCGCGATCGCGTGCCGCCGCATTCCCTCGGCATCGAAATCGAAGCCGCCACCGCGTTCGGCACCGGTCATCACGGCACCACGCGCGGCTGTCTGCTGGCGCTTGACGCGTTCGCACGCCGGAGCCCGCCGCCGCCGCGCCATATCCTCGATCTCGGCACCGGCACCGGCGTTCTTGCCATCGCCGCGGCAAAGCTGTTCCGCGTTCCGGTTCTTGCCACCGACATCGATCCGCACGCGGCCAAGACCGCGCGCGAGAATGCACGGCTGAACGGCGTCGGCGCGCTGGTGACGGCCAAGCACGCCGCGGGTCTGTGCGCGCCGGAAATCGTCGCGCGAGCGCCGTTCGATCTGGTGTTGTCCAATATCCTGCTGCGGCCGCTGCAGCGTCTCGCCGCGCCGATCGCGCGGCAGCTCATGCCGAACGCACGCGTGGTGCTGTCCGGCATTCTCGCCACTCAAGCCAACGCGGCGATCGCTTCTTATCGGTCGCAGGGCTTGATGTTGGAGCGCACGTTCGCATTGGACGGCTGGGTCACGCTCGTCCTGGTGGCATTGCGCGCCTGACGCCGGTTGATCTGATGATGCGAGCGTCGCATCTGCTGTTCAGCCCACGCATCCAAAACGCGCAACAGCGCGCCGCGACGCGGCGTCGACTCCGGTGAATTCGGATCGCCGTAAGTGAGCGTAGCCATGTGGCCATCCCCACGTTGCGGAAGCGACTGGGCTCCGCATGCCCGCGTCCGCCACGTCATAATAGACGCTCTTGGTCCCATCAGCGCTGACAATGAAGCATAGGTCTAATGTCCCTGCAACATAATGTCGCATCCTTTTTAATAACCAATTGAATTCGCAGGAAGAAGTGCCACCGCCCCACCCCGAACACAAAACCTGGCGCGAGGCGATGACACCTCCGCGCGAGTCGCCCAGGCGCCGGAGAGAGGGACAGCGCCATCAACGCCCCGCGATTGATCGGCTATCGAACGGCGCGGCGGGAATCGCCCTTGGCCGCGCTGGCCATCCGCTGCTGCACGTCGGACGCGTCCACCACCCCGAAACGGCGAATGTGGTCCAACGCCTGCTGCTGGCGCGAGGCAAGGAAGCGAGCCCAAATCCGGGCAAGGATGCGCTGGCGCGGCAGCGAACTCGCCGAAATCTCAGCCCGTCCGGGACCGGCTTCGTAAGCGATACTGGACATGGAATGCTCCTTTGCAGCGAAAGCCCGGATGCCGTGGGCCCAAGGGCTATCTCGCAACGCAACATAAGACTTCGAGCGCTTCTTCGGTAGCACCCGGGTTGCATGGGTGTTCGCTAAACCTGCATAATGACAGGAATAATTCATTTTCTTGATCGGAATGATGAACCGCAGCGATAAACGCCACCGACGCATCCTGTGGCCGAAATACTGCAACGCAAACAACCCTCCCCGACAACCCACAGGACGACTGGCGCCCGATTGCCGCGCCCCGTCCCGACTCTTAGATTGGCTCCAACATGTACGAGGCACTTTTCCAGTCGTTCGACGATCCCGAGCCGGCCCAGACCGGGCCACGGGTGCAGGCGCTTCGGACAGAGCTATCGCGGCGCGGGCTTTCCGGCCTGATTCTGCCGCGCGCCGATCGGCATCAGAACGAATACGTTCCGCCCGCCGAGGAGCGGCTGGCCTGGCTGACCGGCTTCACCGGCTCCGCAGGCGTGACGGTCGTGCTCGCGGACCGCGCCGCGCTGTTCGTCGATGGCCGCTACACGCTGCAAGCGGCCGAACAGGTCGACACCTCGGTCTTTACCATTGTCCACATCGCCGAGACCTCGCCGGCGCGCTGGCTGGAGGCAAACCTGATCGCCGGCGCAAAGCTCGGCTACGACGCCTGGCTGCACACCGTCGACGGCGCGGAACGGCTGGCGCGCGCCTGCGCCAACGCCGGCGCGACGTTGGTGCCCACGGAACCCAACCCGGTCGATGCGATCTGGACCGACCGTCCGGCGCCGCCGCTCGGCCCGGTGTCGCTGCATGATCTGCGCTATGCCGGCGAGTATCCGAGTTCGAAGCTCACCCGCATCCGATCCGAGATCGCAGTCCTGCGCGCGGATGCCCTGGTCGTCTCCGATCCGCACGCGGTCGCCTGGACCTTCAACATTCGCGGCAGCGATGTCGCGCACACGCCGTTGCCGCTCGCCTTCGCCATCGTGCCACAGGACGGCCGTCCGGCGCTTTACGTTGACGGCGCCAAGCTGAGCAATGTGGTCCGCCATCGGCTTGAAGAATCGGCCGAGGTTCGCGAGCCCGCCGATTTCATCCGCGATCTCGCCGCGCTCGGCGAAGCGCATCGGACCGTGCGCCTCGATCAGGACACCGGCGCCGACGCGCTGGCCCACATCGTCAATGTCTCCGGCGGACGCGTGACGCGCGGCCCCGATCCGATCGCGCTCATGAAAGCGGTCAAAAATCCGGTCGAGATCGAGGGCGCGCGCGAGGCGCACCTGCGCGACGGCGCGGCTGTGGCGCGCTTCCTCGCGTGGTTCGACCGCGAAGCGCCGAAGGGCAACGTGACCGAGATTGCCGCCGTCGAGACGCTGGAAAGTTTCCGCCGCGACACCGGCCTGCTGAAGGACGTGTCGTTCCCGAGCATCTCGGGCGCGGGGCCCGACGGCGCCATCGTGCACTACCGCGTGACCCGTTCGTCCAATCGCGTCATCACGCCGGGCGAACTGTTTCTGATCGACTCCGGCGGACAGTACGAAGACGGCACCACCGACATCACCCGCACCGTCGCGGTCGGCGAGCCGGCCGCGGAGTGGCGCGACGAGATGCGCGACCGCTTCACCCGGGTGCTCAAAGGCCACATCGCGATTGCGCGCGCGGTGTTTCCCGACGGCGTCAGCGGCGCGCAGCTCGATCCGTTCGCGCGTCAGGCGCTTTGGGAGGCCGGCCTCGACTTCGATCACGGCACCGGTCACGGCGTCGGCAGCTATCTGTCGGTGCACGAAGGTCCGGCGCGCATTTCCAAGCTTGGCACGACGCCGCTCAAGCGCGGCATGATCCTGTCGAACGAGCCCGGCTACTACAAAGCCGGCGCCTATGGCATCCGCATCGAGAACCTGATCCTGGTGACGGAAGGACCCGAAGTCGCAGGAGCGGAAAAGCCGCTGAATGCGTTTGAAACACTCACGCTGGTTCCCATCGATCGGCGGCTGATCGAACCGGCATTGCTCACCCCGGACGAGGCGTCCTGGCTCGAGATTTATCACGCCAAGGTCGCCGAGGCGCTGATGCCGCTGGTCGACGACGAAACCCGATTGTGGCTGGAAGCCGCCACGCTCCCCATCGGCCGGGGCTGACCTCTATCAAACATCCGTGAGCGCGGCACCGCTTGCCGGTGCGCGACGTTTATTCATGCCGGGTTCATGGCCACGCCGATAAAAGCAAGATCAGGGGGCGTGAACAGGACAACAACAATGTCACGCATGAGCGTCTTTGCTCTCGCCGCCGTGTTGGTCGTCGGGAGTCTATCTACCGCCGTCGAAGCGCAAGCTCGCGGCGGCCGCGGAGGCGGGGGTGGAGGTGGATCCGCTCACTTCTCCAGCGGCTCTCGCGGTTTCAGCGGAGCCCGCAGTTTCAGCGGCGCCCGCAGCTTCGGACCCTCTCGGAATTTCGGCGCCTATCGCGGATATCGCGGCGGCCGCCGCCTTGGTTATTACCGCGGCTACCGGTACGGATATCGGCCGTATCTCTACGCGGGCTATAGCGGCTGCTATCGCTTGCGTCGCATCTGGACCGCGTATGGTCCCGTGCTGCAGCGGGTCAACGTTTGCGCTCCGTACGGTGCTTACGGCTACGGTTACGGGTACGGCTACTACTAGATCGAGCGACCAAGATCTGTTTCGCGGCCTGCCGGGCCTCAACCGGGCGGGCCGCTTTTTTT
>Ga0070681_10002061_pt1 | contig 18224 bp, 10 predicted proteins | sample KBSC83BmetaG_FD_65650 | JGI IMG/M metagenome (GOLD analysis project Ga0070681, IMG submission 65650) | Corn rhizosphere microbial communities from Kellogg Biological Station, Michigan, USA - KBS C8-3B metaG | ecosystem: Host-associated > Plants > Roots > Rhizosphere | place: USA: Michigan... | reverse complement strand
AAGATCACCGCGATTTTGGTGAGGTTTGGCTCAGTAGCCTCTTTGTAAAGGTCCTGAGGCGACTTCTTGCAATTTTTCGCATGGCTGATGCGCGAGAGCACGGCACGATACTGCATGAATTTTTCGTCGAGGCCCAGATGCCGGAACGCGGCTTTGATGATCGCGAGCTGGTCTTCGTCGTCGTAGATGGAAAACCGGTGTGTGAAACCAGGGCGGACCTGCGCCAGCGGATCGCCGTCGCGGCGCAAGAGACGCACGCAAAAGGAATGGAATGTGGACAGGTTGGGCGATGACGTGAGATTCTCGCCCTCGAGCAGCCCGGCGACGCGCGCGCGCATTTCACTCGCGGCTTTGTTCGTAAATGTGACGGCGAGAATGGCCGATGCAGGAATGTGGTGCTGGCTGATGAGGTGCGCGATGCGATGCGTAATCACGCGCGTTTTTCCGCTGCCGGCGCCTGCCAGGATCAGCAGCGGACCTTCGGTGTGGGCAACCGCTTCACGCTGTTGGGGATTTAAACCTTGGAGAAAGTCCATTAGAAGGGGATCAACTTAATTTTAACATTCCACGAGGGAAAGTCCGGAGATCTAATCTAACTACGAACGAACTTTTTTACCGCTGAGACGCAGAGACGCCGAGAAAGCAATTTCTGCAGCTGTCTGTGGCGGCAACAGGCGTTAACTCTTGGCGGTGAATCGCAGTTCCAGAATGTGCCCGGTATTTGCGGCGAAGGTGATTTTTACACTCTGCCCTATGTCGAGATCAGCGGCCGAAAGATGCTTCTTCGCGGCGTATTCTGTATTTCGATCGGCTTTGAATTGCGTCTTGCTGTTGATCTTGAGAGCCCCGCGCCGGCCTTTGACGTCCTCGAAGAGCAGAATGGTTTCGCGCTCCCCGCGGTGGATACCAGCGATCTTGCCTTTTGCGATTCTTGTGACGGTGAAGGGGGCGCCGCCCCCGGGAATGTCATCCGGTACATACACCGTTCCGCTGCCCTGCGCTCGCGCGCGTACCGCCAGGAACGTGGCGAACAGCAGAATCGAACAAAATCGATTCATGTACTCTCCCGAATTCAGCGCTGGTGCTCTGAACCCGTCAGACGAAAACGATTGTGGAAGATCTCCCAGCAGATGACGCCGCCTAGAGCTCCGTATTCCAAAACCAACGCCCACGGCCATTCTACTCCCTGCACCATGACAAAGAAAGACGCGCACACCGCGAGCGAGAAGAAAATTGCCGCTCGATTCCACGCAATAATACCCGCCGGCAGCAGCCATGTGACGTACCAGGACATCACCGCCGGACTGAAGATCAAGATGCTGCCGAGTGTAACAACTGTGAAATCTGCGAACGTCGCCGGATCGCGATCGTCGCGCCGGTATAGCACCAGAAGAAGCAGCGCGATCGCGCCGCCGCAGATAATTCGGGCGAGCAGTTGGGGCCGGAAAGTGAATACGGCGAGCACCGAGGCGAGCAGCCGGAATACACCTCCGTTAAACTGCCACCCTTCTGAAAACACCAACAGGCTGTCAAAAGCACGCGTCCCCGCCCCGAAATACGGAAGCCAGCAGACCAGCGCGACCATACAAGCCAGCATTGTGCGCCACTTTCCGGCCCGGCGCAGGAGAAAGGGGAGCAAGACTATGGGAATGATCTTGGCCGCTATCGCGAGCCCGAGACTAGCCGACGCCGCTGTTCGTTTCTTCCGGACGAGAAAGTAGCAAGTAGCAGCGAGCGCTGCAACCAGAACGGCATCGACATGGCCGCTTCCGGCAAACACTTTGATCACCAGTGGATTCCAGGCGTACAGGATGCTGCGTGCCGGCGGCTGGTCGAGCGCCGCCAACGTCAGGATTAGAAAACCAAACGCCAGAAGATCAAAGGCGATCACTACCGTTTTCATCGCCAGCACGCTACCCGGCGCAAGCCAGTGTGCGGAACGAAAAACAATCTGTGCCAAAGGCGGATAGATTGTGCGGAGATCCGCATAATTAATGTTCGCGCGGATGGTTTCCCAGTCCGGACGCGCATTCGCCCCCGCAGAGACTAAGGAATCCAATGCCGAATCTGCGGGCGCGGAGGCATATACGTTGGTTCCCGCCGAGGCGACGTGTGCATCCCACAAATATCGCCAGATATCATCATCGAACAGTTGAAAGCGCTCGTAGGTAACGGATTCACCGCGCCAGTCCGCGCTCATGGCGGCAAACTTTTCGCGCAGCGTGAGATCGGGAGGCAGCCCTGCCGGGATCAGTGTGATGCGGAAGAGAATGGCTCCGCCGATCATCAACGTCCATTCTGCGGCGCCCCAGCGCCTTCTCTCTAGAAGAAGATATGCAGCGAGGCACAATGCGAACGCCGCCCCTATCGTCGCAAGGAAAATCAGCACGGGCCGGGCGCCGTTGATGGCATTCAAGCGAAGGAGAGATAAGTAGAGAAGCTCCGACGCGAGCAGCATCGCAGCCGCCAGAAAGAGCGTCCACGTTTTTCTACTTGGCTGAGCCATTCACTCTGCAGAGGATATCGTACGGAGCGGGGGGTCTTTACCGGCATGCCGCATAGAATGAAGCGGTGAGCGTTCGAGTATCTTATTCCTCATAACAGCAATAGCGTTTGCGGCGGCTGCCCCCGCGGACCCCGTGAGAGATCACTCCGACTGGGACGTTCTGCTGAAAAAGTATGTCACTGCTCAATCCCTGGTGGACTATCAGCGATGGAAACAGACCGGACAACCGCCGCTCGAGCACTATGTTCAAGCGCTGGCGTCGAAGTGGCCAACGGACTTGACGCCATCTGAAGAAAAATCCGCGCTGATCAACGCGTATAATGCGCTGACCGTTTACTGGGTGTTGCGGAACTATCCAGTTGAAAGTATCTGGCAGACCGAGCATCCTTTTTCGGCCATGCGACATCGGATCGATGGCCGGCAGGCATCGCTCAACCAGATTGAAACTCGCCTGCGCGCGTTGGGAGACCCGCGCATTCATGCGGCGCTGGTGTGTGCGGCGCGCAGTTGTCCGCCGCTAAGGCGCGAGGCATACGTGTCCCAGCGCATGGATCGACAACTCGATGACAATACTCAAGCCTGGCTTGCGAATGCGGCATTAAACGAATTCCTCCCGGAATCGCATGTCGTGAAAGTCAGCAAGATTTTCGAGTGGTATGTTGGCGACTTCAAGCGCGCGGACGGATCGGTCGAAGCGTTCCTGGCCCGCTACACGCCTCAGACGAAGGCCCCTATTAGAGCGAAGAGTATCACGCTCGAATATAAAAGTTACAATTGGGGGCTCAACGATACCTCGCAGTTGGGCAAGAGTTATTCGCTAATTCGTTTTTTGTGGGACTACTATTGGAACGAGTAGGATCACTTATTTCGGGCGAGCGACTTCCTGGTAAAGTTCCGGCCGCCGATCACGGATATGGGCGGTGTCGGTGACCAGCGAAAGATCGACATCATAAGTGAGGATGCCGGGAATATTCGATTCCAGCTTGGCGACAACTTGTCCCTTCGGATCCGCCACAAATGCCACGTTGGGGTGAACAAAGGCGACGAAATTCTCGTTTTCATAGGCGCGCGTGCGCATCCACCCTTCGTTATCGGGACCCCACATCCCATCGGACGGGATCAGGATGATTCCGGCCCCCTTCAGACGGAGTACGCGGGCGGTTTCCGGCCAGCGGCGATCAGCGCAAATGAGAACTCCGGTCTTGCCCCATGCCATATCGAAAACCGGCAGAGTTGCTCCCGGACTGAACCGCAGGTCTTGTTCCTGTAGATGCGTTTTGTGGTAGTGGCCGGCAATGCGGCCGTTCCGGTCCACCATCAGTGCGCAGTTGTAAAGCCGGCCGTCGGCCTTTTCGGTGAATCCGAAAAGAATGGCCGTTTTGTGCTTTTCGGCGAGAGTCTTGACGCGACCGATGTAGGGGCTGGTGGAGACGTCCTGCGCAATCCCGGCAAAGCGATCCGGATTCCAATCTTTGGCCTCGACTGCGTAGCCGTCGAGAAAACACTCGGGAGTCACAACCAGATCGACGCCTTCATTGGCATGCGCCAGAAACGCGCGTTCAAAGATTTTCCAGTTGCCTTCGAGATCCCACTTAGTGGGCACCGCCGTGAACAGGCCCAGGCGCACTCTGTTCGGAGTTTGTGCGTGCATTACAAAGCACATTGTTAGTAGCAGGCTCGTGCGAACTCCGAATGTATGGAAGCGAGTCGTCACGTAATCTCCTTATTGGTTTTATTCAGAATTCCCATTTTGACATTGTGGCCGGTGTCACTGGGACTTCTCAAGCAGTGCGATTTATCTGACCGTTTTTCTTGATCTGGGTGCAAAGTTAATCTTCGAATATCACAACACTCCTTGCAGTTAGACGCGCCGTCGCATATTCTTGTCGAATAGTCCTAATTTTGCTTCGAGTGTGGGTCGTGCCCGTTACATGGGCGAGGAGGAAACCGTGAGACTTCGTAGTTCGCTTCTAATTGTGTTGAGCGCGGCGGCAGCATTCTTGCCGTGCCGTGTAAACGGGCAGGCCTTTGGCAATATCGTCGGCTCTGTGTCTGATCCGGGCGGAGCCGTTATTCCTAATGCCACCGTCACAGCGGTGGAGAGCAGCACGGCATTCACCCGAACTACCACAACTGGCACGGATGGGATTTACTCGCTTCCCCGGCTTCCTGTAGGCAGTTATTCAATCTCAGCAACGGCGCCGGGATTCGAGAAATCCGCCTTAAATGTACGTCTGGATGTCGAGCAACGACGGGAAGTCAATTTCACCCTGGCCCTCCAGGGTGTCGCGACCCAAGTGGAAGTGAACGCGACTGCGCCCACCATCAATACCACTACGGGAACCATCGGCGGCCTGGTCGAAGGACGACAGGTCGCAAACCTCCCGTTGAATGGCCGCGACATCTCCAACCTGATGCTAATGCAACCCGGCCAGGTCGCCGAAAATAATAGCTCGTTTCCGTTCAATACCAACACATCCGGCAACGGCAATCGGGGCGTGACCGGTTCCAGCTATCTGGATGGTATGGATACGTCGGACAACGAGCTGGGCGCCGGGCAGTTCGGCAATTTCAACCTGGATGCGATTGCGGAATTCCGCGTCCTTCAAAACAACTATTCCGCGGAATATGGCAGAGGTTCGGGAACAATCGTTAGCGTAGTCTCTAAGACCGGCACTAACGACTTGCACGGTTCCGCATTTGAGTTCGTGCGCAACGATCAGTTTGACGCGCGCAATTTCTTCGCGCCAAAGGTCGCGCCCTTTCGCCGGAACGAGTATGGCTTCACCACCGGCGGTCCCGTCTGGATCCCAAAGATTTACAATGGAAAGAACAAGACGTTTTGGTTCATTCAGTACGCAGGTTTTCGCCAGCGGCTGGCGGTGCCCGTGCTTTTTCCGGTGCCTACAGCGGATGAACGCAATGGTCTTGTAACCGTCACGCCAACTGCCGGCGCCCCCTACCAACTGCAAGTACCGGTGCTGCCCGAAGTATCCGCGATTCTGAACAAATATCCACTGCCGAATAATCCCGGCGGGAGCCTTGGGCCGCGCACTTTCCAATCGGCATACAGCCAGGCTATCGACCGCGATCAGTGGTCCGGACGTCTCGATCAGCGCATTTCGGATAAAGATTCATTCTTTTTCCGCTACAGCAATGCTACGAATGTTCAGCCAAATACCAGCGCAAATCGGGCCATCATCAATCCCCAGTTCTCCAATGACCTGCGCAGCGACTGGATCAATTCCGGTTTCAGCGAAACGCACCTGTTCTCCAGCAATCTCATCAATGAGGTCCGCATTAGCGGCATGCAGTCCAAAGAGCAGACTGTTCCCAAAGTGTTTGACGTCACAGAGGTCGACTTCGCGGACGGCGCGCTGCAGTCATACGGCACCAGCGGCGGTGGATTCAGCCTGGTACCGTTCACGATGTTGTATCGCGACGCGCTGACCTGGGTGAAGGGCCGCCATACCATGAACTTCGGCGGCGAATATCGCGGAGTGCAATCCAGCTACTTCGGCAGCTCCATCGGTGGACCGAATGGTGTTTACACTTTTGCTGCCGGCTCCCCCTTGCCGGTCGCCATCTCCTCGGTCGACGGAGCTCACAACCTGAATGTCGGTGACCCCAGCCCCAATGCGTTGGTCAGCTTCATGACCGGCATCAGCCAGTTCTATCAGCGGAGCGTCGCCTATCCAGGTTACGGACCTCCCGGCGGAGGATTCGCCCCCTTTTCTATGCGCCGCTATCATTGGAACGGCTGGTTTCAAGACGACTTTAAAGTGACGCGCGATCTGACGCTGAATCTCGGACTCCGTTACGAATACAACAGCGTGCCCACAGAGACGGGAAACCGGCTGGCGGGCATCGTGGATGGCGCGGATTTCCTTTCGGACAAAACTTTATTCCGCCGCATGGTGCTGAATCCATCGCCGATTTATAATGAGGACTATAAGGGCTTCGGCCCGCGCTTTGGATTTGCCTGGAAGGCGCTTCCTAAGACTGTTGTTCGAGGCGGTTTCGCGGTCTTCACCAATCTGCCCCTTTCGCAGACCGCCGACCAGCAGGGATTCAATTTCCCGTTCTCGGGAACCAGTGCCGCTCCGAATCTAACGTTTACCGCCGCGCCCAGGCCGCTTAGCCTGCCACCCATCCATGACCTGAAAGGGAACGTCGTTCCTTCGAACGGAGATTCAAAAACCGTTCCGAAAAATGACCCGATCGATTTGACGCCGTATCCGGGATTGCTGACGAATGTCACGACCAACAACTATCACAACGGCTACACCCTCAGTGGCAATTTCACTATTGAACGCGAACTGCCGTGGGATACGGTATTACAGGCCGGATACGTATTCAATAACGCAGTCAGTCTCTACGGCTCCCAATATCCGAACGGCTATGCCGGCGCGGGGCCGGACATCGCGGTATTCACCGCAGTTAACCCGAGCCTGAGCGAGTTCCAGTTGACCGACAATCATGCGCACTCCACGTACAACTCGCTCCAGGTGATTCTTCGTAAATCCGTTCCGACCGCGGGCCTGACCTTCCAGTTGTCGTATACGTATTCCAAAGCGATCGATAACGCGTCAACCGTCTACAATGGCGATGCCGCGAATTCCGCGTTTACCCAGAACGATCCCACCTGCTGGAGTTGCGAAAAGGCGCGGGCGTCATTTGATGTGCCACACCACGTGGTGGTGAATTTCTCTTATCAACTCCCGTTCGACAAAGCATCTCATCTCCCCAAGAGGCTGACGCAAGGCTGGACACTTTGGGGGATTGCCACCGCCAGCAGTGGGTTTCCGTTCACGGTGCTTACCCCATTCGGCAGCAAGCGCTACGGAATCGACAATTACGGCGGCAGCACGGTCCGGCCGGACCTGGTTTCCAATGCGACGCTGAAGCCCAGCGGCCAAGGGCCGGAAGAGCAGTTCTTCTCCAACGAAGTGATTGGAGACAGCACGGCCATGACCCAAGCAGTCGCCAATAATCAGGATTTTGTCGGTCGATTTTTTGCGGTGCCGCTCGCCAACCTGAATGGCAGCACGGTAGCCGCTCACCCCGGCAACCTTGGCCGAAATACCTTCCGGAATTCGGGATATAGCAATCTTGACCTTTCGTTGGCGAAGGACACGCGGCTCTTTGAACGCGCGTCATTGCAGTTCCGCGCGGAGTTTTTCAACATCCTGAATCAGCATGCGTTCTCCATTCCGAATCGTAACCTTACCAGCCCCGGTTTTGGCGTGGCGACCAGTACACAGTTCGATCCGCGGGAGATCCAATTGGGGCTTCGACTCATTTTCTGAGGCCTGGGTAGTGCACTAAATCTGTGTACCTCTCCTGAAAATGGCCGACAGACCGCTTGCTCACGCGCCGCGTGAGGGAGTGGTTGCGGACCCTTTCAGCCACACATTGCGCACTACCGAGGCCTGGAACGCCCGTGGACGGTGCTATAATTGAGAATCAAACTAAAGCCTCATCGCGCTGCGTGAGACATTGTAAGTGGCTCACCGGGCAAGAGGTTAACACTAAATGAGACCTCGATGGAATGGAACGCGGATATGACCGTGAGGCGCCGCGTTCTGTGCGGAATTGTACTCGCGAGCTTGCGGGTGCTTGTACTCGACGCGGCTCCTGGGGACGCCGCAAAGACGGTTTCTCCTAAGGCCGCCACCTTCGAAAATGACGTCCTGCCGATTTTCAAGAACCGCGCCTGCCTCGGCTGCCACGGACCCACTCTCAAAACCAAAGAATTAGACCTCGGCACGTACCAGAGCACCATGCGGGGCAGCGAATCGGGCCCCGTAATTGCACCCGGCCAATCAGACGACAGCCGTTTATATCAGATGGTAAAGGGAGGGGTGATGCCTCCCGGCGGAAAAATCCACCTTTCGGATGACGAGCTGGACGTGGTCCGCAAGTGGATTGACGGTGGGGCTAAGTCAGCGGCAGAGAATCATTCCGAAGCAATCCTGGCGAAAGTGACGCAGGATGATGTCCTGCCGATCATGCTGCTGCGCTGCACGGTTTGCCATGGTTTGCGTCGGCAGGAAGCCGGGCTGGATTTACGAACGAAAGAGTCCATGCTCAAAGGCGGCAAATCGGGTCCCGCAATCGTGCTGGGCAAGCCGGATCAGAGTTTGGCGGTGAAGCTGATGCGCTCCGGCGACATGCCGCCGAAGAAGCGGCTGATACAAGTGGGCGTCAAGCCCGTCACCGCGCCTGAAATCGATAAGGTCGCTCGCTGGATCGAACTTGGCGCGCCCATAGAGGCAGAGCCTGCAGACCTCGCGTCCACGCCGGCGGACCCGCTAGTCTCCGATAAAGATCGAAACTTCTGGTCGTTCCGGCCGCCAAAAGCGGTTGCGCCGCCCGCGGTCAAGAACGCCGGCCGTGTTCGAAATCCGATCGATGCATTTCTGCTGGCCAAGCTCGAGCAGAAGGGACTATCATTCTCTGCTGAAGCCGATAAGTTGACGCTGATGCGCCGCGCTTATTTCGATCTGATCGGCTTGCCACCGCAGCCCGCCGAGATTCAAGCGTATCTGGCGGACCAAAGTCCGGGCGCCTACGAGAAATTGATAGACCACCTGCTAGCGTCGCCGCACTATGGCGAGCGCTGGGGCCGCTATTGGCTGGATGCTGCCGGTTACGCGGATTCCGAAGGCGGCAAACTCGACGCCGACCATCCGCGTCCCTATGCCTGGCGCTATCGCGATTACGTGATTCAGTCATTCAATGACGACAAGCCGTACGACCGCTTTTTGCTCGAGCAGATAGCCGGCGACGAACTAGCGGATTACGAGCACGCTCCCATCGTGAACAAGCAGATGATGGATAACCTCATCGCCACTGGATTCCTGCGCATGGTTCCGGATTCCACCAGCGAGCGCGAAGTGAATTTCGCGGATGACCGCCTGGACGTGGTCGCAGATGCCATCGATGTGTTCAGCTCGACGGTGATGGGGCTGACGATGAAATGCGCGCATTGCCACACCCATAAATACGATCCACTGCCGCAGCGTGATTATTACCGCCTGTCCGCCATATTCAAGGGCGCTTACGACGAGCACGACTGGCTGCAACCGCTTTACATCAAAGAAACCAGCGTCATTCGAACCAAAACGCAAGGCCGCCTGCTGCCCTACGTTACGCCGGGGAAGACGCCATATGAGGTCGCGGCCGAGGAGCGCAACCGCGATGAGTTCAATGGGGAGATCGATCAGCAGCTTGCCGCGCTGAAATCGGCGTGGGAACAGAAGATTGACCCTCTGAAGAAAAAAGTTGTCGACGAGCGATTGGCCAAACTGCCAAAGTCCCTTCAGGATGATTTGCGGGCGGTAGTGGCCACCGCGGCGGAACAGCGCACCGAGGTCCAGAAATATCTGGCGGAGAAATTTGCGGCCACGTTAAAGGTGACGTCCAGCGATCTGAAGACGGCCGATGCCGCTTACGCCAAAGACGAGGAGACATACCAGAGCGAGGCCAAGCTACTCGAGGCCAAGAAGATTCCAGATCCCAAAATACAGGCGCTGTGGGACCGAGGCGAACCTTCGCCAACTTATATCTTGCGGCGCGGAAGCCCGTCCAGCTTCGGGCCCCTGGTGAATCCGGGCGTGCCGGCGGTCCTGACCTCGGGGCTCAAGCCGTACGAGATTAGAGAGCCGTGGCAAGGCGCGCATAAAACCGGACGCCGGCTGGCGCTGGCGAATTGGCTCATCCAGCCGAATCATCCGCTCACCTCGCGCGTGATGGTCAATCGTATCTGGGCGCGGCATTTCGGCAAGGGCATTGTTACATCACTGGGCAACTTTGGGCATACGGGAACGCCGCCGTCCAATCAGGAACTGCTTGACTGGCTGGCCGTCGAATTTGTCAAACAGAATTGGGACATGAAAGCCATGCACCGGCTGATCATGACATCTACCGCATACCGCCAAAGCTCCACGCTGACGCCAGCTCTCGACAAGGCCGATCCCGATAACCAGCTCATTTCCCGAATGCCATTGACGCGCATGGACGCCGAGGTGCTCAACGATAGCATGATGTTTGTAGCGGGCCGGCTGGATACGCGGATGTTTGGGCCTGCCGATCCGGTGTTGGTTCGCGACGACGGCCTGGTTACGCCGGTCGAGGCAAAAACCGGCTGGCGCCGCAGCATCTATATCAATCAGCGGCGATCCAATCTGCCGACGATTCTGGATAATTTCGATTACCCGCAGATGAGCCCGGCATGCCTGGTCCGCACGCAGTCGAATGTCGCTCCGCAGGCCTTACACTTACTCAACAACGCGACGGTTTATGAAGTGGCGAACTATTTCGCCAGGCGCGTGCAAAAGGAAGCCGGACCCGGCGCCGATCGCGAGATCGAGCAGGCATACTGGATGGCTCTCTCGCGCGCTCCCAGCGAGGAAGAAAAGCGGGTCGCAACCCAGGATTTGTTGAAGCTCGAACAAGCCGCCGTTAAGGAGGGCAAGGGTGAGGCAGCCCGGCAGTACGCGCTCACCGCTGTGTGCCACACGATCTTGAACTCGGCTGCATTTCTTTATATCGATTGAGGTCATTATGAATCGCCTGACACGGCGCGGATTTTTCGAAACGTTTTCCGATGGCATCTGCGGAGCCGCACTGGCCACCTTGCTCAGCCGCGATCTTTACGGCGCAACGCTCGAAGGCTCCGACGGCCTGCCCGACGGACATCGACGCATGTATGATCTCAAACCGCGGCCGCCCCATTTTGCGCCGAAAGCCAAGGCTGTAATTCACCTCTTCATGAACGGCGGCCCCAGCCAGATGGATCTGTTCGATCCCAAGCCCATGCTGGACAAGCATAATGGCGAGCCATACTTCGATAAAGTTGCGGCGGACCTCACCGGGCCCGAGCAGGCGGGCGGCTTAATGCGCAGCCCCTTCAAATTCGCGCAACACGGCAAATCCGGAATGTGGATTTCGGATCTGATGCCGCATCTGGCGACGCAAGCCGATAAAATCTGCGTCATCCGGTCAATGCACACCGTGCATCCGAACCATGAGCCGGCGCTGTTCGCAGTCCATTCCGGACGTATCATACCGGGCCGCGCGTCCATGGGTTCGTGGGTGGTCTTCGGCTTGGGCAGCGAGAATCAGAACCTCCCGGCGTACGTTGTACTGGACGATCCGCTGGGGCTGCCGATCAACGGCACGCAGAACTGGCAGGCGGGCTTCCTCCCCCCGGTCTATCAGGGTACCCGCATCCGCTCGGTTGGCTCACCCATTCTGAATCTCCGGCCTGAGTATCCGCAGTCTTCGGCCTTCGTCGACGTTAGCCACGACCTGCTGAGCAGACTCGACAACATTCATAAGCGGAATCATCCGGGCCAGATGGAACTGGATGCGCGCATCTCCAGTTATGAACTCGCGGCGCGGCTGCAGCTCTCGGCCAGCGATGCACTCGATGTGACGAAGGAAGACGAAGCGACCCGCGCCATGTACGGCATCGGCGAAGAGCCCACCGACTCCTATGGCCGGCGATGTCTGATGGCGCGCCGCCTGGTGGAGCGCGGCATCCGCTTCGTGCAGCTTTTCATCAACAGCCAGATTTGGGATACGCACACCAATCTCGAGGACGGGATGCGTTCGGCGAGCGCCCGCACGGATAAACCAGTGGCGGCGCTGCTACAGGATCTCGAGCGGCGCGGACTGCTCAAAGACACGCTCGTGATATGGGGCGGCGAATTCGGACGCATGCCGATCGCACAGTTGGGCGGCAATCCCAGGGAGTCGGGCCGCGATCACAATCCGCGTGCTTTCTCATTGTGGATGGCGGGCGCCGGCCTCAAAGAGGGTTTCGTTTACGGAAACACCGACGAGCTCGGCTATGAGGCGGTGGACAATAAGGTCAGCGTCACCGATTGGCACGCGACGATTCTTAACCTGCTGGGCCTCGATTATCAGCGGCTGGTATTCGATCAGAACGGACTCAAGGAAAAGCTGACGTCGGTATTTGAAGCTCGTGTGGTGAAAGAAATCATGGCGTAGTCTAGTCCGGCAGACTACATCGGACAACACGACAGGTTCGGTCTAAAGTGATGCGGCCGGGTCCGGCTTTTCGGCCTTATCCGTGGCCGTTCGATGGGGACGGCCCCATCGTTCGAGTGCCCCTAGCAGATCCTCGACGCGCAATGGCTTGGTAATATAATCGTCCATGCCAGCTGCAAGACATCTCTCTTTGTCTCCTTGCATGGCGCTGCCCGTCATGGCTACAATGCGCGGACGCGTGTCATCGGGCCAGCGTCTATGCAGCTGCCGCGCGGTGTCATAACCGTCCATCTCGGGCATCTGTATATCCAGAAAAATGATGTCATACGATTTGCGTTCAAGAGCTTGGAGCACCTCCAAGCCATTGCTGACCACTTCGACACGGTATCCAAGTTTCTCCAAAAAGTTGCTTCCCACCTTCTGATTCACTCGATTGTCGTCGGCTAGCAAGATCCGCAAGGGGAGACGAGAAGCGAAAGAAGCGTCAAACACCAGCGATGTGGGCGCCTTTCGAGAGGAAGTCCGCCTTCGATCAAAGCTCTGACTCAAAGCGTCCAATAATTGCTTGGGCCGAATCGGCTTATAGACCGATACCGAAACACGAGCTGCGGCCGCACGGGGGTCGCGGGCGCGCAAGTGAACAGAGGTGAGCAGCAATAACTGGAGCAACTGGCAGCCAGGCAATTCCCGGATGGATTCGGCAACTGAGAGTCCATCCATTCCGGGCAATTGGAAATCGAGAATGGCGGCGTCAAAATTGTTGTCCTGGCGAAGCAACTCAATTGCCTCCGGGCCAGTTGCAACCGCGATGACCCGCACACCAAATTTCTCCAGGCAGTTCGTGAGAATCCGCCGGCTGGTCGCATTGTCTTCGAGAACCAATACACGTCGACCCGCCAGACTGGGATGTAGTCCCTCCCACCGGGCTGGCGATGCGCCGGCAAACGGTTTCATCAGGATAGTGAAGTGGAACGTGCTGCCCTGACCGGCTTCACTCTCCACCCACATGCGGCCGCCCATAAACTCAGTCAGACGCTTACTGATCGCCAAGCCAAGCCCGGTGCCACCGAAGCGCCGTGTTGTCGAAGTGTCGGCCTGGCTAAACGATTTGAACAGGCGGTTCTGTTTGTCCTTGGGAATACCAATACCAGTATCCCGCACCGTAAAGTGGAGCATTCCAGCTTGAGAGCCGGACCCCGCCGGAACTACTCTGATAATCACCTCGCCTTCAGCCGTGAACTTCACGGCGTTCCCGACGAGATTCACCAGGATTTGCCGTAATCTGGTGACGTCTCCAATGACGGTGGTCAGAATGGCATCGTCCAGCTCATACGCGAGGTGCAATTTCTTTTCGTGGACCGTGGGGGCCAAGAGTTCAAGGCACTCTTCGATGCACGTGCGGAGATCAAACGGATGCTCCTCAAGATCCAGTCTGCCCGACTCGATTTTGGAGAAATCCAGGATATCGTTAATGATGGTCACCAGGGAGTCGGCCGAGCTGTGAATGGTTTCGACGTAGTCGCGCTGTTCGTCGGTTAGTTCTGTTTCCAATAATAGAGTGGTCATTCCGGTTACACCATTCATCGGCGTCCGGATTTCATGGCTCATATTCGCCACGAACTCCGCCTTGGCGCGTGTGGCTTCCTCCAGAGTCTGATTCAGCGAAATCAGGGCCGTGTTGCTGGCTCGCAACTGCTGCTGGCTTTCCCTGAGAGCGCGAAACGCATCGTCGCGCTGGATTTGATTGAGGTACGCCTTGGAATGATAACGGATGCGGGCAATCAACTCGATCTTGTCGGGCAACTTCACCAGATAGTCATTTGCTCCAACGGCAAAGGCCTGGCTTTTCACCTCGAAGTCATCCTCGGAGGAGAGCACGATGATGGGTGTTTCGGCGGTCCCCCTGTTGGCCCGAAACAGCCGCACCAGGTCCAAACCGTCGATGGAAGGCATCACTAAATCCTGAAGAATTACCGTTGGCCTGACGTTGTTCGCCACCTTGATGGCTTCGGTCGGATCGGCGCAGTAGTGAAGATCAATGTCCGGCAAGTCGGCGAGCAAACGACCCACGGCCTGAGCCACCATCGCCTGGTCGTCCACCAGCAGGACCATGGTTGAATAATCAGGGGTTAAGCGATCAGATTCGAGGACCTGCGTCGCTGACTTTTGCATACTCTTTACTCCCGCGTCATCCATTTGAAAGGCTCACGCAGTGAATCAATTCGTTGACAATCTCATTCACGGGAAGAATTCTGACTGCGGCATTCAACTCGGCGGCTGCCTTGGGCATGCCGTAGACCGCGCAGGTGGCCGCGTTCTGAGCGATGGTCAACGAGCCTGCGTCACGCAGCGCTTTCAGGCCCCTGGCTCCATCTCGCCCCATGCCGGTAAGCAGGACGCCCGTGACCTCGCCCTTCCAGTGACGAATAGTGCTTTCGAAGAAAACGTCGATGGAAGGACGATAGCAACTCTCAAGCGGCTCCGGAGTGTAACCAAGCGACTGTGGGCTAATGAAAACGAGATGGTCGTTGGTTCCGGCGATGAGTGCGGTGTTCGCTTCGGGCCGATCCCCTTGCCGTGCAATCCGCACAGACAGCGCAGACTGCTCGTTCAGCCAAGCAGCCATCATCGGAACAAATTGTGGGTCCACATGTTGAATAATCACAATCGCCGCCGGGAAATCGCGCGGCAGGCAGCCGAGGATCGCCGCCAAAGCCGCGGGGCCGCCGGCGGAGGCTCCGATGGCAATCAAGCGATCGCTTGAGGCCGAACCTGGCTGTGGCTCGGCTAGTGCGGAACCGCGAAGATGCTTTTGGCTGCTGTCGCCGGAAACCAGGCGGCCAATTGCGGCCAGTTTGAATTTCAACGCCGCTATTCCTTGCAGTTGGCTGTTCCCTGCGAGGAAAGGCGTCTGCACAACATCTAACGCCCCCGCGCCTAAGGCCTCAAACACCTTGGCAAAGTGGCCCTCGAGAGTGGCGGTAACGACCAGGATTCCACACGGACTTTGGGCCATGATCCGGCGGGTTGCCTCTACGCCATCCATGACCGGCATTATCAGATCCATCAAGATCAAATCCGGCGTGTCGTGATTGCACTTTTCCACCGCTTCCGCGCCATCGCCTGCTACCCATGCGAGCCGGTAGCCAGGCACACTGATCAGGACTCTTCGCAATGCCTCTGTGGCCATCGCCATGTCGTTTACAATTGCGATCCTCACAAATCAGATCCGCCGATCAGGTCGGTGACAACCTGCAGCAGAGTCTCATCGTGAAAACTTGCCTTCGTCAAATAGGCGTCAGCGCCAGCCTCCAGGCCGCGGCTGCGATCTTCCTCGCGATCCTTGTAGGAAACGATCATCACTGGAAGGGACTGAAACCGGGTGTCTTTCCGAATGAGCTTCAGCAACTCGATGCCGTCCAACCGCGGCATGTCCACGTCGGTTACCACGAGATCATAGTGACCCGTGCGCACGGCATTCCAGCCATCCATACCGTCCACAGCCACATCGACCGCGTATCCGCGGCTGTCGAGCAGCTTTCGTTCCAATTCGCGCACGGTCAGCGAATCATCCACGACCAGCACGTGCTTCCGTTTCTTCAGTGCTTCTGTACCAGCCCCGGACGTGACGCGGGCGAGACGCTGGCTGGATGCAAGGGATTCGATGGAACGTTTCAAGTCATCGACATCGACAATGAGCGCCGGCGAACCGTCGGGCATGAGCGCCACGGAACTGATGTTTTTGATTTTGCCCAGCCGTGGGTCTAGAGTGCGAACCACTAACTCCCGCTCTCCGAGAAAACGGTCGATCAGGAGCCCATAACGACCCGCTTTATCCCCCAACACGATGATCGAGGCCTCCCCGGCTAACGTCGGAGACTCGTCCAAATTGAGGACCTGACGTGCCGACACTAGCCCGATGCGCTCTTCCCCCAATACAAAATGTTGCCGGCCTTGCAACGATTCGATCCGCTCCCTTGGTAATTTCAAAGCCTTGTCGAGACGAGCCAAAGGAAAGCCGTACGGCTCGCCTCCTATTTCGACGAGCAGAGTTCGCACCACCGAAAGCGTAAGCGGCAATTCCACTTGAAAGCTGGTCCCGTGGCCTTTTCGAGAGGAAATCCTCACACGGCCGCCGACTTCTTTGACCATGGTTTGCACCACATCGAGTCCGACACCACGGCCGGAAATCTCCGAAACGGACTGTTTCAGCGTGAAACCAGGCAGGAAAAGAAACTCGAGCAATTCAGCTTCGGTCATTTTTTGCGTGGTCTCGAGGGTTGTGAGCTTCTTCTGAATGACGGATTGCCGCACGGCCTCCGGATCTATCCCACATCCGTCATCCGCCACGGTGACGAGGAGCATACCCGCACGGTGGCAAGCCTGTAATTGCACCGCTGCTTCCTCGGGTTTGCCGCTTCCCCGACGGTTGGCCGGAGTTTCAATGCCGTGATCCAGCGAGTTCCTCAGGAGGTGATCGAGCGGGGCCTTGAGTCTTTCGAGGATGTCCCGGTCGACTGGGGTGCTCTCACCCGTGACCTCGAGTCGCACCGCCTTGCCGAGAGAACGCGCGACATCACGCACCATCCGATGAAATCCCTGAATACCATCCGCAAACGGCCGCATACGGCAGTCCAGCACTTCGTGGTACAAACGCGCGGAAAAACTTGCGAATCGACGATGAACCAGCTCAAAATTTGACAGCCGCTCCGCCACTGACCGCTGGCAGTCAGCGACACGGCCCCGAAGATCTATCAATTGTCCGGAGGTTCGTTCGTTCAACGACGCTGCCGGGAGCATGTCGCGCAAGCCCTCCAAGACTTGGCCCAGTTGATGCTGAAGGCGTTTTTCCCGCAACATGTCCGCGGCAAAATCATCCAGGCTGCGCGATGTCAGGAGGGCTTCCCCGGCCAGTCCCATGAGGCGATTGAGATTATCCGGCGTGATTCGCAAGTACCGGTCGGACGCGGCAGCCGGTTGTTTTGTGTTCTCCAATGGTTCTACTCGCTCCGAAGTAGACTCCAACTGGGGCGGTTTGGCGACTTCAGGAACTATTTCGCGGAGCAGTGCTTCCGGATGCTCAATCAACCGGGTTTGGCCCAGCGCTTCCGATAGTGCAATAAGGGACGTCAAAAACGTTTCAATTTCCGCCCGTTGACTGGCCTCCCAGCTGTCAAGAACCTCATCGGAAACCTGTGCGGCGCGGTTTAGCAGATCGATCCCGGCCAGCAGCGAGTCGATGAGGCCGGCCGAGAGAGTCTGGGTCTTTTGCTGGATGGCGACGAAGCAGTCCTCCATCGCGTGCGCAATGCGCACAGCGCTCTTACGGCCGACGATGCGCGCCGCTCCCTTCAACGAATGCGCTGCCCGCATCAACTCTCGCAGACGCTCGGCGGCATCAGCATCCTGCTCCAATCCGAGAACGCCCTCTGTCAGGATGGTCGACTGGGTTTCGACTTCCATGCGGAATAGTTCCAGCATGGAAAGATCACTTAAATTTTTCAGATCCATCTTGCTCATGCGAGGCCCTTGTCCAGTGCATAAAGCAAAAGCTCGTCGTCAAGACAGCCTACCGTTCTGTCTTTCCAGGGGAGTACGCCCATGATGTAGACACCAGCGGCACCGTCCAGCGTCGCCGGGACGTCCCTCAGGTCTCCCGGATGGTAGCGGTGTACTCCGTGGACTTCGCTAACCGGAA
>Ga0070681_10002059_pt1 | contig 18237 bp, 16 predicted proteins | sample KBSC83BmetaG_FD_65650 | JGI IMG/M metagenome (GOLD analysis project Ga0070681, IMG submission 65650) | Corn rhizosphere microbial communities from Kellogg Biological Station, Michigan, USA - KBS C8-3B metaG | ecosystem: Host-associated > Plants > Roots > Rhizosphere | place: USA: Michigan... | reverse complement strand
CGGTGACGGCCCCTGACCCCGGCGATGGCATCATCGACATCCCAGGGAGTGTTGGCTTCACCGGCTATCCCAAAAAGTTCCAGCGCGGCTATATTCAATCGTGGAACTTCACCATTCAGAAAGAACTTCCCTGGGGCTTGGCCGGGCAAGTGGGCTATGTCGCCACACGTTCTACTCGCCAACTGGCTCCTATAGATCTGAACGCCGGCCAAATCATAGGGGCCGGCGCAGCCGGCAAGCCCCTGTTTGCCCAGTGGGGGCGGGATGCGCAGACGATAGAGCTGCGCCCCATCGGCACCGGGCACTTTGACTCCCTGCAAGCTCAATTACAGCGCCGTTTCACCGCAGGTTTGGCGCTTACCATGAACTACACTTTTGGTAAGGCCATAAACCTTACGGACAACAGTTCATATATTCCCGCAATTAATGCTCAGAATTACCTGGGCCTGAACCGATCGGTGACCGGCTTCGACCGCACGCACAATTTTGCGCTCACCAGCGTGTGGGAATTTCCCTTCGGGAAGGGGAAACACTGGCTGAGCAGCGGAGGAGTTGGGTCCGCCATCCTGGGGGGCTGGCAGGTGAACACCATTCTCAGTATGATCAGCGGACCGCCGTTTACGGTGAGTGCGGATGATACGTCCCTGAATATGCCTGGGAATTCGCAGCAGGCAGACCAGGTTGGACCGGTGCACAAGCTTGGGGGAATCGGGGCGGGCCATCCGTACTATTCGCAATCCTCTTTCGCCAGCGTCAACGAGCCCCGCTTTGGAACCAGCGGCTTGAACATTCTTCGTGGTCCGGGCATCTTTAACATGGACCTCGGTCTCTTTCGCGAATTCGCGTTTACGGAACGTTTCAGAATGCAATTCCGGGCGGAGGCGTTCAACTTCACCAATACCCCACACTTTGGCCTCCCGGACAGCTCTGTTGGCGATGGATCGGACTTCATGACCATCACTGGTGTCCAGGATCTGGCTCGGGAAGGCATCGACGAACGGCAGTTCCGCGTTGGTTTGAAACTTAGCTTCTAGACCAAGGGTCTTCAAACATGGGCAATGGACAGGCGGGAACGCCTGTCCTACCCTAAGAGATTCCGTGTATGCGGATTCTCTTAGGGCTCTTCTGGCTTTTCGCGACTGAGGTCAATACCGCGCATTTTCGACCTGCCATTCGAGCGCAGATTGAGCGTGCCGCAACCGAGGCGAAAGCCCGTCCCCACGATATCCGCGCCGCCGCCCTCCTGGCCATGACTCTCCACGCTTACCAGCAATACGATGCCGCCGCGCGCGCCTACTCGCGCCTGAAAGAGCTCGATCCAAGGACTTTCGATTGGCCTTATCTGCTGGGCGCGGCACAGATGGAGTTGGGAAATTTCGATGCTGCCGCGAAATCGTTTCAATTGGCGCTTCAGATCCACCCGGATGACCTTGCTGCGCAGCTGCGTCTCGCCCAAAGCCTCACGGTGCTGCCCAAGTGGGACGACGCGGGCGCGGTTTACCGGCATATTCTCGACGGACACCGCGATTGCGCACAAGCGTGGTACGGCCTCGGCCGTGTTCAGGCGGCGAAAGGCGATCACGCCGGCGCCGCGCAATCGTATGAGAAAGCCTGCGACCTGTTTCCACTTTACGGCGCGGCTCATTTCGCTCTGGCCGCGGAACTGCGAAAGGCGGGAAAGACAGCAGAAGCCGGCCAACAAATCGCCGCGTATGCGGACCATGTCACCGATGAGCCGCCGCTCGACGATCCTCTATTCGAGCGCATTCACGAATTGAATCAGGGGGTAACAGCCCACATCCAGCGCGGCGCCGCACTGGAACGGGCAGGCAGGCTGGAGGATGCGATCCGCGAGCATGAAGCGGCTCTGATGATCGATCCCTCGGAAGTGCAGGTCCACATCAATCTCGGGTCACTCTATGGCCGCATCGGCGATGGCGCCAAGGCGAAGCAGCACCTGGAAAACGCGATCAAGATGAGCCCCGGCCGTTCCGACGCCTGGTATAACTACGGCGTGCTGCTGTCACGCGAGCAAACCACGGCTGAAGCCGAAAAAGCCTTTCTTCGCGCGATTGAGATCAATCCGCATTACGCGGAAGCGCATAACAATCTTGGCGCCATCTATCAGCAAAAAGGCCGCCTTGACGCCGCAGAAAACGAATTCCGTGACGCCGTCGCCGACCAGCCGGACTACCCGCTTGCGCATTTTCAACTCGGCCGTCTTCTCGTCAACCAAAACAAATATGACGAGGCCATCCAGCAATTCCTCAAGTCGCTCCAGCCCGATGACGAGAAGACGCCGGCCTATCTTTATGCATTAGGGGCCACCTACGCGCGCGCCGGGGATCGCGAGCACGCGTTGCAGTATTTGCAGAAAGCACGCGACGGCGCGGTGGCCTATAAACAGATCCGGTTACTCACGAGCATCGAGCGCGATCTGCATACTCTGCAACAATGATCTCCCGTCGCGATCTGCTGAAAGCCTTCGCGGCCGCCACCATCCCGCCCATCTTCGAAGAAGTGGCCGCGCAAGTTGGACTCAATTTCCATCATTTCAATTTCGCCACCGGGAAGAAATATATGCCCGAGATCATGGGCGCGGGCGTGGCTTTATTCGATTACGACAACGATGGCGATCTGGATGTCTATCTCATCCAGGGCACGCGCCTGGATCAAAGCGGCAAGCTACTCTCTCCACCCCCGCCCGGCTGGAAACCCGGTAACCGCCTGTTCAAGAATCTCCTGGCTGAAACCGGCGAATTACGCTTCGTCGATGTCACCGAAAAAGCCGGTGTCGGTCACGTCGGCTACGGCATGGGGGTGGCCGCCGGAGACTACGACAACGACGGCTTTCTCGACCTCTACGTCACCAACTTTGGCCGCAACGTGCTCTATCACAATAACGGAAACGGCACTTTTACGGATGTCACGATGGAAGCCGGCGTCGACGATGCGCACTGGTCGACCAGCGCCTCGTGGGTGGACTTCGATGGCGACGGTTATCTCGATCTGTTCGTCTGCAACTACGTCGATTTCACGGTCACGGGCAACCGCGGCTGCTTCTCGCCGGCGGGGGAGCCGGACTATTGCACACCGAAGATGTACCATGCTGTGCCTTCGCGTCTCTTTCGAAATCTGAGGAACGGCAAATTCGAAGACGTCAGCGAAGCTGCGGGCATCAACAGTTCCTACGGGCCGGCATTGGGCGTCGTCTGCGCCGACCTCAATGGCGATGGCCGCAGCGACATCTACGTAGCGAATGACACGGCGGCGAACCGTCTGTGGCTGAATCAGGGGAACGGAACGTTTCGCGAATCGGCGCTCGAAACCGGCGTGGCGTACAGCATGGATGGGCGGGCAAAGGCCGGGATGGGCGTGACCCTCGCCGACGTTGAGAACAATGGAAGTCAGGCGCTCCTGGTCACTAACCTGGCGCGTGAGGCCGTCACGGTTTTTCGCGGTGATGCGAAGGGCGAGTTCGACGACGCGACTGCCCAATTTGGCCTGCTGCAACCCACGTTCGGCTACACGGGTTTCGGGACGCAATGGTTTGATTACGACAACGACGGCTGGCTCGATCTGTTCATTGCCAATGGTGGAGTCACTATCATCGGATCACAGCGCAGCGGCGATTTTCCATACGCTCAGAGCAACCAGTTATTCCACAACGAGGGCCGCTCCAGGCCTTTTCGCGAAACCTCGCGGCTGGCGGGCCCGGGCTTCCGGATCGAGGAGGTCAGCCGGGCTGCCGCAGTCGGCGATATCGATAATGACGGCCGCATCGATATCGTCGTCGCCAATAATAATGGACCCGTTCGTTTATTTCGCAACCGGGCGGGCACGCGAAATCATTGGCTTATCGCGAAACTCGAGTCGCCTGATATCAACCGGTTCGCCATCGGCGCAAGCGTTGCAGTCTTGCGCCGCGGGCAAGAGACGCTGCGCCGATTCGTGCGTGCCGACTCCAGTTACCTCAGCTCGAATGATGTGCGCGTGCATTTCGGGCTGGCAGATAAGCCGGAGATGGAAGCCATATTAGTCCGTTGGCCCGACGGCTTGACGGAACGCTTCGAAAGAGTACAGTCCGATCGCATCGTGACGCTCCGCCGGGGCTCGGGAAAAAAATGATCTGGCGCCGTTCGATCACGCTAACCGCTTGCTCGCCGCGCGGGAGCCTCCGAGTGTCCTAAGTCTGCAATGTGGGGCGGTCCCCTGGACCGCGGCTGCGCGAGTTGTCCTGTTCAATCCTGGGAATCGGCGTCCCGCAACCGCACGCCTGCGGGTGGGGCGGACGCCCCGTCCGCGCCGGGCCCCAATGCACTCGGTCTTCGAAGAGTCGCTCGACCAGCCCCGCCTCAATACCCGGATGCTGGCCTTGTTCGCAATGGCTGCGCTGGCGCTCGCTTCGGTCGGCCTTTATAGCCTCGTGACCCTCATTGTCACGACGCGCATGCGCGAGATCGGCATACGTATCACGCTCGGAGCCGAGCCGAGGCAGATCGTGGGTCAACTGGTTGCCGGAGTCGCGCGTCTGGTGGGCGCGGGCATCGCGATAGGACTGGTGCTGACTTTCATGGCGACCGTCTCTTGCGCTCGGTACTGTTCGGCGTGAGTCCTGTCGATGCTTTGACGCTCGCCTCCGCGGTGCTGATGCTGGCAGCGGTATCGGGAGCGGCTACATTCGCGCCGGCCCTGAGGGCAGCCAGGATCGTTCCTCTCGAAGCCATTCGTACGGAATGAAGACCCGGATTGTGAGCCGTTTTGCTCAGATTAAAGGCCGCCACCCAGGTACCATACAGGCTGGAGCAAACGACAAAATGAAACGCTACCTGACCGTACTTTTCGTGGGTGCAGCGTTGGCTGGCTCAGTTCCGGCGAGAGCTGACGACCATCACTCAGACAGCCACACCAAGCGGTACTACGACACAACCGCTCGCGACTACCACGAGTGGAACCAGAATGAAAATCAGGTCTACCACCAATACGTGACGGAGAATCACAAGAGAGATCGTGAGTTTGCGAAAACCAATCGTAGGGAAAGGACAGACTATTTCAAGTGGCGCCATGAACACCCGGACCACAACTAGGCAGCTTTAGGCGATCGGGCGGCGAGCCACAATCTCAGCGACCGCACGTTGATGCTGCGCATCCGCTGGCTTGCCCTCGAACTCATGCATCATCTCCCACCCGGCGAAGAATCGCCGCAACTCTCCCGGGCGCAGCAGAAAATCCGGATTCATCGGTTTGACGTCAGACCCATCATCCACGGTATGGATGATGGCAATTACTATTCCACCTGGCCGCACTCCGCCGCGGATGGCGGCGAACAAATCACGCTGCAGATAGTAACAATCGCAGATCAAGTCAAAGCTTCCAGGTTGGATCTCAAATTCGTGATTTTCGAGATCCGCTACGCGGGCATCTACGTCCAGACCCCGCTCCCATGCCTGCGTCCGAACTATCTCGATCGCTACACGCGAAGCATCTACGGCCGTAACGCGCCAGCCTCGCTCCGCCAGAAACAGGGCGTGACGGCCCGCTCCGCACGCCAGGTCCAGAGCGTGCCCGGGCTGAATTCTCTCAATCGCCTTCGCGATGAGTGGCGCCGGCGAGTCGCTGAGATGCTCACCACGCCGGTAACGTTCATCCCAGGAAGGTTTGGTGCTCATGAAGACAGTCTTATGTCTTTATTGCCAAAATCACGTTATGACCGTTCGAACGACTGTTGATATACCGAAGCTATTACACGACGAGCTTTGCCACCGAGCCGAGCGTTCAGGTACCTCGATCGATGCTCTGATTTGTTAGCGCGCTCGAGCAGATGTACAGCGAGAGTAGGAAAGGGCCCCGGTGACCGGACCTCTCGTGACGGGTCGGGGTAAGCTTGGTCCGCAGTTTCCTAAAGACGAAAACCCTCAAGAACTCGTTTTTTCCTGACTTAAATGTTTGGCTCGCCCTCTGTAGCCCGGTCACATTGTGACGTGCTCAGCTTAGCCACTGTGTAAACTAATTGCGGCACAGTTCGAAACAACTTGTAGCGCAGAGCCACGCGTCTTTTGCGGGGACCTGCGGCCTTTCGCCGATATCCAAATTACGCCCCCTCGGAACTCATTGCGTTTCGACGTCTGACATGCTGCTTTCTGCCACATCACTGCCTACGGTCTTATGCTTATGGGATCTGAACAACGATCCGCAGGTCCCCGCAACTGCGGCGTGGCCCTGCGCTACATCACTGCGAAACACCCAGTCCCCCGACCCGAGGGTGTCGTCGGGCCCATCAACAAATCAGGTCAGCGACCAACCCTTGCGGATCGTGGGTCTCAGGTACTTGTTGGCTTCAGCATTGTTACTGAACCGCATCTTCGCGGCATCCCATTCCAGCTTGCCCTCAACGCGGGTCGCAACTACGCCCAGCAGCATCCACTCGACAAAAGGAACGGCGACATTGAAGTTTGAACACGTAGCGTCGCCACCCTTGCAGGCGCGGATCCAGTCGCGGTAGTGGCCCGGGGAGCGGGTAAGTAGCGGCTCCGGGAATTTGTAATCCCGCATGTTCTCCACCGGAATGAGCCGCGTCTGTTCGCCGTAGGTGCCGGTGGTGATGATGCCTTTGTCACCGATAAACACGCTGCCGTCGGGCGAAGGCACGATGGCGTCGGGATCGTTTCTGACCTTATCGAATGTCTCCCACTCGAAGACACGTCCGATGAATCCGGTGAACGGCCGGCGTTGCCGCGGGCCACGCTGCTCCCCGGTATGAGGCTCTGGCTTGTGCGGCAGATCGCCCAGCAGCTCGCCTTCGGGCACGCCAGGAATTTTGGGCGTGGCTTTCATGCCGTCGTACCAGAACAACTTTAAGGGGGGCATGGATCCGCGCGCCGGGAAATCATAACGAATGACACTCGCGGTGGGGAACATGAAATCGCTCACGCCTTCCTTGTGAATGCACTCGACGCTTGCGGGAGCGCGCAGATGCAACGCGAGATTGGGAGCACCCAGGATGTGGCAGGCCATATCGCCCAAAGCGCCGCAGCCGAAATCGTAAAAGCCGCGCCAGCTGAACGGCTCATAGAAATACCCGCCAAACTTCGTTGGATAGCCCTCTCCGCCTGACGTGTACGGTCGCTTTTCGGCGATGCCCAGCCACAGGTCCCAGTCCAAGGTACTGGGAACCGGCTCGGGCGGCGGAATTTTGGTCAGGCCCTGCGGCCAGATGGGACGGTCGGTCCAGGCATGCACTTCGGTGACATTGCCGATTTCTCCCGCCCAGATCATCTCGGCGGCTTGCCGCGTCCCTTCGTTCGAGTAGCCCTGGTTGCCCATTTGCGTCGCGACCTTGTATTTGTTGGCCGCGTCCATCAACTGACGGGCTTCCCAAACGGTGCGGGTCAGAGGCTTCTGTACGTAGACGTGTTTGCCGCGTTCGATGGCCCACATCGCGGCGGTGGCGTGCATGAAATCCGGAATGGTCACGATAACGGCATCGATCGTATTCCCCTGCTCGTCGAGCATCTTGCGAAAATCTTTGTACTTCGCGGCCTTATCATATTCGGTGAACGCTTTTGCCGCTTGCTTTTCGTTCACGTCGCAAAGCGCAACAATGTTCTCCGTGGCGCAACCGGCGATGTCGCTCTCGGCCTTGCCGCCCGCCCCGATCGAGGCGATATTGAGTTTCTCGTTGGGCGATTTATAGCCCAGTGTTTTGAGCGATGGAACGGTTCCAAATCCTGCCAGGGGAACAGCGCCGGCCAGTAGGGGACCAAAAAAGAAATGTCGTCTGGTGCAGCCGTATGCCACGGAACACCTCCTGTCTTATATCCTATGCCCGCGGCTTGCCTGCGCTCAACCGTGCAGCGGTCAGCTAACGCCGGCCATAACCGATCTCGTGGCGATTGTACGCTTCGCGCATGTTGCGAAGCTGATCGAGGTCGTTATACAGCGCATCGCGCTCGCGTCCCGACAGGTGATTGTTGTCCACCACATGCTGGATGCTGCCAATCGCTTCGTCGAGTTCGCCCTTATCGAATCGTCCTCGATTCCACTTTCTAGCGAAGTCGCGAAGCTCGTGCTCGGCATGATCGAGACGCTTCCGGTCTCCATGCGAGATATGCCATCCTCTGTATCCACGATTCAAATCGGCGTGCACACGATCGATGATGGCGGAAACGGAACGCGGGTGATAGATCCCTCCGGGGCCGTACTGCGCCTGCGCAAGACTCCCCAGAACCAAAACCGCGGCGACTCCAGCTATCAGATGCTTTCTCATAGGCATTTCCTCCTTGCTCACAATGACGGACCGGCGGCTTCGGCGGGATTCCGCCTTAACCTAGATTTAATCCTCTGAGAAGGTCCCCGACCGCTCGGTCCATTCTGGGCAATCATTGGATCGCGTGAAGGTTGCTAAGCCGCCAATAGTCTTTTGGCGGAATTGCGCACTCGCTCCAGCCGCGAAGGTTGCGCGACGGGTACGGTCATGGGCCACGGTTCCTCGACGCCCATCAGTGCCAGCGCGGCACCCAGCAAAGCCAGATTCTTGCTGAAGTGGACCATCTCCTGCATTCTCTGGTTCGGATCTTCGACACTCCAGAAGTCGTGTATCACGGGTGAGACGCCGGCCAGGAAGCCGACGATTGCGGCGGCGCCATATTTCGGTTTTACGCCGGCCAGGATGCTGGCGCCTCCAATTACCAGCGCGACACCGCTCGCGACTACCGCTGCATCCGGCATTGGAACATTCTTCGAGCCGGCATATTGTGCAAGAGCTTTGCGGTGCGTGAAATGATTGATCCCGTTGTAGAGAAAGAAACCGCCGAAAACGGCGCGGCCGATCAGGAAAGGAACTTTCATCGTTTTTACCCTCCGGGCTTGGAGCCTCGAACGTATTCGAGAGTGTAAATCGGTTTCGGCAGCCACGGAGGTCGAATAGACGCAGAACTGTTCGTCCCGTAACAAATCGCTATCTGTATGCCCACTTACAATTCTCCATAAGAGGACAGCCCGTGCGGCAGTCTTAACAGGCATGAATGCTTATTCCACTCATGCCTGTAGCTCAGTGGAGTAGGCATTCATGCCTGCAGTTCAAATATGCCGGGCGTCAAAGCCGCAGCTAGAACCGGTAGTCCGGCGGCTTGATGCCCTTTACACGCAAGTAAACTTCCGCCTGTCCGCGATGATGCGCTGTGTGCGTGAAATAACCCCAGAGCCATTCGAACCCCGTCAGATTGCGGTTCGCAGGGCCGACCACAGTGTCCATTCGGCTCGGAGTCATGCCGGCGACAGCCTGATTGCAGAACGCAAACGAGTCTTTCAGAAACTGCATCGCTGTGTCTTTATCCACTTCGACGTTCTTCGTGTCCTTAGACCATTCGGCGATCTTGGGCGGCAGCGCGGGCTTCGTCATGCCGCTCGCATTGGTGCAGGCGTTGAGATTGGCCGCCGCGATGTGCGCCATCAATTGACCGAAGCTCATCTCTTCCGGATTCGGGCGAAAATTATAGCTCTCGGCAGGCATGGTGTCGGCCACGGCTATCGTGAATTCGCCGGATGTTTTCCAGTGTTTTACCAGCGCTTCTTTCACTGTGGTCTGAGCCATAGCGGGAAGCGCTGCAGACAGAATTGCCAGCACGTATATCTTCATGTTTTACCCTCGGGACTACAATTGATACCGCAGACACGCTCGTAAGAGCAACTGAACGAGACGCGTCACGGCCGCGCTTCGGATTGTTTTTTCAGTTCCGCACGGAAGCTCTGCTCCCGTTCGGCGACATAGCTCTTATAACCCGCGGGATCGATAAAGGGGTTCGGTCCACCCCCTTTCATGCGGGCCACTTTCTCTTCCATTCCAAAATACGACCCATGGGCTCCCAGGAAGACATCGCACGGCAAAGATTCCAAGACGCGGAATGTGCGCTCGTAATCCTGCGCAATCCGCGGATAGCGCGTGTTGTGTACCAGTTGATAACCCGGATTTACATTGGGGCTGCCGACAATCACCACGTTATAACTCTTCCCCCTGTCGGACGCCTTCATGGTCCAGGTAGTGCAGCCCTTGGTGTGCCCTGGAGTCAGATGAGCGACCAACACAGTTTCCCCGAGCCTCACTTCGTCGCCATCATGCAGCACACGATCCACCTTTGCCGGCTTATACAAAGCATTCGTGGCATTGCCGTATTGGAAGTTGTCTTTGCCGCCGGCTTCGATCTCGGGCGCATCGGCATCCATCACCATGTACCTGGCTCCCGTCAGTTCCTTTATGCGAGCGCTGCCCGCGCAGTGGTCCCAGTGGGCATGGCTGATCAACAGGATTTTGACATCGCTGAAGCGAAACCCCAGTTTCTCGATGCTCGTCCGGATAAGCGGCACCGTAGTGTCGAGATTGCTGTTGATGAGGATGTGGCCTTGCGAAGTGCCGATCAGGTAGGAAGCCAGCCCTTTACTCCCGACGTAATGGATGTTCCCGATGATATGGTACGGCGGAAATGGCTCCGTCCAGTCGGAGTCAGCTTGCGCAAGCAGCCCGGAGGCCACGGTGAGTGTCACAATCAATGGGCGCAACAACAGGTTCCGGAGTAGTGCACGTTTCATTGAGATCTCCTGCTGGCAATACCAATCAGTATCGCGCCTGCACCCAAAATCAAAAAGCTAACGGGGCGCGGGACCTCAACTACCTTCTGTCGTTTAGACGTAATTTCGAGCGACCCGGTGTGCGCGATCTTTTCTTTGCTGCTGTATCTGACTTGCGGCGAAACAAACAATATGAGGCTGAGCAAAATCAGCAGGACACCAATGATCCGCAACCAGAGAGCCTCTGCTCGTCCCACGCTTGCATGCTATCAGAGTGGATTGCGTGTTACCTGCGGTCGATAGCCTCGCTGGATGCCGAAATGCTGCCGACGGACCGCTTACTCAAGGGTCTATGATAAATCGGGTCGGGCGGGCCCAATCCCTACGAGCGTGCGAAAGTGTTGAAAGCCGTCGAATGACTACGCTGACGCTGCCCCGCGCACTTGGCTTGCTCGATTCCATCGCCGTAGTGGTGGGTATTGTGATCGGCGCGGGAATTTTTCTTGTGCCACGGCTGGTTGCACAAGCGCTGCCGTCCGCGCCCTTAGTGCTCGCGGTATGGATTGCAACCGGCGTGATCTGTTTTTTTGGGGCGCTGGCTTATGCGGAAATGGGCGCGATGATGCCCGAGACGGGAGGCCATTACGTCTACCTGCGCGAGTGCTACGGCCCGCTCGCAGGTTTTCTCTGCGGCTGGACCTTCTCCCTTGTGGTGCTGTCGGCTGCCATGGCATGGCTCGCGGTCAGCTTTTCGATTACGCTGGCATACTTCGTTCCGGTGAGCCCGCTCCTTTCGAAGCTACTGGCGCTGGCTTTGGTCGCCGTCCTTTCGCTGGTGAATTACCGGGGCATACGCCTGGGCGCCACGGTACAGAAAATCTTCACAGTGCTGAAGATTCTCGGCTTGGTGATTATCGCGGGCAGCGCGTTTCTTCCCGGGCGAGGCCAAATAGCCATCGACTGGTCGTTGCCGGCGGCCGGACTTCAGTGGAGCGCGGCCGGAGCGGCCATGATCGCCGTGGTGCTCTGTTATGACGGTTGGACGAACGTGAGTTACGTTGCGGGCGAAATCCGCAATCCGCAAAGAAACATTCCGCTGAGCTTCGGGCTGGGCCTCGTGGCGATCATCGCGATTTACGTGCTGACGAACTTCGCCTATCTGCGGGTGCTGCCGGTTGCCGCGATCGCATCGACCGATCGCACTGGCGCGGCTGTAGCGGAGCGCACTCTCGGCCAGGCGGGCGGCGCCGTCCTGTCACTGACCATTCTGCTCTCGATCGTTGGCTCCATTAACGGCTTCATCATGACCGCGCCCAGCATCTGTTTCGCTATGGCGCGAGACGGGCTCATGTTCCAGAAGCTTGGCGCGATCCATCCGCGGTATCAGACGATGTCTTTCGGAATCGTGGCGCAGGCGCTTTGGACCGCGGTCCTGGTGCTCACCGGTTCCTTTGAGACGCTGATCGCGTACGCCATGATTGCAGCCTGGTTTTTTTATGGCCTGACTGTCACCGGCGTCACGATCCTGCGGCATAGGCACCCGGACCGCGCACGGCCCTATCGCATGTGGGGCTACCCCGTAACCCCGTGGCTGTTCACCGCGATTGCGAGCTGGTTCGTAGTGAACACCTGGATTACGCAGCCGCGCCCTTCGACGGTTGCGTTCCTGATCATCGCGAGTGGCATACCGGTTTACTACGGCTGGCGGGCATCGCGAAAGCGCGCCTGAATCCTGCAGCGCTGTTTCGTCATCACACAACTATGTCTCGTGTCTTCGATTTTGTGTCTCTCGAGAACTCCGCGCCTGAACCGCAGCCCTATCCACAGGATGTCCCAAATGATGACGAGGTCCTCGACGCTTATTCGCGGGCGGTCATCGGCGCTGCTGAAAGGGTAAGCCCTTCGGTGGTGAATATCGAAATCCGGCAACAGTCCCGCGGGCGGGAAGCCGGTGGAAGCGGGTCTGGGTTCATCTTCACCCCAGATGGTTTCATTCTGACCAACAGTCACGTGGTGCATGGCGCTTCCCAGATCGACGTGACGCTGGCGGACGGCCGTCGATGCCGTGCGGATCTGGTTGGGGACGATCCCGATACCGACTTGGCCGTCGTCCGCATCGACGCCGCGAACGTGGTTCCAGCGGTGCTGGGCGACTCGCAGCAGATCCGGCCCGGGCAGCTGGTGATTGCGATCGGCAATCCACTGGGTTTCCAGTGCACGGTCACATCCGGCGTGGTAAGTGCGCTCGGGCGTTCGCTGCGATCGCGCTCCGGACGCCTGATCGATAACGTGATCCAAACTGATGCGGCGCTCAATCCCGGCAATTCCGGAGGGCCGCTGGTGAATTCGCGCGGCGAGGTGGTCGGCGTCAATACTGCGGTGATTCGCGGCGCGCAGGGCATCTGCTTCGCGACGGCGGTCAATACTGCAAAGTTCGTCGCCGCGAAACTCATCAGAGACGGATTCATCCGGCGCGGGCACATTGGTATCGAGGGTCAGGACGTTCCGCTGCACCGTCGGATTGTGCGCTTTCATAATCTGCCGGTAGAAAGCGGCGTGCTGGTCGGCTCGGTATTGGATGGCAGCCCGGCCCAGCGCGCTCCATTGCTGCGCGGCGATGTCATTATCGAGTTCGGCGGCCAACCTGTGGCGGGAATCGATCCCCTGCACCGTTTGCTTACGGATGCCCAGGTAGGCTCGCGATCGTTAGTCACGATTATCCGCGGATCGGAAAAACGGACGGTCGAAATCGAGGTCGGATAGGCGCGTCGCTGTTGATTCCATCAAATCCACCTTTCTGAGCGGCCCTAAATCCGGGGACCGCTCCCTTCGGCCACGGCTCGGTATGGAACCGGCCGATATTTCGAGGTGTTTATGGAGCAGCAGCGGCAATCGCCTTCGCCTGAGCCGAACAGGTCACCGCATATAACCGCATATAATAGATATACATGCATTTTTGGCGCAGCAGCTCGGCTTTCGCGATCCTTACGACCCTAGCTCTTTCGGCATTCTCCGGCACTGACAAGGAGATCGCGTCCGTCATTGCGCGCAGGCATTATTGGGCGTTCCAGAAGCCTCTCAAAGCCGCTGTTCCCGATGTAAAAAGTCCCTGGGTCCGCAATCCCATTGACTCCTTCATCCTCGAAGCGCTGCAAGAAAAGAAGCTCACGCCCTCAAAGCCGCTCGATCGCGAGCGTTTGCTGAGACGGGTGACTTTTGACCTGACGGGGCTGCCGCCGGAACCGGGTGAGCTGGATGCGTTTCTTCGCGACCAAAGTCCGAACGCTTACGAGAAGGTCGTGGACCGGCTGATCGCATCACCGCACTATGGGGAACGGTGGGCACTGCGCTGGCTGGATGTAGTCCGCTATGCGGATACGAATGGCTACGAACTGGATGCCGAGCGTCCGCAGGCGTGGCGCTATCGCGATTATGTCATCAACGCTTTCAACACAGACAAACCTTACGATCGCTTTTTGAAAGAACAAATCGCCGGCGACGAGCTGTGGCCGGGAGACCACACGGCGCTCATTGCTACCGGATTTCACCGCGCCGGGCCCATTCATATTGTGGGCGGCAATGTGGATAAAGAGGCCGACCGGCAGGAAGTCGTCACGGAAATGTCGGGTGCAATCGGTTCGGTTTTTCTGGGGCTGACGGTCGGGTGCGCGCGCTGCCACAATCACAAGTTCGACCCCATCCTGCAGTCCGACTATTACCAGTTACAAGCGATTTTCGCATCGACAGAGTTGAAGGATGCGGAGATCGCGACGCCCGAGCAAAAGTCGGTGTACTACTGGGCGAAGAAAGATTATGATGCGCGCCTCGAGCCGGTGAAGAAGGCCATCGAGGAGAACGAGAAACGGGCGCGGTCCATGCTGCGCGAGAAGAAGCTGGCCGAGCTCGATCCTAAGTTGCGCGATGCGTTCGCCGTTCCCGAAGACAAGCGTACGGCGGAACAGAAGACGCTCGCGGAAAATGCAAAAGAGCAGATCGATCCGCTGTGGAGCGATGTGGTCGATGCGTTGACGCCAGCGGAACGGGAGAAACGCGCCGAGCTGCGAAAGAAACTTCACGAAATCGAACTGACGCAGCCCGATCCAGCGCCGGCAGTTTTTGGCGTGGCGGATAGCGACCAGCCGCCGCCCCCGACGTACATCCTGAAAGTCGGCGACGTCAAGCATAAGATGGGGCAGGTCGAGCCTGGAGTGCTGACGGTCTTGAATACCGGGAACGTCGAGATCCCACGCACCTCGGCCGGCCGCCGCGCGGCACTCGCGAACTGGCTGGCAACGCCCGAACACCCGCTGACCGCGCGCGTCATGGTGAATCGCATCTGGCAGTACCGCATGGGTACGGGGATTGTCGCCACTCCGAATGACTTCGGCGTGCTGGGACAAAGGCCGACGAATCAGAAACTGCTGGACTGGCTGGCGGTGGAGTTCATAGAACGCAATTGGAGCATGAAGACCATCGACCGCATGATCGTGCTCTCAAATACGTATCAGCAGACCTCCGCTGACGACCAGGCGAAAGCTAAGATCGACGCCGATAACAAGCTCTACTGGCGCATGAACCGCAAACGTCTGGAAGGCGAGACGATTCGCGACAGCGTACTGGCTGTTTCAGGAGCGTTGAATCCAAGGGTTGGAGGCAAGCCCATTCGAGTGCCGATCGAGCCGGAAGTCTACGACCTCATCTTCACAGAAAGCGAGCGCGACGGCCTCTGGCCTCTGACGCCGGGCGAGTTTGAGCAGCATCGCCGCAGCCTGTATCTGCTGAACAAGCGCACGGTGCGGCTGCCCATGATGTCCGCGTTCGATCAGCCGGACACGATGACGTCGTGCCCGATGCGGCCGGTGAGCACGCACGCGCTGCAGGCGCTCTCTCTATTCAACAGCGACTTCATGCGGGAGGAGTCCAACCGCCTGGCAGCACGGCTCGAGCGGGAATGCGGCCGAGACAGCGGGTTTCAGTTGCGGCGCGCATATAAGCTGGCGCTGGCGCGCGCACCCAAGCCGGTCGAAATGAAAATCGGCAGGCAATTCCTGGCGTCCGGCGGAAATCTTGCGGATTTTTGTCTGGCCCTTTTTAATCGCAACGAGTTCGTTTATGCCCCTTAAGGATTCTGAAAACTTGGCCTCTGGCCACATTCGGCCGGCCATCACACGCCGGGATGTATTGACCCGCGCCGCCCACGGTTTCGGCGCGCTCGCACTGCAGTATCTGCTGCAGCGCGAGGGCATGGCTGCCATGCGCGTGAACCCACTCGCGCCCAAGCCACAGCACTTTCCCGCCAAAGCCAAGTCGGTGATCTTTCTGTTCATGGTGGGCGCGCCCAGCCACATCGATACGTTCGATCCGAAGCCGTCGCTGAAGAAATATGAAGGGCAGCAGCTTCCGGAAAGCTTCGGCAAAGTACCCAGCCAGTTCACGAGCGGCGACACACCGCTGCTGTCTTCTCCCTGGCAATTCCGAAAATATGGCCAGAGCGGCATGGACGTCTCATCGCTTTTTCCGCACGTGGCTGAGTGCGTAGATGACATTTGTTTTGTGCGCTCCTTCTACACGGAGAGCGTGGTCCACGCGCCGGCCATGTATCAGGTGCACACCGGCCGCATCCTGATGGGATATCCGAGCATGGGCTCGTGGATTACGTACGGGCTGGGCAGTGAGAGCGATAACCTGCCCGCATACGTCGTGATGCCGCAACCAGAGGGCACACCCGAAGGCGGGACACCCTGCTGGGGTGCAGGATTCCTGCCGGCCGTATATCAAGGGACTTTACTGCGCAGCGGCGCGAATCCAATTCTGAATCTCAAACCGCCAGCCGGTATGACGCCCGAGCGGCAGCGAGCCACTCTCGATTTATTGCAGAAGATGAACGATCTGGACACGGCCGACGGCGACAACGAGATGGCGGCGCGCATCAGCTCGTACGAGCTGGCGTTCAAAATGCAGAGCCATGCACCGGAAGCGGTCGATCTCACGCAGGAAAGCGAAGCGACCAAGCGCATGTACGGGCTCGACCAGAAGCACACGGCCGACTTCGGTACGCGCTGCCTGCTGGCGCGCAGGATGGTGGAGCGCGGCGTACGCTTCGTGCAGCTCTACTCCGGTGGCGGCCCCATCATCATGCAGTGGGACGCCCATAAAGATCTGGTATTCAACCACGAAAAAATGTGCGGCCACACCGATCAGGCGATCGCGGCGCTATTAAAAGACCTGAAACAGCGCGGCCTGCTGGATTCAACGCTGGTAGTTTGGGGCAGCGAATTCGGACGCCTACCGATGTCGCAGAGCGGCAATGGGCGCGATCATAACCCGCACGGCTTCACTATGTGGTTTGCCGGCGGCGGGGTGAAGGGCGGGCGCGTGGTAGGCGAAACCGACGAATTCGGGTTGCGCGGAGTTGGCGAGCGCTATCACATGCGCGATTTTCACGCGACCATCCTGCAAGCGTTGGGACTCGATCAGAACCGGCTCTGGTACCTGCATAATGGCCGCAACGAAAAGCTAACAGATTTTGGCGGCAAGGTCATCGAGAAGGTTTTTACGTAACGGGTTGCTGACAGGTCTGTAAAACAATCCACTTTCCGCAGGACGGGCCGAGCATGCCCGGCCCCTACAGGCACTGGTCGATATCTTCGAATACTTACTAACTATAGTTAGTAATCTAAAACTAACAGCGCGGAACACCCAAAAAAGATGAGAAGTTTGATTGAATATTGCTTAATCTAGCGCCACAATTATAGCGAAAGTACATAGGACAAAACGTTATGTATATGGCTAATTCAGAACCCGATCCAAAGACGATTCTTGTGGTAGACGACGACCTCTCCGTACTCAGCGTAATTAAATGCATGCTGGAGTGCGGAGATTACAACGTCCTGATGGCGCATAACGCCGAGAGCGCTTTGCGCATGGCGGACCGTGAAGACCTTACCATTGACCTGATGCTGATCGATGTAGTGATGCCCGATCTGACGGGGCCCGATCTCGCCGAACGCATCCTGGCCATCCGCCCGCATCTGAAAGTGCTATTCATGTCGGGGTGCACGGAGTCCGAGGTAGTGCGCGTCAAGATTCTCGACCGCGCGCTCGGTTTCCTGCCAAAGCCCTTCACATCAGACAGCCTGCTCGAGCGCGTGCAAAAAGTGTTGAGTCCTCCGACGCGGTCGGCTTCGGCCGGCGCGAACTTCCTCTCTACCTGGCGCTGACGAGTAGTTTCTAATGCGCGGTTCGGCGCGGCTTCTGCCGTGAACGGCTTTCCTCGGACGTTTTCCGATCGGATGCCGTATCGAGGTGCAGGTCGTTCCGAACCTTTGCGACGCCATCGACGCTGGCAGCCAGGCGTTCCGCCTTCGAGCTGTCCTCTGAGCTCGGAACTTCGCCGGCCAGCGTCACCACCCCATTCGAAGAGCTAACGTGAATGCCGGTGACGGTACGCAGCCCTGCGTCCGTGGCCAGTTTCGTTTTCACTGCAGTGATGACCTCTGCATCGTCCAGCTTGTGCTTTAGCACGGTGGTGTCTTGCTGAGTACACCCACAGGCGAGTGTAGCGAGCAGAACTGTCATACTCGCGCAAAAGTTTCTCATGGAAAACCTCCGGGATGACGTACTTACGTCATTTCGAGGATTAGTGAAGCAGGTTAGGGTCCAATTTGCTACGCG
>Ga0070681_10002057_pt1 | contig 18245 bp, 11 predicted proteins | sample KBSC83BmetaG_FD_65650 | JGI IMG/M metagenome (GOLD analysis project Ga0070681, IMG submission 65650) | Corn rhizosphere microbial communities from Kellogg Biological Station, Michigan, USA - KBS C8-3B metaG | ecosystem: Host-associated > Plants > Roots > Rhizosphere | place: USA: Michigan... | reverse complement strand
ACTTCACCTGCCGTGACATGGTCCGAACCGAAGGTCCCCAAACCAATTGCTGGTATCTGGGCGCCGGTGTAAAGAGTTCTTTTTGGTACAAGTGCAGGATCGACATATCCGTCAATCAACCGTCCCGACGCGCTCTGAACTCTCATTCCTGAACTCCTATGATTCTGAGTTCGGAATCTCAGGCATTCCGAACTGTGCTTCGCGACTTCCCTATTGAGGACGGAAACGACTACTCGGAAAGGACGATAATCGGTAAAGTTATCGATGTCAACAGGGACACAGCGCTCCGCGGGTGCGTTCTGAAATCTGCCCCGCGGTAAGACACCGGGCAAACGTACTTGCCGCTTGCAGCAAAAATGAACGCACGTATCAGCCGGGCTCTGCTTCTATATACTGAATAGCCATCCATGAGCACACGAATGAAGGATATTGCCAGAGACCTTGGAGTCTCGGTGATCACGATTTCTAAGGTTCTCCGCAATCATCCTGATATAGGAGACGAAACCCGGCAGCGAGTTCTAGCGCGGGTTAAAGAGCTGGATTATCGCCCAAACCTGGCGGCACGCAGCCTCGTCACGGGACGCACGTACTTGGTGGGTTTGGTTGTTCCGGATTTGCTCCATCCCTTCTTTGCAGAAATAGCGAAATCCCTTTCCGACGTTTTGCGGGAGAGCGGCTACTATCTCATTGTTACTTCCTCCGAGGAAGACCCGAATTTAGAGGAGCAGGAGATTAATCATCTGCTGGCACGCCGGCTGGATACGCTAATCATTGCCTCGTGCCGGCCGACTGTCGATCTCTTCTTCCGAATCGAAAAGCAACAAACGCCTTACGTGTTGATCGATCGAAGCCTGCCAGGGCTTGCGGCAAACTTCGTAGGTGTAGATGACGATGCGGTGGGAATGCTTGCAACAGGGCATCTGATTGACATCGGCTGCAAAAGAATCGCTCACATTCGCGGCCCGGAAACCAGTCCCAGCATTCGGCGTATGGAGGGATACAAACGAGCCTTGATGCGAGCCGGTCTTAAGGTTACGGATGACTACATCATCGCCGAACGCAAGGGAGATGTGGGAACGAAACAGCGCGGTTCAGAGGCAATGGGCCAACTCTTGAGCCTGAAGGCGAGACCTGACGGCGTTTTCTGCTTTAACGACCCGCTAGCGATGGGTGCCATGAATTACGCGCTGGATCAAGGATTACGTATCCCGGAAGACATTGCCGTGATTGGTTGCGGGAATCTTCACTATGACGATTCTCTGCGCGTTCCGCTTTCAAGCATTGACCAGCACAGCCGGAGAATTGGAGAGGAAGCGGCGCGGCTGGTGATCACAATTCTGAACTCAAAAACACCACCCAAGCCTGAAACGGTCGTGCTTAGGCCAGAGTTAATCGTGCGCAGGTCTACTCAAAGGCGAGCGGCGAAATTGGCGTCTTCGAAAGCGCGACCAAGACTTTAGCAGCGGGCCTAGTCTCATAAGATCGTTTTTCCTCTTCAGCATAAGCGAAACACATCTTTCGGCAATGAGTCGCGCGCGAAACTGCTGCGGGCACCCCTGGTATTTTAGTAGGTATTTCGTTACAGTTAGCGGTACTCTGAGTGCCCTGTTATGGTGGCAGGCAATCAGGGTCGGCGCCTGTTTTGGCTATGTGCCCGCGCTTCGCTTCTCCGTACGGCGCCGGGCGCCGGGGCGGACGAGGCGTCCACCCCTACACGGCTGGTAAATGGACAGCTAGTTATTTATGGATCGTAGAACTTTTCTGACGTCCACTGCGGCCGCAGCTTTCGGCACTCTCGTGCCGCGCATATCCCGTTCTTCCCTCGTTTCAAATAGCACTGAGCCTTTTGCGTGGGAAACGAACGATCTCATCTTTTCATTCGACGTAACCGCTGGAAAACTGCGCCAAAAGCGTGTTGTCCCGACGGGCATGTTGGCGGCGCGAGCCGATCATTTCTCCGGCGTCGAAATTGCCCTGCAATGCAGCGGGGAAAATTCTCCCGATCAAGGCATGAAATCCGGCGTGGGTCAACCAGGTTCCCGGCTGCTTTTTGCCGGCAGGCGGGAGGAGGTCACGAGGCAGGGCAAGCGGTTGGTCTGCAGGCATACCGACCCTATCTTGAAGCTAAGTGTGGAATCTGTATATGAGGCCTTTGATGGCATTCCAGTAGTCCGGCGTTTTTCCCGGGTTATGAATAAAGGGAATTCCGCTGTTGGTCTTGAGTTCTTAAGTTCAGCCATGCTTCATGGTCTTGCCGCTCCTCAGGAGTATGACCGCGAACTTCGCATCCACATTGCCCTGAACAGCTGGATGGCTGAGGGCCAGTGGCATACGCTGCGGCCATCCGAAATGGGCTTCGTGGAAAATGAGCGCACAAGCTGGTCAGAAGCGCGGGCAGGAAGTGTCGGCAGCTGGTCAACGGAGCAATACCTGCCAATGGCTATGGTCGAAAACATAGAACTAGGCCTGACCTGGTTCTGGCAGATCGAACATAACGGGTCGTGGTATTGGGAAATTTCGAATGTTTCAGCCAAGGATAATTATGCCGATGATGTTTACGCGTACATTGGCGGCCCTGATGATCTGCATTCCGCAGCCTGGAAGCGTTTGAACCCTGGAGAAACCTTCGAAACCGTTCCCGTCGCCATTGGCTGCGTGCGCGGGGGGTTCAGTGAAGGCGTAGAGGTACTGACGCGCTACCGACGCGCAGCCTTCGCAAAATCGCGCGAGAGAAATCTGCAGTGTCCTGTGATTTTCAATGACTACATGAATTGCCTCTGGGGTGATCCCGCAGAGGAGAAGGAATTGCCTCTAATTGCTGCCGCCGCAAAAGCTGGCTGCGAGTATTTTGTAATCGACGCGGGATGGTATGCAGAGATCAAAGAGGACTGGAGCCCCACCATCGGCTCGTGGCAGCCGTCCTCGAGCCGATGGCCACGGGGATTGAAATTCGTACTCGATCAGATTAAACGAAACGGAATGACTCCCGGAGTGTGGCTCGAACCAGAGGTTGCAGGAGCAAAGTCGCTGCTCGCGCAGAAGCCAGACAACTGGTTTTTCATGCGTCATGGCAAGAGAGTGCTGAAGAATTCGCGATATCTGCTGGACTTCCGAAACCCGGAGGTGCGCGCATATCTCGATCAGGTAATTGCAAGGCTCGTCAACGAATACGGCGTCGGCTACATCAAGATGGACTACAACGTCGATTCCCTGCAAGGGACAGAGCTCAACGCAGACAGCTTTGGTCAGGGCTTGCTTGCGCACAATCGTGCGCACCTCGCATGGCTCGATAACATTCTGAACCGCTATCCCAACCTGACCATCGAGAACTGCGGCAGCGGGGGCGGACGCATGGATTACGCGATGCTCGGTCGCCTTCAGATACAATCCATGACCGATCAAGAGGACTATCTTAAGCTCCCCCCGATTCTGGTCGGCGCGTCCGCAGCCGTTCTACCAGAACAACTGGCAATCTGGTCTTATCCGCTGGCGAATGCTGACGAGGATCAAGCCAGCTTCAACATGGCCACGGCGATGTTGTGCCGCATTCACCAAAGCGGAAAATTGGACTCTCTCTCTGCGGAAGCATGGAGACAAGTGGCAGGAGGCATACGGGTATATAAGGAACTTCTTCGCAAGCACATCCCCGAGGCGGTGCCGTTTTATCCGCTAGGGTTGTCCGATGTCACCAAACCCGAAGATCCGGTTGTTTTGGGAATGCGCTCGCCGGAACAAACCGTGCTCGGAATCTGGCGGATCGATGGTCCCGCGACCACGAGAATACCCTGGACGTCCGGTGACGCTAAACTTATTTACCCTGCGGATCTTGGTATCAAAATCGCGCATTCACAAGGCACATTGGAGATCGAATTCCCACGAAGCCGGATGGCTTGCTTGCTTACAACTTAGAGACGGTCTGCCGGCCGTGACCGCACACATCAAGTAGGAGATTTGAGATGAAGCATCTTGGCATCGCAATTATGTTTATCGCAAGTCTTTGTTGTGCACAAACCGCGGATACTTTTCAGCCGTCCGCGACCAACGTCTGGGGAGCAGAGTACCCGCGTGTTGATAACGAGGGTAGAGTGCAGGTTCGTATCAAAGCTCCCGATGCCAGCAAGGTCAAGTTAAATTTCTGGAGCGGGCCGAAACTCGACATGGTGAAACAGCCCGATGGCCTCTGGACGGTTACTACACCTCCGCTTGTGCCCGGCTTGCACTATTACACGATAAATATTGACGGCGCCGAGGTCAGCGACCTCAATACCCATGCTTTTTTCGGCGGGACCAAGGAAGCGAGTGCGGTCGAGGTTCCGGAGCCGGGCTCTACTTATTATTCGATTCAAGATGTGCCTCACGGGCAGGTCCGAGAGGTTTGGTACAACTCGAAGGTGACAGGGACTTGGCGCCACGCGCTGGTTTATCTGCCGCCGAAGTACGATACGCAAAACAGAGTTCGCTATCCCGTGCTTTATCTGCAGCACGGCGCCGGCGAGGACGAAACCGGGTGGGTTCGCCAAGGGCATGCCAACTTTATCCTCGACAACCTGATCGCCTCTAAAACCTGCAAGCCGATGATCATCGTCATGGCCTACGGTTATGCGCGGCGCGCCGGCCAGGCGGCGCCCGACCTGACTGGAAAGCCATTTGGTTCTCCGGAAATGCTGAAGGCCATGCAGGACATGGCAGCCGCTTTTGAAGATGATGTAACGCAGGTACTGATCCCCTACATTGATGCGACGTTCCGCACACTTTCCGATCGCGATCACCGCGCCATGGCGGGCCTCTCCATGGGAGGCATGCAGACCTTCCAGATTACGCTCGATCATCTCGATCTCTTTTCCTATATCGGCGGATTCAGTGGAGCTGGCGGTATGCTCGTGCTGGGCGACCGGAAACTTGATCCCAAGACTGATTACAACGGGGTATTTGGTGATCCCGCCGCATTCGCGAAAAAGGTGCATTTGCTTTGGATCGGTGTCGGGACACAGGAACCGGAAAGAATGCGTGCCGGCCTGCAAAGGCTGCACACCTCGCTGCAAGAGGCAGACATTCAACACGTGTTCTATGAATCACCTGGAACAGATCATGAGTGGCAGACGTGGCGACGCGACTTGAAAGACTTTGCGCCGCGACTCTTCAACATCGGGGAGGTGAAATGAACGAGCGCAGAACCGTTATTTTGTCGGGGCTTGCTGCTTATGTCATTCTGCTGAGCTTCGCCGCATCTGCGCAAGACACCTCCACCTTGCTCTACATGAATTCCAGGTTTTCGCCGGAAGAGCGCGCGGCCGATCTGGTGCATCGCATGACGCTGGAGGAGAAAGCTTCGCAGCTGGTGAATCAGGCACGTGCTATCCCTCGCTTGCGTGTCCCGGCTTACGACTGGTGGAGCGAGGCCTTGCACGGCGTCGCGGTTGATGGGACCACGGAGTATCCCGAACCAATCGGACTGGCCGCGACTTTCGATACACCCCGAATACTCGAAATGGCCACCGCCATCGGCATGGAAGCGCGAATCGTTCACGTGCAGGCTGTACGCAAAGGAACCTTCCCGATTTTTCATGGTCTAGATTTCTGGGCACCCAACGTCAACATCTTTCGCGATCCGCGCTGGGGGCGTGGCCAGGAGACGTACGGCGAAGATCCATTCCTCAGCGCTCGCATGGCGGTCGCTTTTGTCACCGGAATGCAAGGCGATGATCCTCGCTATTACCGGGTCATCTCCACCCCCAAGCATTTCGCAGTGCACAGTGGGCCTGAGCCCACCCGTCACTTCACCGATGTGGACGTAAGCAAGCACGACGAGTTAGACACTTATTTGCCCGCTTTCCGTGCGGCTGTGGTCGAGGGTCACGCCGGGTCGGTCATGTGCGCATATAACGCCATCAACGGGCAACCCGCCTGTGCCAGCGAGTTCCTGCTGCAGCACACGCTACGTAATGCGTGGCATTTCGAAGGCTATGTAGTGTCTGATTGCGATGCGGTTCGCAATATTTTCCGGGATCACCATTACCGCCCGACTCAGCCGCAGGCCTCGGCTATTTCGCTGGTGCGCGGTATGGACAATGAGTGCATCGACTTCGCTAAAGTGACGGACGATCACGATTACCGGCCATACATCGAGGCGGTGCAACAGGGGTATTTGCCGGAGAGCGAGGTCGACACCGCCCTCGTCCGCCTCTTCACCGCGCGAATGCGCCTGGGCATGTTCGATCCACCGGACGCGGTTCCATACAGCAAGATTGACGAGAAGGTCCTTGATAGCCCCCAGCATCGTGCTCTGGCACGCCGCATAGCGAATGAATCCATGGTCCTGCTGAAGAACGATGGCGTGCTACCGCTCAAGTCGGTCAAGCGCATTGCCATCGTTGGGCCGCTTGCCGAACAAACGGCCGTTCTGCTGGGAAATTACAATGGCACTCCGACGCACACGGTGAGTGTGCTGGAAGGAATGAAAGCCGAGTTTCCGCATGCCAAGATCAGTTATGTTCCTGGGACGCAGTTTCTCTCTAATCAGGGAAGCCCGGTACCCACCTCGGCTCTGACCACACCCGATGGCAAGCCTGGTCTCAAAGCCGAGTACACCTCCCGGCCCAGCTTCGATACCAAGCCTACAACCCTCACCTCTCGGGTTGAATCAAGCGTGAACTTGAAGGATCGAGACTTGCCTGAAGAAGCAAAATTAACGAAGACTCTGTCCGTGCAATGGAGCGGTTTTCTGACTCCGGGGTCTACTGGCGACTACCTGCTCGGCACTAAGGCCGATGGCTTTGCTAAAGTGTCGGCGGACGACAAACTCGTGGCGCAAGGCTGGGGCAATGACATCCACCTGGGGCAGATTCATCTAGAGAAAGGGCACCCAGTCAAACTCGACATAACGTATAGCCGGTTCGATGAAGGCAAACATGAAGTGCAGCTGATCTGGGAGCCGGTAGACAATGCGCCGGATCCCGCGGCTGTTGCCGCCACCAAAAACGCGGACGTGATCGTCGCGGTCGTAGGCATCACGAGCCGCCTTGAAGGCGAGGAGATGCCAGTTGATCAGCCGGGATTCTCAAGTGGAGACCGCACGAGCCTGGATTTGCCAACGCCCGAAGAAGACTTGGTTAAGGCGGTGGCCGCGACAGGTAAGCCTCTCGTTGTCGTGCTGATGAACGGTAGTGCGCTCAGCGTAAACTGGGAGAAGGCGCACGCCAATGCCATTCTTGAAGCCTGGTATTCCGGCGAGGAGGGTGGAGGGGCAATCGCTGAGACTTTGAGCGGAAAGAATAATCCTGCCGGGCGCCTTCCCGTCACATTTTATAAAGATGTCCATCAGTTGCCCCATTTCGAAAACTACTCGATGAAAGGCCGCACCTACCGCTACTTCGAAGGCGAACCGCTGTGGCCATTCGGATACGGGCTGAGCTATACAACGTTCGGGTATACCGATCTCGCCCTCCCGAATTCGGCACTCAACGGCGGCGACCCGCTTGATGCTTCCGTCACTGTCACGAACACCGGAAAAGCCGCTGGCGATGAGGTGGTGCAGCTTTACTTGAAGTTTCCCGATGCCCCGGGCGCGCCAATGCGTGCGCTCCGCGGGTTCCAACGCATTCATCTAGAACCTGGTGCAAAACAACAAATCGACTTTCACCTGAGCCCGCGAGACCTTAGCATGGTGAGCGATGCGGGCGAGATCATCGTCGCAGAGGGGAAGTACACAATTTCGATCGGGGGTGGTCAGCCTGGAAACGGCGTCGCATCGGTGAGTGGAAACTTTGAGATCAAAGGGCGGCTTATGCTGCCGGAATAATTTCGCCGCAGTAACGTCGAATAGGTCAAACTGGGCTTTTTCAAGCTTCCCATTCAAGCTGAGTGCGCGGGCGAGGGCCGGCCGGCGTATCGAATTCTGACTGTTCTCATCCACCTCGCCCCGGAACGGCGAGGTAGAGGACCCGCCCCTTGCCCTAATCGCTAGCATCCAAAGAGTAAGTGGAAGAGAAAGCGAGGCAGAGTGCATTCCCAATTGTCGAGGAACATGCTTTTGACGTTCGCGTGGGCCGGTTGCGCTTGGGCGCAGCAATCAAATTCCTGCTCTGGCCTAATGAACTTCAAGGCGCCAGACGTGGAAATCACAAAAAGCAGCGCCATCCCGGCCGGAACCTGCGAAGAGAAGCCTTGGGGACAGGGTCGCACCGCCCCGCTTCCCGCCTACTGCCGGGTTGAGGGAGTGATGAATCGCCGAACTGGAATGGGCGGCGAGGAGTTTGGCATTACCTTCGCCTTGGCAATGCCGGACAACTGGAATGGCGATTTATTAATGCAAGGCGGAGCAGGCAGTAATGGCGTCGTGATGGCGCCGCTCGGGCTGAATGCCGCTGGAGATACACCCGCTCTCATCCGTGGATTCGCTGTGCTCAGCAATGATACCGGTCACAAGAGCCGCCACCCGGGCTTTGATTTTGATTTTGTGAAAGATCAGCTGGCGTATCTGGATTTTGCTTATCTCGCCAACGCCGAAGTTGCCTTGCTGGCCAAACAAATCATTGCGCAGTATTACGGAAAACCGGCAGCATTCTCGTATTTCTCCGGATGCTCTACGGGCGGCCGCGAAGGCATGATTCTGTCACAGCGTTATCCCACAGTTTTCGACGGCATCATCTCGGGTGATCCTGCGATGCGCACCGGCCTTTCGAACCTGGCAATCGGCAAATGGATTCCAGTCGCCTTCAACCAAATTGCACCGAAAGACGGAGACGGAAGGCCGATCATCACGCAGGCGATCACTGACAACGATCGCAAGCTGATTTCGGAGGCGATTCAGAAGCAGTGCGATATTAAAGACGGACTGGCCGACGGCATCATTTCCGATCCTCTTGGTTGTGATTTCGATCCTGAAACGTTGTTGTGCAAAAAGGGAAAGAAGGAAACCTGTCTGGCACCGCAGAAAGTCGCAGCGATAAAAAAAGCCGTCGCAGGCCCAAAGACTTCGGAAGGAGTTCAAGTGTATCCGGGTTTTCTATACGACGCGGGCATCACCGCCAGCGGTCCGATCCGCGGTATTCTTTCGCCGGGCCCGGGCGTTTTCGGACCCGCAACCACAGCGATGGAAGTGGATGTGGAGAGGGAAGCTCTCACGGCCATTCAACCGCTCGTGGACTCAATCTCAACAAATCTGACTACTTTCTCGGCACACCGTGGGAAGCTGATCTTCTACCATGGCGACAGCGATCCGTGGTTCTCTCCGCTTGATACGTTTCAATACTACAAAGAAATGGCCGCTGACAATGGCGGTCTCGACGCAGTCTCGAAGTGGAGCCAATTTTACTTTGTTCCGGGCATGGGGCATTGCGGCGGAGGTCCCGGGCTTGATCAATTCGATTTTCTTGGTGCGATGGCCAAATGGGTCGAAAAAGGAATTGCGCCCCCTTCGGTAGTCGCAACTGGCAATGCATTTCCGGGGCGCAGCCGCCCGTTGTGTCCGTATCCGAAGCACGCCCACTACAAAGGGACGGGCGACACCGAAAAAGCGACGAACTTCGAGTGTCGTTGATTACGGTTAGCGCTCTCCGGGCCTGAGCTCTCCCAATGGCGGTGTTGCTGATTGATGCGCGAAGCGCATGCAGAGGAGCAGCGCGCACCCAAACAGCGCGGCGGTTCTGCCATTTTTCAGGTGGCCGGGAGTAATGGCTTCAACGTGCATCGACTACCGATTAATCCGGCTCGATTGGCGGGAGGCTGTTTTTCGCTGCCCCTTGCAGTTCCGGGTCGGGAGGAACGGGAAGCGGGATCTCGACGGTGCCCAGGCGATTGCTCATCTGGTCTTGAAGACCTAAACGGATCGAGGTGGCTTCGAGCGGAACGTCTATTTCCGACTGGACACCAAACCGTCCTTCTGCGACTTTTGCGAACTCGGCGGCCGGCAGTTCTCGGGTTCCGAGGCTGGACACTCCCGTAAGCATGCGACCCTCGCGATTGAACGAGGTTGCCATCAGGGTGAGAGTGTTTCGGTATTTCGAATCCTCCAGAGGGAGAAAGCGCAACTCGGATCCGTTGATGGTGTAGTCGACTATGTAGTGCTGCACTTCGACCAGCGCGGAGGGACTTGGATTTTGTGCTGCCTTCTTTGATGGTGCCGCGAGAATTCCGCCCATCTTGGCCGCATCCATTTTCGTTTTAGAACCTACTGGGGACACCCTCACCGAGAACAGGATTTGGTGGGCGAGCGGGGTTCCATGCTGCATGGCAACGATGCTGGCGCGGCGGGCGAGTTCTGTTTCACGGGCGGAGCTGTGCAGGTCGTCCGCGTAGTATCCCTGCCGATAGTGCAGCGAATATCCCTTCCGGGCGAGTTGAACCTTGATCTTGCGGAATTTGCCGTCGAAGTTCTTGTTCGTGGGATTGTAGGAGAGGGTGTAATAGTTCGATCCCTGTTCGGCGGCGGTGGCGATTGCGTCGCGAATTCCGTTGGTGTTGAAAAAGGCCTTTCCGCCTGTGGCGGTGGCGAACTGCAAAAGAGTGTCTCGTTCGGCCGCTTCCTGAGCGAGGGCCTGCATGTCCGATGGGATGGAAGGGCTGGGGGAGATTAGGCTTCCGGCGGAAAGGTCCTGAGGCCCGGTAAAGGACGGGCCTCCCATGCCGCTGGCGCCGGCTGCGCTCTGACCTGCACCGAGGAGTCCGCGGACGTCGACCGGGTAGATCGCGATCTGCGCCTCGGCCATCAGATTGGTCACACGCTTGATCTTGGCGGTATAGTTTGGGTTGTCAAGAGCGATATTGTTGAAAGTCGTGGTCGCAGACAACGAAATGGGGAACGAACCCGAGAGCCACACAATGTTCTTGCGTCCGCGAATTCCCGAGAGATAGCGGGCCAGCAGCATCATGGATTCGAGAGTGATCGCCGAACGGTCTTCCGTGTCAGAGACCTGTTCGACCGCTTGCCCTTGCTGCAAAGCGCTGAGCAGCCCTTGAAAGCCACCAGTTGGGCCCTCCTTCGCGAGATCGGCGACCGTGTCGAGGTTATTCAGGTTTCCGGCGGTCGAGACTTGCCAACGAGTTTCTTTTGGAGTCGCTTTTCTAGCATTCGCCGCCGCTAACAGAACCGTTTCGCTGGGAGTGAACCCCTGAATGAGGCGCAAGTGGGTGTTTGTGCCAAGACTCATGGTGCAGAGGGCAAACTGCATGTTCTTCGGCTTCGCCTGGATGAATTTGACCAACTGCTGGCGAGCGTAGGCCTGGTCCTGTATCGGAGTGTTGAGCATGTCGAAGAGGACCAGGGTGACGGCACCTGTATCAGGCCCCTGAGTCTGATTCGTGAACACGTTTGGGGACGGCGCGTCGAGCTTGGGAAGTGGTGTGGAAGTGGTGCTGGAAGTGTCTGTTTTGGGCTCGCCGTCGCCGAACTCTCGGAAGGAGCCGACGTCCTGAGGATGTCCATCTTCGGAGATTTGGAAATTATCTTGGCGAAGATCTGGAATCGGGTGGCCCTTGGAATCAGTGACGACCACATCAACCAGAACGGTTTTCGTGGACACGCGGATGGTGGCAACAGGTTCCGAGCCGGAAGCAGAACTGGGCTCAGGGGAAGTGCCGGCCGCCGTAGATGGGCTGCTGCTACTCGCGGCGTTATCTTTCGTCGGATTCGTACTATCAGCTGACAGAGTGCTACCGCGTTCAGCAGATAGCGGAGTGGAATCCGGATCACTGCTGACGCTGTAGAAATCCGGGAGATCGGACTTGAGGTCGGCGAACTTGGTTTGCTCTTGTTGACTGGATTGCGGAAGATCGAATAATTGCAGGTCTTCGTTCTGGAGCACCGCAAGCCGGCGTCCATCGGGAGAGATGGAGTAGTTGCGGGCCGACATCATCGCGGGGCTAACTGTCAGCGACAGCAGAGGAGTTCCACTCGCGGTTTCGACGACCTGCACATTTTGCTGGAAGACGTCGAGTTGAGAGATCTCGGGCTGGAGCGCATTTTCCTGGTCGGCTTGTATTGCGGCAACTGCCGCTGGGTCGACAACCAATTGAAGAGAACTGATAGCGAAGCGACTGCTGTCGATATTTCGCGTGATGTTCGGAAACAAGCGATAGCGGGGCCAGTGTTGCTTCCAGAGACGGCGTCCGTTGAGGGTGAATGCCGTTACGCTGTAATCACAATTTCGAGTCGGACAACGGCCGATGAGAAGCGAGTTGTTGCTGGAGAACAGGACATTGGGCTCGGTCTGTGACCGGACGCGAGCCAGATTGTGGCGGTGCTTCTGAACCGGACCGAAGCGAAGCAGCCAGATGTCATTCTTGTGAACAAGGTCGGCGTAGCCGGTGCTGGTCGCCGTAAGGTCAATAATGTCGTTGAGAGGAAGCGTTCGCTGCGGGACCAGCGTTTTCGCGTCAAGAAACTGCGCGATATATTTCGGCGGGTTCTGAGATTTTGAATTCGTTTCGCGCTTGGCCGGGTTGGGAGTTTCGATGACGATCTGGCGCGCGTCGGGAGTGACCGTGACCCAGAGGAGGGTGTCTGGAGATTTCAGCAGAAGTTTTTCATGCAAACTAGAATCGATGAGATATAGCTCGTTGCCGCGACGAAGAAGAAATTCGCCGGGATCGAGCGGCCAGAGATAGGGCCGGCGGTCGTGAAGGTACCAATCTGCCTCATGAATAATTTTGCCGGACGGCAATTCGAGGATGGCTGCCTGCATCAGGCGGTCTTCGTGCTCAGGAGGACATTCGGGGAGGCGTTGCCAGAGCTTTTTCTGGTTGAAGGTCAGCAGGACGTGAGTGTCGTCGACAAAGTCGAGCGTGACGGCGGGCTGGTTTTCTGAGAGACGATCCATCCGCGAGGGCACGTGGTATCCACTCAATGAAAGATCCAGACGAGCGGCTGCAGTGGGGTTAACTGAGGATTGAATATCCTGCGCCGCATTCGACGAACAGGCCACGGCGAGGACAAGCAAAAGCGTGGCGAAGGTTACACGCGAACGATAGATAAATCTGAAGATCAATGCCGTTTCAATCGAGCAGCAGGGACGGAAAGCCTCAGGTTCCTAACGGAGCATTGTAGCCTATTCCCGAAAACTCGCGGTGACCGGATAAGTGCAGACAGCCTGCCAAATATCTGTAGCAGGATTCCGTACATTTCAGCGATGGCGCTTAGGCTATTGGCAGGAAATGTGGCATACTTTCGATGGCCACATGAGAATTCTTGCCGCAGCATTACTACTCATCTTCGTGCTGCCAATGATATGTCTTGCGTTGCCTTCAACTGTTTTCGGCAGCATGCCGGGCCATTGCCATGGACGTAGCCGCCCCGCCTCCGATCCGGATCACAGCTGCTGCCGAGCGCGGCCAGAATCCCCCGCTCAAGTACAAATCACCCCGTCCCCCAGGTCGCACCTATTGCGAGCCTTTGACCTCGGCATAATCGACTCTTCCAACATTCTCCTGGCACCGGCGCCTGTGGACAAAGCCGATCCATCACCACCGCCCCAACTTATTCTCCGAATCTGATCCGTCTCCGTTCTTCTTCGCCCCAAGTACCGGGTTCCATCTGAGCTGGGGAAACCCGCTACATCTCTCGTTTGCCAACGGAGTAATTCGTGCGAAAGAACCCGATCAATGTACGTCTGCTGCTTGTGCTTGTGCTTGTTCTTGTGGCCGCAGCGCGCGCCCAGTCAGCGCCCGCTGCGCCACAGGATTCCAATCGTGAATCTCAGCAGCACTCTGGCGCCCACGACCAGATGCCGGCCATGAGTTCGCACCAAATGGAGATGGACAAAAGGCCCACAAGCTTTTTGCAAGCCATTCAGCAGCACTCCACCTCCGGTACGAGCGCGGAACCGGATTCCACTCCCATGCCCATGCTCATGACCATGAAAGGGCGATGGATGCTGATGTTTCATGGCGAAGCATTTCTAAACGCGGTACAGCAGAGTGGCCCTCGTGGCGAGGACAAGATCTTTTCCACTAATTGGTTTATGCCCATGGCGCAGACGCAATTGGGGCCGGGGAAGTTCACGGCAAGAGTCATGCTCAGTTTTGAACCTGCAACGGTCAGCCATCGCTATTACCCGGAATTATTTCAACAGGGTGAAACCGCGTTTGGAAAATCGATTATCGACGGCCAACATCCGCATGACTTCGTCATGGAACTAGCGGCTCTCTACGATTTGAAAATCGGGGAGCAGTCTCTGCTGTCGTTCTATTTTGCCCCGGTGGGAGACCCCGCTATGGGGCCCACTGCGTATCCGCACCGTGCGTCGGCATCAGAGAATCCCATCGCGCCCCTGGGTCACCATCTGGAGGACTCAACCCACATTGCCGATGACGTGATCACTGCCGGCTTCACTTACAAGCGGGCTCGTATCGAGGCGTCAGGGTTCCACGGGCGCGAGCCCGACGAGTTTCGCTGGAATATCGACTCAGGCAAGATCGATTCCTGGTCATTGCGAGGCTCGGTGAATCCCGCGCCCAACTGGAGCGCACAATATTCTTTCGCGCACCTCACCAGCCCCGAAGCGCTTCATCCCGGTGAGGACCTCCAGAGGATGACGGCCTCGCTCATGTACAACCGCCCTTTATCGCGCGGGAATTGGGCCAGTACTCTGCTTTGGGGACGCAACCGAAACCTCCAGACTGGCTTGGTATGGAACGGCTACCTGGCTGAATCCACACTGAGGTTCAAAGAACGAAATTATGTGTGGGGGCGGATTGAGAATGTCGATCGCACCAGTGAACTGCTCCCGCGCGGCTCTGAACTGCCGGGTGCAGCTGAGAGCATCATCGGCCGCGTGCAGGCCTACACGGCAGGTTATGAACGTGACCTGACGCTCGTGCCCCATCTGGCGACTGGCCTGGGAACACAGTTCACCTTGTATTCCACTCCTGCATCACTGCAATCTGCGTACGGAAGCCATCCTGTCGGAGGTTTGATTTTCGTGCGTCTTCGTCCGGTTGGGAATGCGCATTGAGTGCTGCTTTGTAATGGCGAAAGCGCATGCGGTATTTCTCAACATGCAACCCGCCGCGGCGCGCACGTATTCAAACTATCGTCATCCTCTCGCGAGCTCTCCGGTTGCGAAAGCACTCACCAGTATGCTAACAATGGCTTACCGAGAAATGCTACGTTTCACTGACCTCGCACATCCAGGGCGCAAACGCTGCTGTACGGCGATTGTGCTGATCGCGGTGTGCGCGCTTACGCTCAGCGTAGCAACTCGTTATGGCGCCCCAGTGGCGTCCGACGCGAAGGTAAGCGTCCTGCAATCGCAGTCACCGTGGGAACCCGGCATCCAGCGTCTTTTGAATAATGCTGCAACCTGGATCCCGCCAGTCATCATTTCCGTATTGCTGCAGGATCCGGGCTTTTACCCCCACGTCGCGCCATCCCGGCCGATCTTTCCCACTGTTTTGCTGGAAAGTGATCTCTACAACCGTCCCCCGCCCACTCGCATTCCCCTTTGCTCCTAGCGTCTGCGCCCCAAATCCAAGGCTGATTCACTCGCATTCCAGTCAGGCTTGAGCACGGTCAGGCGCATGCCGCTGCGGGACGTTGCTGGTTAGGACTTCGCGTCCAAGCTGGCGTGGATCACAGCGACTACAGCTGAGGATTTGTTACTCAGTACAGCACTTTCAGCTGTTATGACACTTGAGGGAGTTTCTGGTGTTGATCCCCAATCACACGCCGGAGAGGAAACCTGAATGGTAAGTGCACCGTTGTTGACTGCGGAAGACTTCGAGGCTCTTCGCCAGTTCGATACCTGCATGATTGCAAACGCGATTGAGACGTTCAACGTCCGCTTGCGTAACACAGGATTCACCAACGGAAAGATTCGCTGCATGTTTCCGGACTCAGGTCCAATGGTCGGTTATGCGGTAACCGGGCGCCTGCGCAGCGGCGACCCACCAATCAGCGGGTTCTACCACGATCGCGGTGATCTTTGGAGCCGCATCCAGAGCTCTCCTGCGCCCTGCATTCTCGTTCTCGAGGACATCGATGACAAACCCGGCCACGGGGCATTCGTCGGCGATATGCACGCTGCCATTTTGAAGGCACTGGGATGCGCAGGTTATGTCACCAATGGCTCGGTTCGGGAATTGCCTTCAGTGCGGGGGATCGGGATGCAGTTGTTCGCAGTCGGTGTCGCGGTCTCGCACGCCTATGCACACATCTTTGATATTGGGGTCCCGGTAACCGTCGACGGTATGGAAGTTCACACCGGCAGCCTGTTGCATGGAGATCAGCACGGAGTCCTCACCATCCCGAATGAGATCGCTGCCGAAGTACCGAACGTTGCCGCGAAACTGCAGCGTTGCGAAAAGGACGCAATCGAGTTTTGCCGATCCCGCGACTTCTCCATCGCAAAACTCAGCGAACTCATGAAGAAGACGTACTGAGTTCACATCTGAAACCGATGACTTTCTTTAGCAGCGCAGAAAAGGCTGGTGAATACAAGCAATGACGCAAATCCGGCAAAGGTCCCGTATCACACGCGAACAGCAATGGAGTGAGACGCGTGCTGCCGTCCTGGCGGTTCTCGCGCTAGTGGTGCTTACTTTTTCATCGTCATCCTGCTCCGGCGGCGGCGAGAAGCGCGTGCAGGCAAGCGGACCCAATGTCACGGTCGGCGTGACCAAGGTCGTGAAGAAGTCGCTGGGCCGCGATATCACGCTTTCGTCCGAACTGGTGCCCTTTCAGGAGATTGACGTTTACGCCAAAGAATCCGGTTACGTAAAGAAATTGCTGGTGGACTACGGGGCTCACGTGAAAGCCGGACAGGTTATGGCCATTCTGGAAATTCCGGAACTCGAAGCGCAACTGCGCGAAGACGAGGCAGAAATCAAGAACGCCAACAACCAAGTCACGCGCGCTCAGCACGAACTCGGCCGGTACCAGGCGCAGTACAAAGCCCTGCATTTGCAATACACCCGCTTGAGCGGAGTGTTCCAGAGCCAGCCGGGAATTGTTGCCCAGCAGGAAGTCGACGACGCTCAAGGCAAAGATCTGGCAGCTTCTTCACAAGTTGACGCTGGGCAGGCGGCCCTGGAATCGGCCCAGAGCCAACTGGCGGTTGCCAAAGCCAAACTCGCTCACGATCAAACGTTGTACGACTACTCCAGGATCACGGCGCCGTTCGCCGGGGTCGTGACGCAACGCTATGCCAATCTTGGCACGCTGGTCCAGGCGGGCACGAACTCCAGCACACAAGCGCTTCCGATTGTCCGGCTTTCGCAGGATGACTTATTCCGGCTCGTGATTCCTGTGCCTGAGTCCTATGTTCCATTCATTCGAGTGGGGGATCCCGTCGCCGTTCGCGTGCCCTCGCTGAACCGCACGTTCAAGGGCAAAGTGGCGCGGTTTTCCGTGGATGTTCGGGAAGACACGCGAACCATGCATACGGAGGTGGATGTCCGTAATCCTGATCATCTGCTGGTCCCGGGTTTGTACGCCGAAGCTGATTTGACCCTCGAGCACAAGGAAGATATCCCTGCCATTCCATTGCAGGCACTGAACCATGAAGGCAACAAAAGTACGGTCTTCGTGGTGAACGGAAACAGTGAATTGGAAGATCGTCAGGTAACCCTAGGCATTCAGACCGCCAATGACGCGGAAGTGGTAGCGGGTCTGCACCAGGGCGAAATGGTTGTAGTGAGCGATTTCGCCGGCCTGAAAGCTGGAGAGAAGGTCACGCCTCAAGTCGTATCGGTCATGCAGTACCACGAGAGCAATGAGGAGTAGAGCACCGTTGGATGGCAAATCCCAAGTGATTGGACGAATAAATGTCTGGCTTCTCGATTCGTAATCCGTACTTCATCATAGTGATCTGCCTGGCGTTGATGGTCATTGGTGTGACTAGCCTGGTCCGCATGCCGGTAGACCTGTTCCCGCCGATTAATTTGCCTGAAGTCGTGGTGGTCACGTTCTATTCCGGATTGCCGCCCGAAGATGTCGAGACCGATATTACCGATCGACTGGAGCGGTTCTTCACCTTGGCCAGCGGCATCGACCATATGGAATCTCGCTCTCTGGCGGGCGTTAGCGTCATCAAGATTTTTTTCCAGCCGGGAACCGACCCAGACGCGGATGTGACCCAGATGTCGAATCTTGCTCTAGCGGACTTGAGGCGACTGCCGCGTGGAACGCTGCCTCCGGTCGTGCTCAAATTCGATGCTTCGAGCTTGCCCGTCTGCCTGGTAACTCTGAAAGGAGAAGGACTCAACCAAAGCCAGCTTCATGACATCGGGCAGTTTTCCATCCGCAATCAGAT
>Ga0070681_10002055_pt1 | contig 18246 bp, 12 predicted proteins | sample KBSC83BmetaG_FD_65650 | JGI IMG/M metagenome (GOLD analysis project Ga0070681, IMG submission 65650) | Corn rhizosphere microbial communities from Kellogg Biological Station, Michigan, USA - KBS C8-3B metaG | ecosystem: Host-associated > Plants > Roots > Rhizosphere | place: USA: Michigan... | reverse complement strand
AGATGCTGGTCCGCATGTATCCCGATGTCATCGAGCTGAAGCCTGCCGCGATGGTTGTGCTGGCCGGCACCAATGACGTTGCGCGGAACACGGGGCCCGAAACCGCGGAAATGATCCAGCAGAACATCATGGCCATGACGGAGCTGGCGCAGCACCATGGAATCAAAGTTGTGCTGTGCTCGGTTCTGCCCGTGAGCGACTATCCATACCAGAGGTCGCAAAACGCGCCGGCTGCACCCCCGGCGACTGGCCGGGGCGGTCCTCCGCGCATCGCCGCCAAGATGACGGACAGTCATCCGGCGGGTGACATTCTGAAGCTGAATGCCTGGATGAAGGACTACGCCGCGAAGGTCGGGGCCGTCTATGTGGACTATTTCAGCGTGACCGTGGATGAGCGGGGCTGGCTGAAAGACGCTATCTCGGCGGACGGTCTGCACCCTAATGCCGAAGGCTACAAGCTGATGACGGCCGTGCTGGTTCCCGCGATTCAGAAAGCTCTCGGACAATGATGCTGCGCAAACTCGTTGCGGTAACCATCGCGGCGCTGGGCGCAATGGCGATGCTTCCGGCGCAGAGCGCGCTGGAGGGTTGGGTAACCACCTGGACCACCGCTCAGCAGCTTATTGCTCCTAGCGGTCCTCCTCGGCCTGCGAGGCAGAAAGGTCCCGAGGCGTCGAATTTGCCCGCGTCGTTGGCCGATCAAACGGTTCGGATGGTGGCGCATGTCAGCGTGGGAGGACGCCGCGTTCGCGTGGAGCTGTCGAACATGCTGAACGCGCAGCCCCTCGAAATCGGAGCCGCGCACCTTGCGACAGCCAAGTCTGGAGGAGAGATCGTTGACGGGACGGATCGCGTTGTTAAATTCGGAGGAAGCGAATCCTTCACGATTCCCCCTGGAGCGATCGCGGTCAGCGATCCCGTGGACCTTGAGGTTGCCCCGCTTTCTGACCTTGCGGTCTCGCTGTATCTCCCCCACGACACCGGTGCTCCGGCTAACCACACGGTCGGATTACACACAGCCTATATCTCGAAAGGGAACGTCGTGGGTTCGCGAAGCATGCCTGAACCCGCGACCATGTTCGCGTACGCGTGGCTGGCCGGGATCGACGTCGCTGCGCCGCGCGACGCCTACACGGTGGTCGCGTTGGGCGATTCGATCACTGACGGGTTCGCGACGACGCGGGATGCCAATATGGCCTGGCCTACGCTCCTTGCCAAGCGGCTGAAGGAGAACAAGGCGACGCAACATGTCGCGGTGGTGAATCAAGGCATCTCCGGCAATCAGGTGCTGCGCGACGGCGCGGGCATCAGTGCGCTGGCTCGTCTGGATCGGGATGTCCTCACTCGTCCCGGCGTGAAGTGGGTGATCCTGCTCGAAGGCATCAATGACATCAACATCCGCACCAGGCCGAATGGACCGAACCAGTTGACCGCCGAAGAACTGATTGGAGGCTACAAACAAATCATTGAGCGCTGCCATGCGCAGGGCATGCGCGTGATGGGCGCCACACTCACTCCCGCCGAAGGCGTGCCGACCTACTCCGAGCATGGCGAAGAGATTCGGGTGGCGGCGAACCGCTGGATCCGGGCGAAAGGAAACTTTGATGCGGTGGTCGACTTGGATGCGATTCTTCGTGACGCGCAGCATCCAGCCAGGCTGAAGGCCGAAGCGGATTCCGGCGACCATATCCATCCCAACGACGCCGGCAATCAGACGATGGCCGATGCGTTTGATCTGGGAGTCTTTCAGAAATGAGGGTGTACCTATGAAATGGATCGTCTTCCTTCTTGCTGCCGCGACCACCTTTGCCCAGACGACGAAGCAGTGCGCGGATCTATCCAAGTTCCAGATGCCGGGCGCAACGATCGAGATTACGCGGGCCGAGATGGTGCCTGCGGGACAAGCTCCCGGCGGACGCGGAGGTCCGGGTCCCATGCTGCCGGCGCATTGCCGCGTGAATGGCATCGTCGACAAGCGCACGGGTGGGGGCGGCAAGACCTACGGTATTCGATTCGCGGTGGCTCTGCCGGAAAATTGGAACGGCAACTTCCTGCAACAGGGCGGCGGTGGCCTGAACGGAACCGTGGGGGAGCCGATCGGCAATCAGGCCGTCGGAAATAAGCCAGCGCTGGCGCGCGGATTCGCGGTCGCCAGCAGCGACACCGGGCATCAGAGCACCGGCGGCGGCTTCGACGGTAGCTTCATGCAGGATCAGCAGGCCGCGCTCGATTTCGAGTTCATCGCGATTGGGCGGCTGACGGTCCTCGCGAAGCAGATCATCGCAGCCTACTACGGCAAGCCGCCCGCGCATTCCTACTACGTCGGATGTTCGACGGGCGGACGCGAGGCGATGCTCATGTCGCAGCGGTATCCGTTGTACTTCGATGGGATCGTCGTGGGCTCGCCCGCGATGCGCACGGGCCATTCAAATCTCGCTACGCGCACCGTGACCGTGGCCTTGAACTCGGTCGCGCCCAAGGATGCGGCCGGTAAGCCGGGGCCCGCGCTTTCCGACAGCGAGAAGAAAGCCTTTATCGCCAAACTGCTCGACGCATGCGATGCGCGCGACGGCGTGAAGGACGGCATGATCTTCGATCCGGCAGGCTGCAACTTCCGGCCTCGCGATCTCCAATGCCAGGGCGCGAAGGCGGATGGCTGTCTGTCGCCGGAGCAGGTGGCAGCCATTGAAAAAGGCTTCGCGGGTCCCAAGGATTCGCGGGGCAGGCAGGTCTATGCCGGCTGGTTCTACGACACGGGAATCACGGCGCAAGGCGGCGGAATCCCCGGCTTGCTGAATCCCGGCCCGAGCCCCGTCGGTGGCCCCACCGTGGCTACGACTCAAGACGTGGATGCCGAAGCCGCTACGGTGGAGAATAATCCCGTCGCGCGCATCGGTGACAGCTATAGTTGGGTCAACCTCAACAGCTTCTCCTCGCATGGCGGCAAGCTGATCTTTTATCACGGCGTAAGCGACCCGTGGTTTTCCGCTAAGGACACCATCGATTACTACCAGCGAATGACGGCCGCCAACGGGGGCACGTCGAAAGTCACGGATTGGAGCCGCCTGTTTCTTTCGCCGGGCATGGGCCACTGCGGTGGTGGTAGCGCGACGCTCGATAGCTTCGACATGCTGAGCGCGGCCGTGAATTGGGTGGAGAAGGGTCAGGCACCCGAATCGGTTATGGCTACCGGACGGGCATTTCCAGGCCGCAGCCGTCCGCTGTGCGCTTATCCAGCGCATGCGCAATACAACGGCTCGGGCAATCCCGAAGACGGCGCGAACTACTCGTGCCGTCAGTAACAAAGGAAGGAAGACCGATGAAATCCATCCAAGTATTCGGCATATTCGCTTGCGTCCTGTGGTTGGTGCAGGCGCCAGCCAAGGCCGCGGAGTCTAATCCCATCGTCTCCATCAGCACCGGCCAGCTTCGCGGCAGCCTCACGTCGCATGGCGGAGCGGTGTTCAAAAATATTCCTTTCGCGCAACCCCCGGTCGGCCAACTGCGCTGGCGGGAACCGCAGCCGGCGAAAGCCTGGACCGGAGTCCGTGACGCTACCCAGATGGGGCCCATGTGCCATCAGAACGACAACCCGCAGTTGCCGCACAGCGAAGACTGCCTGCAACTGAACATATGGACGCCGAAGTCTCCCATGACGTCGTCCGTACCCGTGATGGTGTGGGTCCACGGCGGAGGAAACACCGCCGGATCGGGTGTTGAAGCTCTGTTCAACGGTGAAGTCCTGGCGAGTCACGGCGTAGTGGTGGTCAACGTCAATTACCGCCTCGGCGTCTTTGGCTTCTTCGCGCATCCCGGGCTGACGAAAGAATCTCCCCACCATGCCTCCGGGAACTATGGGCTGGCCGATCAGATTATGGCCCTGCGCTGGGTCCAGGAAAATGTCGCCAAGTTTGGCGGCGATCCTAAGAACGTCACTATCTTTGGCGAGTCGGCAGGCGCCGGCGATGTCAACGCCCTGATCGCTTCCCCTCTGACCAAGGGGCTGTTCGTGAGGGTGATCGCACAAAGCGGCCCTACAGGCGCGGGACTTGCGCTGGCGGCCGCGGAAAAAAGGGGCGTGGATTTCGCGGCGAGCCTGGGATTCACCGGTGACGATGCACTGGCCAAGCTGCGCGGGATTCCCGAAACAGAGTTGATCGTGAAAGGCGCGCGCGCAGGGTTGGGAATCACCGTGGATGGCTGGGTGCTTCAGGAGCCAGCCACCAAGACCTACGCCCAAGGCCGCGAGCAAAAGGTGGCGTTGCTGATCGGCAATAATTCGCAGGAGATGCAGCCGCGCGGCGCGGCGGGCGATATCCGCCAGATGATTTCGCAACGATACGGCCCCCTTGCCGATCGTGCACTCGCAGTCTACGGAGTGAACGGAGCATACGGAGCGGGCGATCCCCAGCCCGATCCCGAGAATGGAACCGTGATGCTGCAGTTCACCACCGACAATTCGTTCCGCTGCGGCACGGTTCAGGAACTGATCTGGCACACCGCCGCGAAGAATACCGGCTACGAGTATCAGTTCTCGCGCACGGTACACGGCCAGGAAGCGCTGGGTGCACCGCATGCTTCTGAGATCCCGTTTATCTTTGGCACGCTGCCCGTTTGGCAGAACATGCGGAAATATAACGAATCGGATCGAGAGTACGCGCCCCAGATGCAGGAATACTGGACCAACTTCGCCAAGAGCGGCGATCCCAACGGAGCAAAGCTGATGAAATGGCCGAAGTTCGATGCCACTGCGCGCGCCTATATGGACTTCATCGATGCGGGACCCGTGGCCAAAGAAGGCCTGCGGCGGCAGGCGTGCGATGTGTTTATGGAGAATCAGAAGCGCCAGGGTCTGTAGGACAAAACCATGAAGAAATCGCTCACGGCCGCTTGGATTGTAATCGCCCTTGGAACGTCCGTCGCGGCGTCTGCCCGGAACGCGGCTCTCCGCGTTGGCGCGGCCAAAGTGGATGTGACTCCGGCGCCGAATGAGTTGCCCAGGAACTACGACGGCATCCTGGATCACATCTATTCGCGCGCGATCGTGATCGACAACGGAACCACTTCGGCGGCGCTCATCAGCGTGGACGCGGGCGGTGTGTCTGACCAAATCTGGCAGGCTGTCTCCAAGCAACTGGAGGCCGACCTTGGAATTCCCGCGAAGAATGTGCTGCTGGGCGCGACGCACAGCCATAGTGTGCCGAACCAGCCCGCTGGTCCGTACACGCAGAAGATCGTGGAATCCGTCCGCCTGGCCAAGCAGCGGCTCGCGCCGGCTCGCATCGGTTATGGAACGGGCGTTTCTTATATCAACGTCAATCGCAACATTATCGATCCCAAGACAAGGCGCTGGTGGGAAGGCCCCAACTACGAAGGCCCGTCCGACAAGACCGTCGCCGTGATCAAGTTCGAAAATCTAAGCGGTGAGCCGCTAGCAGTCTATTACAACTACGCCATGCACGGGGTTGCCGCGGGCCAACTCGATCTGGTGAGCGGGGACGCTCCGGGGACGACGTCGAAGTACATTGAAGATTCATTCGACGACAAGATCGTCGCCTTGTGGTCGAGCGGCGCTGCCGGCGACCAGAATCCCATCTACTTTCAGCAAACCTACGACCTACGCGAAATCCGCATCAAAGACTACACCAAACGCGGCATCGATATCAGCAACTCGATGCCTCCCGGCGGCCAGGGCCTGAACAAAAAGGACCCGACCGTGATCAAACTGATGAACCAGCAGAAGCAGATGATCCTGTCCATGGGGCAGTTCCTGGGCGAAGAGGTGATGCACGTGATGCGCGGCATGGAACGCACGGAGTCGAGCATTCGGGTTGACGGCCGGTTCAAGACCGTCAGTTGCCCGGGGCGCGAGCGCACGAATGAGGGTCGCGCGGGTTTCCCGGGAGAGTACAAGGCGGCCGGTCCAGTGGATATCCGGCTTGGACTACTCAGGCTGGGAGATATCATGATCGGCGCCGTGAATGCGGAGGTGTTCAACCCGATCGCCCAACGTCTGAAGAATGAGTCGCCTTATGCGCGGACCATGATGGCGACTCTCACCAACGGCTCGGCACGTTCAGGCTATATCCCGCACGATGCCGGTTTCGGGATGTATACGTTTGAGGTCCTGTCTTCGAGGTTGCAGCCGGGTTGTGCGGAGTCTGCGATCGTCAACGGAATCCTCGACCTAATGCCAGAATCCGGCGAGTAACCGAAGGTCCTACTTTTGCCGACGGCGCACGTGCCATGAGGAGGATCCTGCAAACCCCTGCGATGATCGCCATCCTTACGACGATCTTACGTATCGGCAGATCTTCCTGGACGGCTGGGCCTTGGAGACGGATCCCAGCGCGTTTGCTCAACCATGCGGTTCAGAAGTACAATCCGGCCCTCGTTGTCGAATTCAAGGATCGCATATCGTTGCCAACCAAAGAACAGGACTCTTTCGGGCGGTCATCGCCACCAATAAGCCGGTCAGCCGCTGGAGGCGTGTTCCGTCTCCACCCGCCAAGATATCACGCCCCAGCGGTTCCCTCGCGCAGTAGAAGGTCTCGCGTGGGGCGCGACGGATAGCATTGGTATCACTCCCATCTCACGCCCCGCGGGACAGTCTCCTCCGAGTGCTGCTGACTCCTGCCTTTGCCGCACAATTGTCTTTTTGTCTCGAGTGAATTCACTACGGGTGCCTTCCGACAATGTATGTTCCGAACGAATCATGGAACGACGATGAGGTGGTCGACGACGCGAGAAACACCCGGCGCTGCCCATGCCGCGCGTCCCGCTGCTTCCTTTTCGAACCAGGAGCGGACGTTCCCGGAGAGAGTCACCGCGCCGTCCTGGGCGGACACGGCAATTCTTCGCGCGTCCACTTCCGCGCTTCGCCGCAGCGCATCCTCGATCTTGGTCTTCACTTCAGCCGTGGATGGCTTCGGTTTTACTTCGATCTTGTTGTTGACGCCGCGAACGCCATTCACTTTCCTGGCACAGCTCTCCGCAGCTTCCCGCTGATAGTGCCATTCCACATTGCCTTCCAGCGTCACAAAGCCATTTTGAATGCCAGCCTTGAGGCGATCTTCGGGGACGCTCAAATCAAGTGCCATCGCTGTGAGGACGTCACGCGCGATCTCGGGATCCGTGCGTGTCATCGGCTTCACGTCAATATCGTTCGCGACAGCCTTAACGCCATAGACCGATTTCGCAGCCTTCTCGGCCGCGACCTTCTCAGCGTAGCTGTGAACGAAGCCTGTGAGTGTGACCGCGCCCTCCTTGGCATTGACACTAATGTCTTGCGATACAATTTCGGGTTGCCATTCGAGTTGCCGGAGTACGGCCTCTCGAAGTTGCTTATCGCTTCCCTTTTCCATCATTGTTTGCATATCCTAACTCCTTTGACTGACGATACTTGAGCACTGCCACTGCGAGGCCAGCCCACTGCGAAATTTCGCGTGTCTTGGTGGACGAGATCCGTCTCCGTCTATGCGATCGCCAGTTTAGTCTGAGGTAATTCTTGCCGCGCACTCTTGCGAGGCTCATTCTGGCAAATCGCCTTCAGGGTCCGAATCACATCATCTTTGAAGACACCGTCAGTCTCTGTCTTGGCCTGAAGGATTAAGTCATCTATGGATAATATCCCCTTGATCGCGCCCGACTCGTCTATCACTGGAAGACGGTGCAGTCTTTGCTTCGCCATAGTTTTTAAGGCGTTCCTAACGTCGTCTTCGGGGGAACAAATAGACGGCTCGCGGTGCATGATCTCACCCATCGGCAGGTCAGAAGGGTTCCGGTTCTGCGTTCCCAGGGCGATAAACAGATCACGGTCCGTTACCATGCCAACAAGCTGGCCAGAGTCCTCAAGAACCGGGAGAATGCCGCAGTCTCGATTCCACATAATTTCCGCGGCCGCAGCGGCGTTCGTGCCGGGACTGCAAACCGAAATGTCTTTTGTCATCACGTCTTCAACTCGCATGTGTGTCAGTTCCTCTCACGTCTTCGCAGGCGTACATTTATGTCCGGCATACAAGTCTTCTTTTCTCGAGAAGAATGAACGGCCACGAAACACAAAGTTGCGCGGCGTCATCGGAGACTCTTCGTCAGACGGCCAAAAGCCGATTAATACGTGATTCCGCGATTCGCCGGCGACTCACGCTTCCCGTCCAAGTCAGCCGAATAGATAAAGCATAAGCCGGTAGTACTGGAGGTACTACTCGAAAAAATACTGGTTTATCGAAAGGAAGATCTTCAGAATGTGCCGATTACGTGACGATGACGTGTCTCGCGGCATACCCGGCCGAGCTCGGCCTCCGCGCAGAGCTCAAGCTCATCCATAATGCGGTATTCATAAGACTCCGCAGTGCGGGGAGACACATTTAGTTCGGCCGCGATTGCCTCTCTCGCGATAGGTCTCGCGTTCTACTTCGGCCGCATGCTACAGCTGGTGAACGATCACGTCTGCATGGCCGGAGCCAGATCGCGCAGCAAGTTTTTAGCCAGGCATCGAGCCTCGGCTTTCGAGGCAAGCTGTTGGTAATCGCGCTGGCGGGGCGTCAAGCGGATTAGGCCCAGTCTTTACGCGGTCACGGCACTAATGGAAAATATCAGGTCTGTCTTCCTTGCTCAAGAGCAAGTCCGGAAAGCATTGCACGGCCTCGCGCACAAGCTGTGAGCGCGTACGCACCCCGATCCTCTTGAACAGTTGCTGGATGCTGCTTTTGACCGAGCTGTTGGAAACCTCCAGCCGAGCGGAAATCTCTTTATTCGATAGACCCTGGTAGATGAGCCGAAGTACAGTTACTTGGCGATCGGTCAAGTGGAGGACCGCACCATTCTCTAGAGGCTCGGCATTCAGAACATTCAATTGGATCCACGTCTCACCGCAAGAAATGCAGCGAATAGCAGCGAGCATGGTCGAACCGTCCACGGCTGCTGGCAAAACGGCTTGGGCGGCTGAGTTCAACACATGTTTGGTCAGAGCGGGAGGAACACCGTCTATTAGGACCAATACGTGTGTCAACTCACAGAGATCCCTGAAGTCTTTGTATTGCTCCGTTAATCGTTCCTCGCTCACGCGAAATTCAAACACGACACTGTCCATGTGTGTAGCCGTGGCAATGGCCAATGCCTCGTCCAGTGATGAACAGTGGGCCGCAACTACGAGATCGGGTTGATTCCCGATCAAAGCAGCCAAAGCTTCTCGAACCAATACTCTCTTGCTGACGATCAGCACCTTACGAGCGGCGGGTGCCACATTCTCCAGTGTCCGGCCGCGCAGACTCGATAAGTAGCGCGGATTCGGCGTAAGCGGCCGCTCGAAAGTTCTATGCTGCGGTAGATGCGGCCTTTGCACTCGGGTTTTTCGGAGTAAGGCTTCTCCTAGCCATGTTTGCTTATCCTCCATATGCATTCGCTCCCCCCCCAATGATTGCGAAGCTACGTGCGGTTTGCCGGCCTCTCCTGTTTTGCACACCCCTTTTACTTAAAGGGTAATGTGCCTGTTCCAGGAGTACTACTGGGAAAAGTTCCAGGTCCTTATTCTCGTCCATCTTCGTCCTCTACGAAGTGACTACGCCGCAAATGTAGCTTTTGGCCGGGTATTAAACCACGGGCGGCGCACGCGTTGGAAGCAAAGCAGACCGGATGGTCTATCGCAGACGAAAGCCGGCCACTAAGAGTTCTTCGAAACTCCGGAAGGCAAGGGTTCCAGGGGAGGCATCGTGAGAAGAGTGGCGGACCGGCGTGACCTACTAGGTTCGATGCGCGGGATTGTGTGGTAATAACCCGCCGGCTAGAGCCGGGCACCTTGGCCGACCGACGAAATACGAGTGCATCGGGCATAAGGACTAGCAACAACACCTACTCCTTCCCGCTTGCCGGGGGATATACTAGGAGTTTATTGTGATTTGATTTCCGAAGCAAGTGGTTTTCTTTATTATTTGATATTTCGGGGGGAGTTGTTCTCGGTTTTGGCCAAAAGATAGGTCCGCTCCGCGATCGGCTTGGGTGTTGTACGTCTTCCGAAAAGTCCGCAGACCCCTTTCCTTAAAGTGTTCTTGAGCGTCTGGCGCTATTGACGCTATCGGATGTTTACGTGCCGACTTTGGCAACACTGAAGCGTGAATTCATCCAAAAGATAGGCGGGGATCCACCACATGTTCCATTGACGCTATGTTGGTGGTCCGCTTATGCTGCATCATGCTGCCACTTAGAGAGCCGAGAATGTCTAGACGCCCTTGGAGAAAGGATCGGTCTGCTCGAATGGCGACGTTCATCCGCTGGAACAGCATTTCGGTTGGGTTCCATGAGTTGTAGAGGCTCGCGGAACGGGCAGACCGCCAATAGTGAGCCCTTGGCAATGAAAGAGTCGCTCGCAAGCATGATGTGGGTCGAACATTCAAGTGTGGTTCTCGATTGCGGATGGGCGCGATCTGGAATTCGTCACGCTTCCGGGTATCGAATTCCTGAAGATGGCGGAAGCCGGACGACCACTACGGCAGTTGACGGAGGCGGCAAGCGCGCACTGGCAGATGCAAGTCTTGGAAGTGGTGCAAGGAGGAAGAATGAGTAGTCTTAGAGTGCTGGTGGCTGATGCTGAACAAGCTGTCCGCGATCATCTCACAGAGTTTCTTTCACGGCGTGGCTACGAGGTACAGTGTGCCGACTCGGGTTCCACCGTCCTTGCCCACGTTCGCGGCTCAGACCCTCCTTCCCTCGTCATCCTCGACGCCCTGCTGCCCGGAACCACCGGTCTGGATCTGCTGTCACAGATGATGAATAGCGATTGCACAGCCCGGATTATTATGCTCTCGGGTGCCGGGCATACTAACGTGGCCGTGCAGGCGATGAAGTTGGGCGCAGCAGATGTCCTGGAGAAGCCATTCGAGGAGCACGAGCTCGAATCGGCGATCAGGCAAGTCCTGGCGTACCCGCCTCCGGGACCGTCCCTGTCGACGGAGAAGGAGCCGCACAATCCGATCGACTTCGTTTCCCCGAATCCTCGCGTCCGCCGGATTCTTGAATTAGCAGAGCGCATTGCCGACACTGACGTTCCGGTGCTGATTGAGGGTGAAACCGGGGTGGGCAAAGAAGTCTTGGCTCGATTTATTCATGCCCATTCGGAACGACGCCACCGGCCGCTAATCAAAGTCAACTGCGCGGCTATTCCAACCGACCTGTTGGAGTCGGAACTATTTGGATACGAGCGCGGGGCCTTCACTGGTGCGCTGCGGGACAAACCCGGAAAATTCGACCTCGCCAATCATGGCGCCCTTTTGCTCGATGAGATCTCAGAGATGCCCCTGCTGCTGCAAGCGAAATTACTGCACGTTCTACAGGACGGCGAATTCATGCGCTTGGGTGGTACCCGCGTAGTGCAGCCGGATGTGCGCATTCTGGCTGCTACCAACAGGAGGCTAGAAGAACTGATCGCGCGGGGAGAGTTTCGCCAGGATCTGTTCTACCGGCTCAACGTCATTCGGCTAGCGATTCCTCCCCTCCGTGAAAGGCTTGAGGATCTTTCGCCGTTGTGTGAGATCTTCCAAAGAAAATACTCCATTCATTATAGACGCCCGAGTCGCGAACTGCCTGAGAAGCTAAAGAGGGCCTTTGCCTGTTACGAGTGGCCGGGCAACATCCGTGAATTAGAGAATATGATCCGGCGATTCGTACTGTTGCCCGACGTAGAGTTGACGTTACCGGACCTCCACGTCGCGCGTGAGCTCAGCTCTCACTCCAATCGTGAACCGCCGCACTCACTTCGCGAGGTCGCTGCACAGGCTACTGAGCAGGCGGAAAAGGAGCTTGTAATGCGGACGCTGGAGCAAGTGAAATGGAACCGCAAGCAGGCGGCCAAGGAACTCCACATCTGCTACAAGTCGCTCCTGAATAAGTTACACCGCTGGAATATCCCCGGTCGCGCACCGGCACGGCCAGCGAGTTTTGCTGCGCAGGCGGGCGCCCGCTAACAAGGTATCGAAAGGGGGTATCGAAAACAAAGACTCCTCTGCGTCCATCGAAAATGGCGCTCTTGTGAAGAGTCTTCTGGGGTGGAGCGAGGGGTCTGTTCGCTCTTCCGCGGTCCGCTAAGCCTCGATGAGATGGGTACGGATGGCGTAACGGATCAGGTCGGAGCGGCTGTGAATTTCGAGTTTGCGCATAATGCTGCACTTGTGCGCGTCCACCGTTTTTACGCTGAGGGTGAGGTGTTCGGCCACCTCCTTCAATGATTTACCTTCGGCCAGCATGACCAACACTTCGCGTTCACGGTCACTGAGTAGATCGTAGGGTGTAGCGGCGGTGGCGTGCTTCACATGCTGGGTCACGAAACCCTTAAGAACTCTCGGGCTCATGTACTTCTCGCCCTTTCTCACGGCTTGAATCGCGTAGATCAACTGCAGCGGTGGCGTATCCTTCAACACATACCCGGACGCCCCGGCCGCCAAGCAGCGCGCCACCATATCGTCATCTTCGTAAATACTGAAAATCAAAACCTTGGTTTCCGGGCAGTACCTCTTAATGCGTTCTGTGGCGTCGAATCCCCGCAGCAACGGCATGCCAATATCCATCAGTACGACCTCCGGCCTGAGCCGGCGAGCCAGTTGGACGGCTTCCAGGCCATTGCCCGCCTCCCCGACGACATCAATGTCGGCCTGGCTCGACAGGATTTGTTTGACACCTTCGCGAAATACGGCGTGATCGTCGCAAACCAGAACAGTGGTCTTTTTCTTGGTCATCGCAATCACTTCCTTTCACTTGGCGACAACGGAAGATCAACTTCGATGCGAGTTCCGTGTTTGCCGCTCAGCATTCCCGCACGGACTGACTTGATGCGAAACCTGCCGCCCAGTACCTCGGCTCTCTCCCGCATGGAACTCAGTCCAAAAGAGCGCTGTGCCAAGACCGCTGCGGAATCGAATCCCACACCATCGTCTTCTATAACCATTATCAATCCGGAGTCCTTGCTTGTGACAGACACGCTGACTGTCGTCGCTTTCGAATGCTTCATCACATTTGATAACGCTCCTTGGAGCACTCGATACAGCCCGACCTCATACTCCAGAGGCATATGTTCAACAATGGGGTCCCCCGTGACCGTAACCTTGATCCGCGTCGCCGAGGAAAACTGGCGTGCGTAGAACTTCAACGCCGATAGAAGCCCGAGCTCATCCAAAACCGCCGGACCCAGATCCAACGTGATCCTGCGCACCGACTGGATCGTGTGACTCACCAGAGCCAAGGTTTCCTCCAGCTTCGGTTTCAAGGCGTGGAATTCCGGTTTTTCACCCTCCAGCACGAGCAGTTCCAGGTATAACTTGAGGAGCATCAGATCCGGTCCTACGTCGTCATGTAGATCGTGGGAGAGCCGACGCCGCTCGCGCTCGTAAACCTTGGTCACATACGCCGAGGCTTCATGCAGGTGCTGCTCGGCGTCTCTGAGATTCGAGGCGAGCGCCTGTGTGTTTTTGTCGGAATGCTGAATGTAGCCGTGAACCACGATGTTCACTAGCAGCGAATTAAGCCGGGCCAGCGCCAGTCCCAGCTGTGGCGGGGCCTTCCGCACGGCTAGGTTTTCGAGACAGATGTCCAGCAACTGATTGACGGGGCCCGTCAGTCGATCAATCTTGATCCCGCGCTGCGCCATTTCCTCGCCGAGCCGGATGCCCCAACGGCCCAGGCTTTGATACGAGGCGCGGCGCAGTTTCCTAGCCATGGACTCTAGATTGATGTTGGCGAGGACGGTCGTCTCCTCCGGAGAAAGTCTTAAGGCGCACATTTTCTGACGCCACACCTTGAAGATCGCAGTCGAGTGAGGGATGAGGTAATCCAGGGCCTGCACCGAGTTTGACCTCACTGCCGTGAATGCGCTGATTTGCAGGGGGTTCAATATGCAACGCCGGCAACTCCGGCAGCCTCCCAAAGGTTCTCAGCAAGACGGGGGCCAGATACGCCACGTCGGTCCCTGGCCGGCGAGATGGTCCTCGCAGTCCACAACCGAGATGCACGGTTCTACTCGTCGCGCCCTTTCACGGATTTGCTGTCGAGCTCATCGCCGCGTTCTAAGCTCCCGATGACCCTGCACAGCGTGGCTTCGCGGCGGAGATTCCAGCAATTGGGCCCCTCTCGTTGCTAGATAGAACGGGCAGACAGTCAGCGCGAAACCCTCTCGAGAGAGCGCACATGAAAGCGTCAAGCCGCGCGGGCAATCAACGGCGGAGAGTTGGTTTGCATTGCCGACCAGGCCCCGCCATGGAAAGGTCGTCGCGGAAGGGTTGAATGGCAAAGGCCTGAAAACATTCCTGCCCTTGGCACAGCGTCGTCGCCGGTAGGCCCGGAAGTCCCGGCAAGTTGACGTCCCGTTGTTCCCCGGCTATTTGTTTTGTCGCTTCCATCTTTCGCGAAGGCGAGATTGCGTCTCTCCAGATTGCAACGCTGGCCGGCGTGAAGGGAATTGTGGTCGCAGAAAAAGGAGCGCTACGCATCATGATTTGGATTGATCTATTGCAACGCTCCGTGCTTCTCGAGATCGCCGCGGATCGTATCAGCGTGCTGTCGGATGACTAAGGGGTCACATTCTTATCGCGATCGCTAATTCCGTTCGCTACCTTATGGCACCGGCCTTGATCGCGAGTGATCCGTCAGGGCTCACGCCTCGCTCGCTGCGAGTCATCGAGGCTCCAGCGAGCGGCTATGCGTGATGGGGCACCAAGCGAGTGTGAATTCCCGGACCCGTGGTGTCGAGTGCGAGTCGAGGTTCGCCCAGCAACTATGTCTCCGTGCTTTTGGAAATGCGCTGGCCACCAATGGCAGCGCGATCCCGTTCGTTCAGTCGCAGATATGCTGCTGGCGGTCCGGTGAAGGTGACGCACCCTAACAGAAGCGCTATTTCATGACCACCGCCGAGGCTGTCTCTCTGGTGCCGCAGGGAAAGCCGGGAGCCTGAATAGCACCGTGCGCTATCCCCATATAACACGCCGAACCTCACAATCATTCTACGTGGACACGGTTTACGATTGATGCCCATCCTGTAAGGGCAAGGCACTAAGTGGAAGCTGAATGCCCAAGAATAGTGGCAAGGCTTTTGCCTATGCCTGACGCAAGCGCCTAACGCATTGCATTCATGTCTCAACTCGCTAGTTCTCCATGTCCGACGGATTGGCACGTATCTTGCAGTCACAGATGGCAGGTAGTTGTCTGCGCCCTTGCATTGCGGCAAGTGCACGTAATGACTACGGACCATGAATGGGTGACAGTCCGTGTAAGCGAGATGCCGGAGGTATGCACGCGGCGGACAATCCAGATGGCTCTAAGTGAGTGGTCATAAACAGTGCGTCCAATGAATGAGTCTCCTCTTCTGCAACGGTGGTACGCTCTGTACGTCCGGTCGCGTCATGAGAAGAGTGTATCCGCGCAATTAGAGACCAAGGACTACGAGGTCTTTCTCCCGCTCTATCGAGTCAGGCATCGATGGGCGGACCGCTGGAAGACGGTGTCCCTGCCCCTGTTCCCTGGTTACGTGTTTTGCCGCTTTGATGCCGCTACTCGATCGCCCGTTCTAGGAACCTCAGGTGTTATCGACGTCATTCGGATGGGAGGCGAGCCCGCGCCGGTCGAAACCAGCGAGATCGAAGCAGTTCGATTAGCTGTAAATTCCCCCTTGTCTGTCGAACCCCACGCGAGCCTGGTGAGAGGACAGCGTATCACAGTGAGGGGCGGCCCATTGAAAGGTCTTGCGGGCACGCTGCTCGATGTTCGTAAGACCATCCGCCTGGCGATCTCCGTGGAGCTGTTATGCCGGTCAGTTGTCGTCGAAATTGAACGCGACTGGGTCGCGCCGTACGAACCCGCCGGGCTCAGCACCAGGGATTGGCACGCCGCCGGTTTAAATATTGTGGAACGAATGCATCCCAGGTAAGGAGTGTTATTCCGCCCGGGCCGCCCTTCAGGCTGGAGTAGCGGGGTGAAGGCCAATAGGTTAACGTAAATGTCCTCTTTGGCATTGTGCTTCACCTTGACGGAAATCCGTAGTATCAGCGAAGCCAAGCCGTTTGCCGGCGAAACAAGAGCGTGCCCCTAGCTCAACCAGCTTTATGGTGAAGTGCCGAAGGTTAACGTTGGGGCACCAGTCGACTCTAGTTTTCAGATCGAACGCGACAGCTGTAGGCAGGTAGGTTCGCAATGTTTAGATCGCAGTTAGCTCAGACCCTCAGTGCCAGCCCCCGAGTTACAACTATTGTTTCTCGGCGGAGCGCATCCATTGGCGCCATCATCCTGTTGGCACTCGGACTCGCTTCCGCCGCCCAGCAGCCGCCCGAGTCTTTGGCCGCTGCAGAGCTAAGGAGCGCAGAAGGGCGAGCACCGGCAGAACCGGCCCCTGTAACTGACCCGGGATACATCTTAGGTCCCGGCGATCAAATCAGCGTGCGTGCTGCAAACATGGAGGAGATCAACGACAAACTAATTCCGATCGACTTGAGCGGATCCATCCGTCTTCCGTTGATCGGTCGCTTCCAAGTGTCCGGTATGACCGTGGCTGAGGTGGAGGGTGATTTGACGCGGCGACTCGGCACGTATATGCGGCACCCTGATGTCACGGTTTCGGTCGCCGAATTCCGGAGCCAGCCGGTTTCTGTTATCGGTGCCGTAAAAACTCCCGGAGTCCAACAAGTACAGGGTCGCAAGACGCTCGTTGAAGTGTTATCGCTGGCGGGAGGTCCGGATATCGCAGCTGCTGGAGCTACTTTGAATATCACACGTCGGCTCGAATGGGGCCGGATCCCGCTCCCGCATGCCGCCGACGACCCTACAGGTCAATTCAGTATCGCTGAGGTAAGCGTGAAGTCACTCCTTGCGGCCACCAATCCGGAAGAAAACATCCTGGTCAAGCCCTACGACGTCATCTCTATTCCGCGGGCCGACTTGGTATATGTGATGGGTCAGGTTACGAAGGTGGGGGCCTTTGCCCTGAACGACACCGCCGGGGTGACAGTTTTACAGGCAGTTTCCCTCGCCGGCGGTTTCGACCGGACGGCCAAGCCCCAAGATGCCAAGATCTTGCGACGCGTCCCCGGCTCTTCGTCTAGAACAGAACTCGCGGTGAATCTGAAGAAGGTCCTCAACGGGGAGTTCCCCGACATCCAGATGCAACCGGAAGATATCTTATTTGTTCCCAATAACATTCCAAAGAATGCGGGCATGCGGGCTATAGAGGCTGTCATACAGGCTGGCACGATCGCCGTCTGGCGGATTCCATAACTCAACTCTTATGCCTAAAGTATCTAAAACGCCGATAAACTCTGGCCTAACAAAGCAGCAGCGCCTGGCTCTCCGCGATGGAGGCATCCCGCAGCTTGGGTTGCCCCGCCCCTCGTACACGGATGCGATCTGCGACGGCAATACCGATGGGAATTTCGACGGCCTGGCTGAATATTGGCAGATTCTCGGCCGGCGCAAGGTTACCCTCCTATTAACCACGGTGATTGGGATGATAATCGGTCTGCTCTTCGCTCGGGTGCACTCTCCCTCATACCGAGCCAGGACTTTAATCGAGGTAGAAGATCTCAACGAAGACTTCCTAAACATGCGGAGCGTGAATCCCACTGCGTCCCAGGAACGCTTTCAGTCACCAGATGTTTTGATTCGGACCCAAGCGCTGATCATGCAAAGCAGACCGGTATTGGAGCGAGCCCTTGGCAGGCTGGATCTCGAGGCGAGAGTACTCGCCAGGAAACCCCGCAGCCCACTCCTCTCGTGGATAAAAAACCCTGCCCCTGCTCGGGAGAATCTGGTCCCGCGGCAGGAACAAGCTCTAAACGCCGTTGCTGCCGGACTGCAAGTTCAGCCTCAGCCCAGTTCGCAAATACTCGAAGTAAGATTCGACTCGGCGGATCCGCAATTGTCGGCCGATTTGGTCAATTCAATCGCCTGGAGTTTCACCGAGCTGGGCCTTGAACGGCGCCGGCAGGCTTCCCAGACTACCAGCAATTGGCTGAATCAACGCTTGGCGGAGGTCAAAACCAAGCTGGAGTCCACCGAAGACGCGCTGCAGAAATATGCCCGTGGCTCGGATTTGATTTTCATAACGGACAAAGACAACACCGCGGAGGAGCGCCTCCGACAATTGCAACTGGACCTCCTCAAAGCACAGGAATATCTCTTCGCAAAGCAATCCGTAAACGAACTGGTCGCTACAGTGCCCCCTGAATCATTGCCGGAGGTGCTTGACGATGCGACCCTCAAAGAGTATCAGATCCAATT
>Ga0070681_10002054_pt1 | contig 18249 bp, 14 predicted proteins | sample KBSC83BmetaG_FD_65650 | JGI IMG/M metagenome (GOLD analysis project Ga0070681, IMG submission 65650) | Corn rhizosphere microbial communities from Kellogg Biological Station, Michigan, USA - KBS C8-3B metaG | ecosystem: Host-associated > Plants > Roots > Rhizosphere | place: USA: Michigan... | reverse complement strand
CGTTCAAGAATCCGACCAAGTTCATCGGTCCGGTGTACGCGAAGGACGAGGCCGATCGCATCGCGGCGCAAAAGGGCTGGGTGTTCAAGCAGGACGGCAACAAGTGGCGGCGCGTCGTGGCCTCGCCCGAGCCCAAACGCATCTTCGAGCTGCGTCCGATCAAATGGCTGCTCGAGCGTAACACCATCGTCATCGCGGCTGGCGGCGGCGGCATCCCGACGGTCTATGAAACGGGCACACAACGACGGCTGGCCGGCATCGAGTGCGTGATCGACAAGGACCTCGCCTCCGAGCTGTTGGCGCGCGAGCTCGACGCCGATCTGTTCATAATGTTGACCGACGCCGATGCCGTTTATGCCGACTGGGGCAAGCCCACGCAGAAGGCGATCCGGCAGGGGTCGCCCGCAGCCTTTGCCGCGATGTCCTTCGCCGCCGGCTCGATGGGCCCGAAGGTCGACGCCGCATGCCGCTTCGTCTCGGCGACCGGCAAGCGCGCGGCCATCGGCGCTCTGGCGGACCTCACCAAGATCATCGCGGGCCAGGCGGGCACGACGATATCGGCCGAGCAGAGCGGCATCGTCTACGCGGTGTAACGAATTACAGCACGGAGAGGGTCGTCGTCAGGCGGCTCGACTTTCCGTTTTCTTGTCACAAGGACCAAAACATGAAAGTTTTCTTGTTCGCGGTAGTCAGTGCACTGGCGCTACTCGTCGCCTGCGCCAACCAGAAACCGAGCGGCCGCCTCGAGGACACGATCCAGGCGCGCGCGACGGTAACCGCCGTCGACCTCCAGCAACGCGTAGTCACGCTGAAGGACGAGCAGGGTCATGAGGTCGTCGTCGATGTGCCGGACACGGTGGCGAATCTGGATCAGGTCAAAGTGGGCGACCAGGTGCTCGCCTCGTACACCGAGGCCTTGGCGTGGCAAGTGAAGCCCGCCACTCAAGGTGCCCCCGGCGTCAGCACCGACAGCGGCGTCACGACTTCCGCGCCGGGCAGCAAACCCGGCGCAACGGTCGGTCGCACCGTGAACTTGACGGCGACGATCACTGGCATCGATCTGCCGAATGGCACGGTCACGCTCACGGGGCCGGGCGGTCAGTCGCAGACGATCAAGGCGCGCGATCCCGCCAACCTGAAGAAGGTGAAGGTCGGCGATCTCGTCGACATCACCTACACCGAGGCCGTAGCGGTGTCGGTGAAACCAGTCAAGTGAGGCGACCGACTCGCTATATTTGATCCAGCGCAACCGGTGCCGGGTAAAATCCCGAACGATAGCGGTTCGCGCTCGCGCCTGACTGGAGGATGCAACCATGCGTATCGTAGTCGCCAACCTTCCGGACGATGTGTCCGAGGAAGGCATTCGTGAGGCGCTAAGCCCGTTCGCGCCGGTAGACAAGATCAAGCTCGTCAAGGAGAGCGGCACGCCCTCTGCCGTGATCGACATGGAAATGTCGCGTCCGCAGGCCGATTCGCTGGCGAAGCGCATCAACGGACGTCTCTACAAGGACCGGGCGCTGCGGGCCTGGGTCCCCGTGATGGACTGGTAATCGCGATTCGTACACCGAGGCCGTTCGATGAGTGCTCCTTCCCTGTTCCAGCGCGTGGCCGACGCTCTCTTCGGCAGCGGACCGCCGGCCGACAGCGAAGCGGATCGTAAGCTCATCGCCGACACGATCGAGGTGATCGTCGACGCCGTGGAGCCGCGCGTGCGCTTGCGTTCCGGCTATCAGGGCAAGCTGGAAGGCTGCGTGCGCGACACGATCGCGCATCTGCGCGCGATCGGGCGCGAGGGCCTCGATCCGATCCTGCTGACGCGTACCGCCTGGAGCGATGACCCGCGCGTGAATGCCTTTTTCGCGACAGCGGACGACGTTGGCTCCTGCCTCGGGCGCAGCCGGGAGCTGCGCGCGTTCTTCGACGACCCGGCCAACCGTGAGGCTCCCGAGGCCTATGCGCTGCTCGGCATGAAGAAGGACGAGCGCAACGTGCTCGGCATGGAGCTGCAGGGCGACTCCGTGCGACAGGATGTCGCTCAGACAGCCGTGAACTTCTCCGACCATCGCATCATCGCACCTGCTTCGACACTCGCCGCGGTGCGCCTCGAGATCGGGCGCCGCATCATCCGGCGCCTCGCACAGGATGCGCTGTCGCGCATCATCGCGCTCGACATGAAAGCCAACGAGCTGCAGGAGCACAAGGCCTATCTCGCGGCACGGCTGCGCGTCCTGAATCTGGCACGCGACGGGATGGAAGGACTGGTCCGCGATCCGGCCACCATCGGCGAGCAGATCGACGCGGTCGAGCGCGAGCTGAAGCAGACTGTCGACGACTACATCGAGGCCAAGGCGAGCCTGGCCACGCTCGACAGCTACATCAAGCATATTCAGGAGGTGTTCGCGCATCCCGAGCAGCATGTGACCCTCGCGCACACGCCATTGCGCATGAGCCGCATGGGCATCAAAGTCGAGGGAAGCTTCCAGGGTCTCGTCAACGACCTGAGTCTCACCGAGCTCGCGATCGGGCCGGACTTGCGCGGCGCGATTGCGATCGTGCGCTGCCCGCGCAGCGAGCTACCGCCGAAGGAGGACCTCGTCGCGAAGGCGGAGCGGTATCTGTAGGCTGCGATACACCGCTGAGACCACTTCGTGAACGACAGCTCAGCACCCGACGACGCACTGGTCGTGCGCGTCGCCAAGATCGAGCACCTGTTCGTCGCTCCCGACACCGATCCGCTCGCGCAGAACGAAGGCGAAGTCATGGGCGAGCCGGCACTGCTGCGCGTCGTGCGTCGATTGAAAGCGGCGCGCGCGATGACGGGCGCACGCAAGCTTTTGGTTCTGCTTCCGGCCAGCCGCATCGAGCCCGGGCTCACCGAGCGCGCCCAGGCAGCGCTGCAGCGTTACTGCGCGCACAAGCTCGAAGACAACGACGCGCAGCTCCAAATGCTGCGGCATCAGGCGGCCCGCCTGCTGCTGCGAGGCGTTCTGATCCTGGCAGTCTGCGTCGGCCTGTCCTCCATGTTCCAGAGCGAGCTGATCGTTTTCCTGCCGCCACTGCTCAAGAACGCCCTGGGCGAGGGCTTCAACGTCATCGGCTGGGTGATGCTCTGGCGGCCGGTGGAAACGTACTTCTTCGATCCGCTGCCGATTCGCACTTCGAGCGAAGTCCACCGGTTTCTGAGCTCGCTGCAAATCGAGATCCGCCCACAGTAGCCGGTGGGCGGGATGCAAGGAGCTGACTTAGAGCCCCTTTCCACCCATAGCTTGCGGCTGGGGTCGGTCTCCCGCCGTGATCCAGATCAAATCACCGAGATGCCGCAGTGCGACAATGCGTTCTATTGAGTGTCTCTCAGACTCGATTCCCTATCCAGGAAGGCCCCCATGACCGATCTCGCCCAACGGCTGTCCAGCAGTCATGACATCGCCGCCAAGACCGCGCGGCTCCTGCAGACCCGGATCAAGCTCGCGCAGGAGCGCTTCAACCAGCGCGTAAAGGCTGCTTACGACGACCATCTCACGCCTTTGCTGTCGAAGCCGCAATCGCCCTGGGACCTCTGGGCCGGCCTGCTGGCCGACAAGCGCGTGCAGCGCATCGATCCAGCCCCCGAGCAGCTGGCAATGCTCGCGCGCGTGCGCGCTGATCGCGACTCCGCAGCCAGCCGGCGGCCGCGCGTCGTAGCGTCCAGGTAGTCAGGAGCGCACATGGCACGCAAGCACGAGAAATACGAGCGGCTGCTCGCACGCGCGCAAGCGCTCTCCCCGCTTCCGACCGCGGTGGCGCATCCGTGCGACGAATCGTCGCTGACCGGTGCGGTCGACGCCGCGAAGATGGGTTTGATCCGGCCGATCCTGGTCGGGCCCGGAGCGCGGATCAAGGCGGTCGCCGAGAAATGCCGCCTCGACATCACGCCGTACGAGCTGATCGACACACCGCACAGCCACGCTTCGGCGGAAGCGGCCGTCGGGCTCGTGCGCGAAGGCCGCGCCGAGTGCCTGATGAAGGGGAGTCTGCATACCGACGAGCTGATGGGCGCGGTGGTGTCGCGCGAAAGCGGCCTGCGCACGGCGCGTCGCATCAGCCACTGCTTCGTGATGGACGTGCCGACCTACTCCGAGGTTCTGATCGTTTCGGACGCCGCCGTGAACATCGCGCCCACGCTCGAAGAGAAAGTCGACATCGTGCAAAACGCGATCGATCTCGCGCACGCGCTCGGCGCCCCCGAAGTGCGCGTCGCGATTCTCTCGGCCATGGAAACGGTCAATCCGAAAGTCCCATCGACGATCGAGGCTGCCGCGCTGTGCAAGATGGCCGACCGCGGTCAGATCACCGGTGGCATCCTCGACGGGCCGCTCGCATTGGACAACGCGATCAATCTCCGGGCGGCGGAGATCAAGCATATCCAGTCTGCCGTCGCCGGTCGTGCGAACGTGCTGATCGTGCCCAATCTCGAGGCCGGCAACATGCTGGCCAAGAGCCTGTCGTTCCTCGCCGATGCCGACGCGGCGGGCATCGTGCTCGGCGCGCGCGTGCCGATCATTCTGACCAGCCGTGCCGACTCGGTGACAACCCGCCTCGCTTCGTGCGCCGTCGCCGCGCTCGTGGCGCAGGCACGGCGCGAAGCGCCGTCGAAGGTTCTCGCGTAGCGGCACCAATCACTGATCACCAATCGCCGCTCTCATGTCCGACGCCATCGCTGTTCTGAATGCCGGCTCCTCGAGCATCAAGTTCTCACTGTTCGTGCTGCGAGCGCAACAGCTCGAGCTGGAGCTGCGCGGACAACTCGAAGGCATCTACACGGCGCCGCACTTCGTCGCGAAGGATCGAAACGGCAAGATTGCGAGCGAGAAGTCATGGGGCGAAGGCGCCAAGCTCGGGCACGACGGCGCGCTCGACCATCTCCTGACGTACGTGCGCCAGCACCTGGCGGGCGACCGTCTCATCGGTGTCGGCCACCGTGTCGTGCACGGCGGGCTCGAATACACCAAGCCCGTGCGCCTCGACGCGCGAGTGCTGCAAGCGCTCGAGAAGTTCGTTCCGCTGGCTCCGCTGCACCAGCCGCATAACCTCGCACCGATCCGGCTGCTGCTGCAGCGCACGCCCGAGTTGGCGCAGGTGGCGTGCTTCGATACGTCCTTTCACCGCAGCAACCCGGAGATCGCGCAGATGTTCGCGCTGCCCGCGAAGCTGCACGCGGAAGGGATTCGCCGCTACGGCTTCCACGGCCTCTCCTACGAATATGTTGCATCGGTTTTGCCGGACTTCGATGCCAAAGCAGCCGCCGGCCGCACAGTCGTGCTGCACCTCGGGAACGGCTCCAGCATGTGCGGGATGCAGGCGAGCAAGAGCGTGGCCAGCACGATGGGTTTCACCGCCGTGGAAGGCCTGCCGATGGGTACGCGCAGCGGCTCGCTCGACCCGGGTGTCATCCTCTATCTCATGGATCAGCGCGGCATGGACGCACGCGCAGTCGAGAAGCTCATCTACAATCAATCGGGCCTGCTCGGTGTGTCCGGCATCTCGAGCGACATGCGCACGCTGCTGGCGAGCGATCAACCGCGCGCAAAGCTCGCCGTCGATCTCTATCTCTATCGCATCCGGCGTGAGCTCGGCTCGCTCGCGGCCGCGCTCGGCGGAATCGATGCGGTCGTCTTCACGGCCGGCATCGGAGAAAACGCGCCGATGATCCGCGAGCGAGTGTGCGGCGACGCCGCATGGCTCGGCGTCGAGCTCGACGCTGGGGCGAACACCCGCGGCGGCCCGCGCATCAGCACGCCGGCGAGTCGCGTTTCCGCCTGGGTGGTGCCCACCAACGAAGAACTGATGATCGCTCGCCATACGCAGACTCTGCTCGCCGCCTGACGATTCGCTGCCATGACCCTTCATTCTCCACGCCCTGCAAAACACAGCCCATGACTCTCGACAACCCCCGCCCCGTCCTGAAAGACAAGAAAGCGCTCGTTGTGGGCATCGCCAACGAGCACTCGATCGCCTATGGCTGCGCAGCGGCGTTTCACGAGCTCGGCGCGGACCAAAGAGCGCCGGTCGGCGAGCGCGTCGACATCAACGACGTGGGCTACGCTCGCGCCTACCTGGCCACGCCGTACGCGCGACCCATCACGGGTGGCACTGTATATGTGGACGGCGGCGTCAACATCATGGCGTGAACATCGGGAGCTCGACAGTGAACAGCATTGCAACCAGCTGGATCAGAGCGCTTGCGTTCACGCTGTGCCTGCTGCCTCTCCTCAGCAGCGCGGCGGACAATGCACCTGATGGCGCAGCCCTGGGCTCGGCGCAAGCGCCCGCGCCGCTAATAGTCGGGAATCGGACCATTGTCATCTTCCGCGCGACGTTGCTCGGCCACGGGCCGCACGCGCGCGCCGAAGGCGCGGAGAGGCGGATCGAACAGCTCCTGACGAAAGAAGGCGCCGGCGCCGTAACGGCGCACGCTATTCCCCAGGGCACTACGATCGATCTCGATGGCGCGAGTGTGTTCGTAGTGGCGCCGCAGGACGTGGACGAGCCGGCCGGAGCCACGATGGAGTCGACAGTGGAGGACGCTGTGCGCGCGCTCGAGCTCACGGTCAAGGAGTCGCACGAGAAGCGCGATCCGATGCGCTTGCTGATCGCGGTAGGGCTCGCGGCCCTCGCGGCCCTCCTCTATGCCGCAATCCTGTATGGCGTCGTGTCAGCGAGACGGCGCCTGATCTCGCGGCTATCCCACGCCCTCAAGAGCCGAGTGGCAGGATTCAAGGTCAGCGGTGTGATCGCGCTGCATCCTGCCCAGGTGCTGCGATCGGTGCGCGGGCTCGTCATCGCCGGCTCGTGGCTTCTGGCGTTGCTCGCGACGGACGTATGGCTCACCTTTTCGCTCGAGCTGTTTCCATATACACGCCCGTGGGGCGAGCACATGCGCGGCTGGCTGCTCCGCAAGCTCGGGGCGATGGTCGACGCGGTGCTGCAGGCGCTGCCGGGTTTGTTCACTGTCGCGATCATCTTCGTCATTACGCGCTTCCTCTCGCAGGTCATCACCGGCTTCTTCCGGCGCGTCCAGTCGCAGCACATCCGCATTGGGTGGCTGGACGAGGACACGGCGCGACCGACGCAGCGCATCATCATATTCGTGCTGTGGCTATTTGCCATAGCGATGGCCTATCCCTACCTGCCCGGCGCCGAGACCGATGCGTTCAAGGGCTTGTCTGTGCTGGTGGGTCTGATGGTATCGATCGGTGCGTCCAGTCTGGTCGGACAGGCCGCGAGCGGGATGATTCTGATGTACGCACGCGCGCTGCGTAGCGGCGACTTCGTCAAGATCGGCGAAGCGGAGGGTACGGTCATCGAACTGGGGATGATGGCCACGCGGCTCAGGACCGGAACCGGAGAGGAAGTCGTGCTGCCGAACGCGTTCGTCGTGGCCAATATCACGCGCAACTTCTCGCGCGAAGCGGCGGGCCATGGGTTCGTCGTGCAGGTCCAGGTCACGATCGGCTACTCGACGCCCTGGCGCCAAGTCCACGCGATGCTGCTGGAAGCGGCGCGGCGCACGCAGGGCATCCTCCCCGATCCACCCTCTTATGTGATCCAGGCGGCCCTGTCGGACTTTTACGTCGAGTACAAGCTCGTCGCCTATGCCGGACCCGAGGCGCCGTCGCAGCGCGCGCTAGTCATCAGCGACCTAAACGCGAACGTGCAGGATGTCTTCAACGAGTACGGCGTGCAGATCATGTCGCCGCACTACCTCGGGGATCCGGAACATCCGCAGATCGTCCCGAAGGAGCACTGGTTCGCGGCACCGGCGAAGAAATCGGACGCGTGATGAGGCGAGTCCATGCGGGTCAACGGCGCCCGCCACCCCCTCGAGCTGCCGGACGTGGCATCGGCATCGGGCGCGAAGGAGGCGGAGGTTTGGCGATCGGGTGCTCGGGGCGCGCGCCGGGTGGAGGTCTGCCATCCGGCGGCGGCCTACCATCGGGCGGACGCGCTGGCGGGGGGCCGCCCACCACGACCGGGGGCCCATAGCAGCACGGACCCCAATACCACGGATCATAGTAACCGGTACCCGCGTATACCGAGCCGCTCACTTGCGTCGAGCCGTCGGTTGCGCATCCTGCCAAAGCAATGGCTGCCAGCAGCAGCGCACGAGGCAAGTGGCAAGCCGAGCCTGCGAGCCAACGAGCCGAGGAGCTCATTTCGTGCCGTCCTTGCTCTGGTCTTGCGTGGCACCGCTCGTCGTGGACTGGTCGCCAGAGCTATCGGTCTCGGCATCCCAGCGCACGATGCCGAAGATGCCGCCACGCGGGTCGGCGATTACCGCCAGATTGCCGTCGAGCAAGTCCGCTCGTGGCTTCACCACTACGCTGCCGCCGGCGGCGGCCGCCTTGTCGAGCGTGGCGGCAACATCGTCTACCAAGACATAAGGCAACCAACCCGGTTGCTTGACTGGCGGAGGCAGCGGGACGATTCCGGCGCGAGCATATCCTCCCGAAGAGAGCATCACGCGCTTCACGCCGCCGCTCACCTCGGTGTCACTCGTCTCATAGCCGGCGAGACCGCCGTAGAACGCGGTCGCTTTAGCCGGGTCTGCCGCGAGTAGATCCACCCAGAAGAAGTCTCCGGTCTCGACAGGCGTGTCGGGTCGATCGCCGGATGCGGACTTGAGCACACCGAACACAGCGCCTTGCGGATCGCGTAACAGTGCGTGCGTACCGCGCCCGGCGATTTTCGTGAGCGGTGCGATGACCTTCCCGCCGTGCTGTTCCACATAGCGAATACTTTGCGCAGGATCGGGCACCGAGATCAGCGACAGCCAGCGCGCACTGGCCGACGCGCCCGCAGGGCGCTCGTGATAGAACATCCCGCCGATGCTGTCGCCAGCGTTCTCGATCAATGTGTACGACGCCGGAGGCTTGCCCACGGTTCGGAATTGCCAGCCAAAGACAGCCGCATAGAACTGGCGCAGCGCGGCCGGGTCATCCGTCACCAGATCGAACCATACGAACTTGCCGGGGTAGTAGCGAGCGCTCTGCTGCGCGAAAGCGAAAGAGCAAAGGCTCTGGAGCGCAACCAGCACAGCAACGAGCAGCGCCGTGGTCGCGATCGTGCGAGCGAGTCTGCCGATCCTTCGACTCCGAGGGCCGCGCTCTACGCTCAGGACGAACGGAGTGACAGGCATGAGCCAGCCACAGAGTCGAGGTGCAGAAGACGCTGCTGCGCCCTGCGCGCGCATCAAAATTTTTCCGGTATGAACTTGAATGGATAGTTGGCATCGCGGTAGCCGCCGGGCTTTTGCCGGTCAGGCAGCTTGACCTTTTCGCGGGCCACTTTCTTGTACGGGATCTGGCTCAGCAGATGAGTGATGATGTTGAGGCGAGCGCGCTTCTTGTCGTCCGAGTTGGCCACGTACCACGGCGCGAAGCCGCTGTCGGTCGCCTTGAACATCTCGTCGCGCGCCTTCGAATAGTCGTACCAGCGGCTGTAGGACTTGAGATCCATCGGCGAGAGCTTCCAGATCTTGCGCCCATCATGGATGCGCGCTTCCAGCCGTCGGGTCTGTTCGTCCGGGCTCACCTCGAGCCAGTACTTGAGCAGAATGATGCCGGATTCGACCATGGCCCTCTCCACCAGCGGCACGCCTTGCAGAAACTTCCTGGCCTGCTCCTCGGTGCAGAAGCCCATTACGCGCTCGACTCCCGCGCGGTTGTACCAGCTGCGGTCGAAGATCACGATCTCGCCGGCTGCCGGAAGGTGAGGCAAGTAGCGCTGCAGATACATCTGGCTCTTCTCGCGGTCGCTCGGGGCCGGCAATGCGAGGACGCGAAACACACGCGGGCTCACGCGTTCCGTGATTGCCTTGATCGTGCCTCCCTTCCCCGCGCCATCGCGACCTTCGAACACGATGCAGATCTTGAGCCCTTCGTGCACGACCCATTCCTGCAGCTTGACCAGCTCGACGTGCAACCGCTCGAGCTGTTCGTCATAGTCCTTACGTTTGAGCTTGTCCGAGCCCTCGGCCTTCGCCTTGCCGCGCTTGGATGCTCTGTTGTCGCCTGCCTTGCCGCCGTTCGTCTTCATGTCATACCTCCTGTCTGTTCTAATACGCCAGCGTGTCGAGTCCGGAACGGAAATGGCGGCGCGCCTCTGCCTCCACCTCACGTTTGATCGCCTCGTCCTCGCGCCCTCCATACCGGCCATAGAGCTCGGGAGCAATCGCGAGAAACACATCGAGCAACTTGCCGTCGAAATGGCGATCCCGCCCTTGCTCGAGAATGGCGATCGATGCTTCGAGCGTCATCGGCTCCTTGTACGGCCGCCGCGAAGTCAGCGCGTCGAATACGTCGGCAATTGCAAAGATCCGCGCGATGATCGGAATCGCCGTGCCTTGCGCTCCCTGCGGATAACCGCTGCCGTCCACCTTCTCGTGATGCGCGCCTACGATCGTGGCGGCATCCGCGAGCCAGGACGAGCGCCGCACCAAAGCGACACCCAGCTCGACGTGCGTTCGCATGACGGTAAACTCCTCCTCCGTGAGGCGTCCCGGTTTGAGCAGAACGTTGTCGCGGATCCCGATCTTGCCGACGTCGTGCAGGAACGAGCCTTTCAGCAGCGATTGCATCTGGTCCGGCGGAAGCCGGGCCGCCTCTCCGAGCCGCAGCGCGTAGATTGTCACACGGTAGTTGTGCGTGTCCGTGTCGCTGTCGCGTATGGCGATGGCCGCGCCAAGCATCGACAGCGCGGCGAAGTTTGCCTCCAATAGATCGTCGGAGAAATTGGCGAGCCGACCTACCAGACGCAGGATTACCGGATAGAGCAACAGGGCCGTCGCGAGAACGATGCCGGTCGCAACGGCCATTGCGGTCATCGACGCGGCGCGCGCCCGTACGATCGCATGAGGCGATACGGCGAACAGTAACTCCGCTCGCGCGTCCGGCATATCGGGGACGGGAGTTACGACGCGCACAAGCAGCTTGTCGCCGGGCCTGACCATGCTCGTCTCAACCGCTCTGCTGGAGGCGAGCGCAGCCTCATGCGTGATCGCGAGCTTCACGTCGCCGAGCGGCGCATAGTCGGGATCGACCACTTCGATCGGGCTGATCATATCGGGCGAGGTGATCCACAGGTAGACGAAGCGGCCGATCGTACGGCTAGTCGGCACGGCGAGACGCTCGCGCAACGCAGCAGGAAGCGACACCGCCGCGCTTCCGCCGCTCACCGATGCGAGGCGCGCCGCCCGGTCCATGAGCAGCGCAAGCTCGCTGCGAACGATATCGGCCACCTGCTGCTCGAACAGGCTGCGCTGATGCAGATAGGTGATCGCAAGCACGGCCAGCACGATCGCGGTCGTCGCAAGCGCAAGCCGGAATGCCAGCGTCCGATAGACGAACGTCCTGAGCGGAATCGGGTCGTTGCGAGGCATCGGTCATCGAAGATTCGACGTGTTCGCCGCCGTGCGCGCCGCAAATGCCTGCACCGCCATCTGCACGCTGAAGAACATGCGCTCGCGCCCGAGCGACTGGCCGAGCTGCGAGCGCTTCACCATCGCCAGGACTTCCGGATTCAGGGCCGCGAGCCACAGCACGATACCGTCGCGCCGTAGATTCTCCTCGGCCTCGGTCAGCATCTTGAGCGCAGTGTATTCGAGGTCGAACACGGCGCTGCAGTCGATCAACACGACGTCGGGCTTGGCAGCGGCCATCAGTGCCCACATCTTCTCGCCCACTCCGGGCGCATTGGCGAAAAACATCCGCCCTTCGGTACGCAGGATCAGCAGGCCCGGCCACGTCTCATCGTCCGCATGCTCGCCCGAGAGCGCCCGGAAGATATCGGTGCCGCGCTTGCGGCCCAGCACATAGACCGGCGGGTTGTAGGCCTGATGCGCGAGCGCCACGAGCGAGGCGACGACCGCCACGAGAATGCCCTTGAGGGTGCCGAGCAGCACGACACCCGCGAACGCGATCAAGGACCAGAGGAACTCGATGCGCCGCACGCGTCGGATTTCGCGGAACTCGGCGGGTTGAATCAAGTCGACCGAGTACGCCACGACCACCGCGGCCAGTACAGCATGGGGCATCAGCGCGATAACTGGCGCGAGCAGCAGCAGTGTCGCGACGGCAACGGCGGCCGTGATCAATTCCGCGGCTTGCGTGCGCGCACCGGCTTTCCGGTTGACCGCGGTCTGCGTCGTGCCGCCGCCAGCCGGCATCGCCCCGAACAAACCGCCGGCCGCGTTCGCCAGACCGAGCGCCAATAATTCCTGATTGGGCGTGGGGCGCGGCTCGCCGCTGGCACCGAACGCGCGCGCCGCAGCAATGCTTTCGGTGAAGCTCATGAGCGCGATGCCCACCGCTGCAGGCCACATCTGCGCGAACAAGCTTGCATGCGGCCAGATCAACGACGGCAGGCCGCGCTCGACCGTCCCCACCGTCGCCACGCCATGTCCTCCGAGACCGAATAATGCCGAAGCGGCGATGCCGATCGCGACTGCGATCAGCGGCGCGGGCGCGCGCGGCACGAAGCGCTCGAGACCGAAGATCAATGCGAGCATGACGATCGCCAACACGAGCGTCGCGATCGACGTTTGCGGCAAGTGCGCAACGATAGCGAGCACGTCGCGGAAGAAACCGGTCTTCTCGATATGGATGCCGAGCAGCTTGGGCAGTTGATCGACAACGATGACGAGTGCGATGCCGGACTTGAAGCCGATCAGCACCGGCTCGGAGATGAAGTTCGCCACGAAGCCCAGACGCAGCACCGAGGCCAGCACGAGCATGGCGCCCACCAGTACCGCCAGTGCGCCGGCTGCGACCACCAGTTCTCCGGGCTGCGCACCGGGGGCAACCTCGGCCAGTGCGGCCGCCGCAAGAATCGCGATCGTAGTGGTCGTGCTGACGCTGAGCGGCCGTGACGTCCCGAGCACCGCGTAGACGACCATCGGGATGAAGACGGTATAGAGCCCTACCTGAACCGGCAGGCCCGCGATCGTAGCGTAGGCCATCGCCTTCGGAATCACGACTGCGGCCGAGGTGAGCCCGGCCATCACGTCGGGGCGCAGCCACTCCTTGCGGTAGTCGCCGAGCCACTTGACGCTCGGGATCAGGTCGAGAAATCGGAAGCCGATGCTGTGCGCGCTCATCGGATCGCCTCGGCGTGACCGCTACGGCTGTGCGACGACGGCGCGCTCGGACCAGCGCAGCTCGACGCGTGGCGTATCCGCAGTCAGGAATTCCCGCGGCAGCGATACCTGCAGGTAGTTGGGTGTCGCCCGCGCAGCCGCGCGCGCCGCGTCGCCGAGCCGGCATTCGTAGCCTGCGGCTGCACCGCTTTGCGTCGGCACACAAGCCAATGCGCGGCCAGGCGCATCGGCGTGCAAGTCGGGCAACGATTTGAATCCATGCAACCGGATCTCGACGGCTTGCGGCCATCCGCTCGCCGGTGCCTGGATCTGTACACCGCCCGCGCCGACCACGCGGTAGATGTCCACGACCGAGACCTGATCTTCGATGCTGGCTACCACTCTGTCCTTGGAGGGAGGCGAGGCAGACGCTACCGGGCCGTTCGGCGCCGCGGGCTTGGTGGAGACCTGATCCTGCGGCTTCGGCGCGAGGGGGTCGGCCACATCGACCCAGCCGCCACCGAGCGCCTTGTAGACGTTGATCAGTTCGGCGTGACGGTCGGCCAGCGTGGCCACGGCGGTCAGCTCGGCGCTGAACAACTCGTTCTCGGCGTACAGCACTTCGAGGTAGCTCGCCGTGCCGCCCTCGAAGCGCGCACGCGACAGTCGGGCATACGTGCGCAGCGCAGCCGCTCTCTTCGCGAGTGCGTTGTATTCCTCGCGCCGCTTCGCGACGCCGATCAGCGCATCGTTGGTCTCGCGAAACGCATTCAACACAGCCTGCTGGTAGAACGCGAGCGCTTCGCGCTGAGCCGCCTCCGCGCTCTTCACCTGGCCCTCGATATTGCCGAACGTGAAGATCGGGCCGGTCAACGTTGCGGCCAGGTAACCGGTGCCCGAGGAACCCTTTGCGAAGTCGCTGAGCGAAGTACTGGAAAGCCCGAGCAGACCGGTCAGCGACAACGTCGGATAGTAGAGCGACTTGGCGACACCGATCTGAGCGTTGGCCGCGTGCAGGTTCTGTTCGGCCTGCAGGATGTCGGGCCGGCGCTCGAGCAGCGACGCCGGCAGGTCGGGCGGAATGGCCGGCTCGAGCAGCTCCTCGATGGTCTTGCCGCGTGGGATGTCGCCGGGATTGCGCCCGAGCAGCACCGAGAGAAAATCTTCCTGCTGCGCCACCTGCCGCTCGAAGCTCGGCACCGCGGCTTGCGCCTGCTGGTATTGCGACTCGACCTGCGAGCGCTCCACTTCCGACACGGCGCCGCCTTTGTGCCTCAGCTCGAAGAGCTGCAGGCTTCCGGCATAATTCTTCGCGGTGGCGCGCGAGATCTCGAGCTGCCGATCCAGCCCGCGCAGCACGATGTAGGCAGTCGCGACGCTGGAGACAACCGAGAGCACCACGCCGCGGCGTCCTTGCTCGCTCGCGTAGACCTGCGCTTGCGCGGATTCCGCCTGACGGCGCACGCGGCCGAACAGATCGATCTGCCACGATGCGCCCAGTGCCGCCTGGTAGAGGCTGTAGTTGCGATCGGAGCCCGGCGTGAGCGGCACCGGCCCGTTCTCGCTCGCGCGATTGCGGCTCGCGTCGCCGCTGTAACCGAACTGCGGATAGAACTGGGAGCGCGTGGTGCGCAACGCGCCGAGAAACTGGTCGACGCGCGCAGCCGCCTGCACGAGATCGCGGTTCTCACGCAGTGCGTCGTCGACGAGCTGGTTGAGCGCGGGATCGCCGTAGGCCTCCCACCAGCGTGTGTTCGCGACCTCCGCGGCCTGTTCGTATTCGATGCGCCAGTTGGGCGGCGTTTCGACTTTCGGGCGCTGCCAATCCGGGCCGACGGTACAGCCGGCAGCGGTCACGCAGCAGAAAGCGATCGCGAATCGCCGGACGCGGGTCTGCATGTGTGCTAGTCCCCTTCCCGCTTCGCGTGCGGCGCGGCGGCCGCTGGTGCTGCACCATGACCTGCAACGGTCTTCTTTTCACCGCCGAAGCGCTCGCTCAGCGACTCCAGCATCCAGAAGAACAGCGGTACGAAGAAGATCGCGATCAGCGTCGACGCCAGCATCCCGCCGATCACGCCGGTGCCGATCGCGCGCAGGCTGTTGGCGCCGGGCCCCGTGGCAATCGCAAGTGGCACGCAGCCGAGAATGAACGCGAACGACGTCATGACGATAGCGCGTAGCCGCAAGCCCGCCGCTTCGATTGCCGCATCGCGCGCCGACATGCCCTGGTGCACGCGCTCGATCGCGAACTCGCAGATCAGGATCGCGTTCTTGGCTGCGAGACCGACCAGCGTGACCAATCCGACCTGGAAGTAGACGTCGTTTTCGAGACCGAGCACCCACGTCAGCACCAGCGCCCCGAGCACTGCGAACGGCACCGTCAGCACCACGGCGATCGGCAGCGTCCACTTTTCGAACTGCGCCGCGAGCAGCAGGAACACGACGATCAAGCCGAAAATGAACGCCGACGACGACGTGCTACCCGACTCCTTTTCCTGCAGCGCCTGACCGGCCCATGCATACGCGAAGTCGCCCGGCAACGCTTCACCGGCAACCTGCTCCATCGCCAGGATGGCCTGACCGGAGCTGTAGCCCGGCGCCTGGTTGCCCGTTACTTTGACCGCAGGAAAGCCGTTGAAGCGCGTCACGAGCTTGGGCGAGGCGACGTAGCGCGTGGTGATGAGTCCCGAGAGCGGAACGTTGGCGCCGCTGTCCGAGCGTACGTACACCTTGTCGAAATCCTCGGGCCGGGCGCGGTAGTCGGCTTCGGCCTGCAGTATGACGAACCAGACGCGGCTGAACCGCGAGAACTGTCCCGCCACTTGCGAGCCGAACAGCGCCTGCATCGCCTGGAACACGTCGCCGACACGGACGCCGAGCACTTCCGCCTTGCTGCGGTCCAGGTCGACGAAGAGCTGCTGGCTGTTGGCGCGGAACGTAGTGCTAACACCCTGCAACTCGGGGCGCTGGCTCGCCTTCGCGATGAACGCCTTGACCGCCGCGTCGGTCGCGCGCGGATCGCCGGCGCCGCGATTCTGGATGTAGAACTCGAAGCCACCCGTGGTGCCGAGGCCGGGAATCGAGGGCGGGTTGAGCGCAAACGCCATGCCGTCGCGGCGGCCGAAAAACTGCGCGTTGAGCCGCTTCAGCGTATCGAACGACAGCAGCGAGCGATCCTTGCGCTCCTCGAACGGCTTCAGCAAGCCGAACATGATCGCCGCGCTGTTGTTCTGCTGGCCGTCGATGAAGGAGTAGCCGTTGACTGTGCCGACGTCTTGCACTGCCGGGTCTTTCAGCAGGATGTTTTCGAGCTCACCGGTGAAGCGCGTAGTGACGCTCAAGCTGGCGGCGTCCTGCACTTGCGCGACCACAAAGAAGTAGCCCTGGTCCTCGTCCGGGACGAAGCTGGCCGGCAGGATGCGGAACATCAGCACGATGCCGGCGATCACGCCGCCGAAGACGATCAGCGCAATCGGCCACGCCTTGATCGTTACCGCGACTCCCGCGAGGAAGCCGCGCTGCAGGCGGTCGAAGCCGGCGTCGAACGCGCGAAACAGGCGGTTCTTCTCGCCGTGATGCGCCTTGATGATGATCGCGGCGAGCGCAGGGGACAGCGTGAGCGCCATGATTCCCGAGATCACCATCGAGATCGCGATCGTGATGGCGAACTGCTTGTACAGCGTGCCGGTCACCCCGCCGAGGAACGCGACCGGCAGGAACACGGCCAGCAGCACCAGCACGATCGAGATCAACGCGCCCGCGATCTCGGTCATCGCCTGCTTGGCCGCCTCGAGCGGCGCGAGCTTGTGCTTGGTGATGTTCACTTCGACGTTCTCGACCACGACGATGGCATCGTCGACCACCAGGCCGATCGCGAGGATCATGCCGAACATCGTCAGCATGTTGATCGAGAAGCCGAGCATGTGCATGCCGACGAAGGTGCCGACGATCGACACCGGGACCGCGAGGATCGGTATCACGGTCGCGCGCAGCGACTGCAGGAACACGAACACGACCAGCACGACCAATATCACGGCCTCGAAGAACGTGTGCACCACCTTGTCGATCGAGTACAGCGTGAACTGGCTGGTGTCGAGCACGATCTTGTAGTCGAGGCCGGTCGGGAACTTGCCCTTTAGCTCCTCCATCTTCTTGCGGACTTGCTTCGAGGTCTCGACCGCATTGGCGCCGGGTTGCTGGTAGACGCCGATGGTCGTCGCCGTCTTGCCGTTCATGCGGCTCGACATCGAGTAGTCGCGCTTCGCCATCTCCACGCGGCCGATGTCGCGGATGCGCACGATCGCCGCGCCCTGCTTGGCCGTGCGCACGATGATGTCCTCGAACTCTTCGGGCTTGCTGAGCAGCCCCTGCGCGGTCACGACGAACTGCTGCTCGGTGCCGGGCTTCGCCGGCGGTGCGCCGAGCTGCCCGATGCCGAAAGCCTGGTTCTGGCTTTGTATCGCGGACATGACCTCCTGTACGCTGATGCCGAGCTGGGCCATGCGATCGGGCCGTACCCAGACGCGCATCGCGATGTCGGGCGAGCCGAATACCGACGAGCGATTCGCGCCCGGAATGCGCTTCAGCTCCTCGAGCACGTAGAGATTGGAGTAGTTGTCGATGTAGGCCGCGTCGTAGCGGTTATCCGGCGAGTACACCGACACCACCATCATGATGCTGGGCGATTTCTTGTCGACCACCAGGCCCTGCTGCGTGACGACCTGCGGCAGCTGCGGCATCGCCTGGCTCAGCTTGTTCTGCACGTTGACCTGGTTGATATCGGGATTGCTGCCCGGCTTGAACACCACCACGATCTGCGCGTTGCCGCTCGACGAGCTGGTCGAGTAGTAGTACAGGAGGTTGTCGATGCCGTTCAGCTGCGTCTCGATCGGCGCCGCGACGTTGTTGGCGATGACCTCGGCGGTGGCGCCCGGATAGATCGCATCGATCGTGACCTGCGGCGGCGCCATGTCGGGATACTGCTCGATCGGCGACACCTTCATCGACATGGCGCCGGCCAGCACGATCAGGATCGAGATGACCGCCGAGAGGATCGGGCGGTCGATGAAGAAGTGAGTGAACATCGCAGCGCTATTGCTTCGCGGCGTCGGCCGCTTTGGGAGCGGGCTTCGCAACGC
>Ga0070681_10002051_pt1 | contig 18267 bp, 18 predicted proteins | sample KBSC83BmetaG_FD_65650 | JGI IMG/M metagenome (GOLD analysis project Ga0070681, IMG submission 65650) | Corn rhizosphere microbial communities from Kellogg Biological Station, Michigan, USA - KBS C8-3B metaG | ecosystem: Host-associated > Plants > Roots > Rhizosphere | place: USA: Michigan... | reverse complement strand
CGGCTGGCGCTGAGACCGTCTGGCGGCCCTGCCGGCCTGCAAGTCGCTGGAATTCCGCCGCCGATAGCTCGACAATGCCCTCCTTCGAACTGAAAGGGGAAATGCCCGCAATGGCCGAGCTGTCCGACGAGATCTTTGCCGAGTTGCGCAAGATCGACACGCCCACCATCACCAACGTGGTGGCGACCTATCCCAAGAATCCCCTTTGCCTCGGCCTCTACAATCCGTGGACGGAGAACTGGTACACCGACACCTCGATCCGCTGCATCTATCCCGAGCTGGGACCGACCGTCGGCTACGCGGTGACATGCGTCTATGGCATGCCGGATCCGAACTACGCCGGTCGTCTGTCCTTCATGGATGTGCTCGACGCGCTGGAGGAGATGAGGGGGGCCATGAAGAAGCCGACCGTCCTGGTGATTCAGCAGAAGTGGCCGGACGGCATCCTGAAGAAGGCCGGCCTCGCGGGCGAGATGATGGTGAGCTCGATGATGGCGGTGGGCTGCATCGGCATGCTGTCGAATGGCCCGTCGCGCGACGTCGACGCGATCCGCAAGCTCAAGTTCCAGTACATGTTGGGCGGCGTCACCGCCGGCCATGGCGAGATGGCGGTGCAATCGATCAACGTGCCGGTCTCGGTCGGCGGCATGGACGTGGCACCCGGCGACCTGCTCCACATGGACGAGAACGGCGCGGTCAAGTTCCCGCCGCATCATGCGCCGGCGGTCGTGAAGAACGCCAAGGCGATGCTCGACGACGAGGCGCGCCGCCTGGAAATCATCCGCAAGGCCAAGACCGCGGCCGAGGTGCGGGCAGCCAACTCCGGCGGCGCCTATACGAACAAGAAAGCGTAAGCCGATGGCCGAGCTTTCCAAGGATCTGCGCGAGGTGCTGGCGAAAGTCGGCACCTCGACCCTGACCGGCGTGCTGAACCGCCGCGGCCTGCGCAGCATGACGCTGTTCGACGTCCACCCGATGCGGCCCGAGCAGCCGTCGATGGTAGGCATCGCCTTCACCATGCGCTTCATCCCCTCGCGCGAGGACAAGGATGGACCGGGCTCGACCAGCCGCTCGATGGTCCAGCCGCAGGCGATGGAAGAGTGCCCGCCCGGCCACGTGCTGATGATCGACTCGCGCGGCGACTCGCGCGCGGCGTCGGCGGGCGATCTCTACATCGGCCGGCTGAAGGCGCGCGGTGCCGCGGGCATCGTGACCGACGGCGGCTTCCGCGACACCAATGGCGTCTTCAAGACCGGCCTGCCCGCCTATCACCGGCGGCCGTCCTCGCCGCCGTCGCCGATCGCGCATCGGCCGGTCGATCTGCAGTTGCCGATCGGCTGCGGCGGCGTCGCGGTCTATCCCGGCGACATCGTCGTCGGCGATCGCGACGCAGTGCTGGTGATCCCGCCCGATATCGTCGAGGCGGTCGCCGAAGAGGCGCTGAAGAACTACGAGTACGAAAGCTGGGCCGAGACGGAGGTCGCCAAGGGCCGCGCGCTCAAGGGCCTGTTCCCGGTGGCGGGCGACGACGCCAAGCGCGACTACGAGGCGTGGAAGAAGAGCGGCGGCAAGGGCTGACGGCCTCTTTCCCAGGAGTGAGGGAGGGGCATAGGCGGGAATCGGGAAGAATCGCGCAAAAACCCGATGGCATAAGCATCGGAGGCTTCCCGACCGGTCGGGAAGTCACGGGAAGCCTCGGGAAGTCAGAGCCTGGCGATCACCGCGCCAGCGAAGCGCTTCATCTCCTCCAGGACCTGGTCGACCGTGGCGCCAGGGAAGCCGAAATCGACGGAGGCGACGCCCATCGCCTGCAGGTTCTTCAGGTCACCCACGATGGCGTCCGGCTTGCCGGAGAACAGCCGGCGGCCGCCGTCGCCGGCCTGCGGCGGTTCCTTCTCGCCATGGCGCGGCGCACGCAGCACCAGCGCGACCGACTTGGGATCGCGCCCGGCTTCCGCCGTCATCTGGCGCAGCCGGTCGACCTGGGCTCGGTAGCGCGCCAGGCTGTCGAGCGGATTGATCGGGTTGTTGCCGATCGGATACCAGGCGTCGCCCAGCCTGGCGGTGCGTCGCAGCGCCGGTCCCGATTCGCCGCCGACCCACAGGGGGATGCCGGGCTTCTGCACCGGCTTGGGCGCGAAGACGATATTGTCAAAGGCCACGAACTCGCCCGCGAAACGGGGTTTGTCGTTGGTCCACAGTTCGCGGAACGCCATCATGTACTCGTCGGTCACCTTGCCGCGCTTCTCGAATGGCGGCGCGCCGATGGCCTCGAACTCCTCCTTCATCCAGCCCGCGCCGATGCCGACGGCGAGCCGGCCGCCCGACAGCACGTCGATGGTGGCGAGCTGCTTGGCCGCCAGCACGGCCGGACGATGCGGGATCACCATGACGGAGGTCACGAGGCGCAGCTTGGTGGTCCTGGCAGCCACGAAGGCGAGCTCGATCAGCTGCTCGTTGCGCTCGCCGTTGCCGGCGTTGCTGAATTCGCCGGACTCGCTGTAGGGGTAGCGCGAGTCGATGTCGGTCGGGATCACCACATGGTCGCTGAACGTGGCGTAACCGAAGCCCAGCGCCTCGGCGCCCTGGCAGAGGCGAGTGAGATCATCGGGCGCGGCCATGGGCCCTGCGGTGGGTGCTGAAAAGCCGATCTGCATGGTGTCTTCCTTCAGGCGAGCGTTGTGCGGATCTCGAGGCCCTTCTTCAGGGTGAGCGTCACCGGCGTGCGTTCGGCGATCTCGGCCAGGCGCTTCTTCTGGGCAGCGTCGACCGCGCCCTCGATGTGGAGCGTGCGGTCGATGCGCTCGGCGTCGCCGTCGCGGATATAATGGATGTCGGCCTGGACGGCGGTGACCGGCCACTGCTTGCGCTCGGCATACATGCGCAAGGTGATCGCCGTGCAGGCGCCGAGCGCGGAAGTCAGCAGGTCGTAGGGGGCGGGGCCGGCGTCCTTGCCACCCAGGTCCGGTCCTTCATCGGCGGTCAGCGTGTGCGTCCCGGTCGCGATCGTGGTGGCGTAGTCGACCGTTCCGATGCTTGCCCTTGCCCGTGCCATGCCGCCTCCGATCCGGCGCACCCGGGTCGGGCGCGCCGGCTCAGTCTAGCGGCGCTTGGAGCGCTTCGCGGCCTTTTTCGCGGCCTTGCGGACGGCCCGTTTCGCCACCTTGGCGACAGTGCGCTTGGAGGTCGCGCGCTTGACGCGGGTGGCGGCCTTGCCGACGGCGCGCTTGGTCTTCGAGGTGGCTCGCTTGGCCTTCGACACGACCTTGCGGGCGGTCTTGCGCACGGCCTTCTTCTCCGTGGCGACGGCGCGCTTGCCGGAGGCGACGCCGCGACCCAGCGCGCGCCGCGCCTTGGCGGCGGTCTTCACCGGATGGGCGAGCGCGTCGATGGCACTCGCCACCGCGTCCGTCACCGAGCCGGCGACTTCGCCGACGATCGTTTTCCTTGCCATGTCCGTCTCCCGATTGCCGAAATTGTCCGGACGCCAACGTCGGGAAGACAGGGAGGTTGCGCTCAGGGCACCAGATGGATCGCCGGCGCGCCCGCGCGGTGTGCTCTTACCGTACCGATCTCGACGGCGCCGGGTGGCAGTGCGGCGCCGGCGGGAAGGGCGGCCAGCAGTCCGCCCGCGGTCTGCGGATCGAAGAGCAGCGGCACATGCGGATGGGCTGCGAACGTCTCCATGCCGTCGACCAGGTGGCGGGCGCGCAGATTCTCGGGCTGCAGCGAGCTGGCGAAGCCTCGCGCGAACAGCTCGACCGCGCCGTCGAGGACCGGAAGGGAGTCGAGGCTGAGCTCGACCGATACCGGGGCGCCGGCCCGGATCATTTCGGCAAGGTGGCCCGCCAGGCCGAAGCCGGTGACATCGGTGCAGGCGTGCGCACCGCTCGCGCGCAACAACTCGGCGGCCTCGCCCGATCCGCGCCGCATCGAGGCGAGGGCACTCGCGATCCAGCGTCCGCGCGCCGCGCCGCGCATGGCGGCGGCGAAGATCACGCCGGTGCCGAGCGGCTTGGTCAGCACCAGCCGGTCGCCGGCCACGAGGCCGCTTTTGCGCAGCGCCTGCGCCGGTGCGACCAGGCCGTTGACCGAAAAGCCCAGCGCCGCCTCCGGCCCTTCGCCGGAGTGGCCGCCGATCAGCGCCGCGCCGGCCTCGTCGAGCACGCGGCGCGCACCGGCCAGCATCTGGAAGAGGTCTTCCTCCATCAACCGCTCGGCGGCGGCGGGCACGACGGCCAGCGCCAGCGCGCTGTGCGGCCGTGCACCCATCGCCCAGACGTCGCCCAGCGCGTGGACGGCGGCGATCTCGCCGAAGGCGAAGGGGTCGTCGATGAAGGTGCGGAAGAAATCGACCGACTGGACCAGGGCCTGGCCCGGCGGCACCTCGATCATGGCCGCATCGTCGGGCGCGTCGAGGCCGATCGCCACGCCGGCGCCGGGCGGCGTGCCCAGGCGCGCCAGCACACGGGTGAGCACGGAGGCGCCCACCTTGGCGCCGCAGCCGCCGCAGCGCATGCCGATGTCGGCGAGCAGGCGGCGTGCCTCGGCATCGGCCAGCGCCGGATCGGGCACAGCCGCAGCGTCGGCGCGCATCGGCCGCCGGGGCGGCTCGCAATACATGCGCATCCACTTGCGGTCGATGCGATCCTTCCAGCGCCACACCCAGGTGCCCTCGACCGACCAGCCGGCGCGACTGGCCAGCGCATGGCCGTCACCGGTACCGATGATCGACAGGAACTTGCCTTGCGGCGTGAACGGCTGCAGCGCCTGGCCAAGCAGCGCGCGGCGCAGGTTGGCGGCCAGCGGCGGGCCCTGGCGTACGGCAAAGACGCCGGCCTTGGGCCGCGGATGCGCCACTACGGTGGCGCAGTCGCCGGCGGCGAAGATGCTGTCGTCGTCGCTGCGCAAGGTGGGCCGGACGGCAATGAAGCCGCGCGGGTCGAGGGCCAGGCCGGTGGCTGCGAGCCATTTGGGCGCGCTCGCCTCGGTGACGACGAAGGCGGCATCGAAGGCAAGGCGCTCGCCGCTCTCGAACTCGAGCGTGCCGGGCTCGACCCTTCGCGTCGCGGCCTTCTCGATCAGGCGCACGCCGCGCGCCGCGAAGATCGCCCGCATCCGGGCGCGCGCCGAGCGGTTCTTGTCGGCCAGGATCTCGTCGCGCGTGGCGAGCGTCACGCTGACGTCCGCCGCCGGTGCCGCAGTGCGCAGGCGATGGTCGATCGCCAGCGCCAGTTCGACGCCGCCCGCGCCGCCGCCGATCACCGCGACGGCAAGCGGTCCCTGCCAGCCGGCGACATGCTCGAGGAAGGCGAGCCAGCGCCGGCCGAGTTCGGCGATCGGCTTGACCGGCGTGGTGTGTTGTTCGGCACCCGGGATCATGTCGAGGCTGGGCGCGGCGCCGACGTCGAGCGACAGCAGATCGTAGGATACCGGCGGACGGTCCTTCAGCATCACCTGCCGGTTGGCGCGGTCGATGCCGATCGCCTCGGCGTGGATCAGCCGCGCGCCGGTCCAGGCCGCGAGCCGGGCAAGGTCGATGTGACATTCGTCGAAGGAATAGGTGCCGGCCACGAAACCCGGGATCATGCCCGAGTAGGGCGTCTCGATGTCCCGCCCGATCAGGGTCAGTCGCACGCCCGGCATCGGCTTCATGCCGAAGCTTTTCAGGACATGGACGTGGGAGTGGCCGCCGCCCACCAGCACAAGATCCTTCAGTTGCGGCGCGGCCTGCATCCCAACCCGTATAGCCGATCGGGAGCCCCTCTGGTACAGGCGTTAAAAATAATGTATATCAAGGCATTATTTGAATTTCTTTCAGTACTTTCGGAGCCGGATTATGGCTGTTTCTTCCGGGTTCTCGGTTTCGGCCGGCATTCAGGACAATCGGTCGGCATGGACGCCGTCGTGGCCGTTGGCGCTCGGGTTCCTGGTCTTCGTGTGGCTCTCGCTTCACGGCAACCTGCCGTTGCTGGCCGATCCCGACACCCAATGGCATGTGGCGCTGGGCAACTGGATCCTGGCGCACCGCGCGGTGCCGCGCGTCGACACCTTTTCCTTCACCTTCGCGGGCGAGCCCTGGATCGCCAAGGAATGGCTGTCGCAGCTCCTCCTCGCCGGCGCCTACGATCTCGGCGGCTGGGGCGCGGTCGTGGTGCTCGCGGCAGCGACCTTCGGCGTCACCTTCGCGCTGCTGCTGCGCCTGCTGCTGCGCGACGTGAGGCCGTTGCCGGCCATCCTGTTCACGGCCGCGGCGGTGGTGATGGTGTCGACCCATTTCATGGCCCGGCCGTTCGCCTTCGCCTTTCCCTTCCTGATCCTGTGGGTGGTCGGCCTCGTGCGCGCGGTCGAGGAACGCCGTGCGCCCGCGCCGGTGCTGCTGCTGGTCATGGTGGTGTGGGCCAACCTGCACGGCGGCTTCACCTTCGGCCTGATGCTGGGCGGCGCCTTCGGCCTGGAGGCGCTGATCGGCGCGCGCGACGCCGTCGAGCGCAAGCGGCTGTTCGTCGGTTGGCTCACGTTCGGCGTGGGCGCGGTGCTGGCGGCCTGCATCACGCCGTACGGGCCGGAGTCGATCCTGGTGACGCTGCGCATCTTCCAGTTGGGCGACTCGCTCAGCCTGATCTCGGAGTGGAAGTCGCCCAATTTCCAGAGCGAGCCGCTGCAGGAGCTGATCCTGCTGGTCGGCCTCTACGTCGCCCTGTCGCGCGGCCTCAAGCTGCCGTTGATGCGGCTGCTGATCGTCATCGGCCTGGTGCACATGTTCCTGCGCTACGCCCGCAACGCCGAACTGCTGGCCCTGGTCGCGCCGCTGGTCGTGGCGCCGTTGATCGCGCGGCAGTGGCCCTCCCAGCGTCCGGAGGACGAAGCGAGGGGGCGGCTCGGTGCGTTGGCCGGTCCGGCCGGCCGCGCCATGCTGGCCGTCAGTCTCGCCGTGGGGCTCGTGTTCGCGGGCGGGGTCATCCGCTTCGGCGACATCAAGGCGCCGACGGCCACCGTGCCGCAGGCCGCGCTCGATTACGTGCAGGAGGCCGGCATCAAGGGCCGCGTGCTGAACTACTACGGTTACGGCGGTTACCTGATCCGCGCCGGCATCCCGACCTTCATCGACGGCCGCGGCGAGTTGTTCGGCGGTCCCTTCATCAAGCTCTATGCCGAGGCGGTGAGTCTGCGCGGCGACGAGCCGTTCGAAACGCTGCTCGACCGTTACAAGATCGACTGGACGTTCCTGGCCAAGAACCAGCCGGCCAACCAGCTCCTGGCGCACTTGCCCGGCTGGCGCCGCGCCTACAGCGACGACGAGGCCACGATCTTCGTGCGCGAGCGCTAGTCTTTCAGGACGATCCCCTGAGAACAATCCACGTGCAGTGGCCGAGGGCGCATAGCCGACCCTGCTCGGTGTAGAGCGCCGTGCCCGAATAGAGCTTGCGGCCGTCCTCGCCGATCTTCCAGCCGACGACGGCGCAGCGCTCGCCGACCTTCGGCGGGTCGATCACCCTGGCCGTCATGCGCCCGGTCAGCGCCGGCCGCCAGTCGTCGGGCGCCTGCGCCGCCCACGCGCCTGGACAGTCGAGCGTGCCCCAGACGAACTCCGGCCGGATGCGGCCCGTGGCATCGGCGTGCGCGGCGTGCGGGAGGTAGCACGACAGCGAGCGGCCCTCGTCCGGACCCGGCGCGCCGAACACGCGCAGGCCATCGCCGACCGCGCGGCTGCGGCCGCAGACGATGCAGTCGTGAAACGCGCTGTCCTCGGCGCTGCCGCCGCTCTCGCCACGTCGCAGGACCTCGGCCCAGTCGGTGGGACCGGGCGGCGGCGTGAGATGGGCGACCGATCCGGCACGCGCCTCGCAGATCAGCGTCTCGCCGTCGCGCAGCATCAGCGCGTCGCGTTCGCGCGCCACCTCGAGCGGCCGGTCGACGGGGACGGGCGCGCGCAGAGTGATCTCGACCGTGCCGTCGCCACCGATCACCTCGGTGAAGCGGCCGGCAAGCACGCCGCCGACATAGCCGCCGTTGCCCGAAAGGCGCGGGCCATTGAAGCCGCGCGCGATGATGATCCTGTCGTTCACTGCACTCTCCGCCGCGCGGAACCTGCCGGTTCGGAACGGCTGACGCAAGTCGGACGGCATGGCAAGACAGGAGCATGACGCGGTTCGTTCCCTGGTTGCTGGTGGCGCTGTGCTTCGCGCTCGGCGTGGCCAGCCGCTCGATCAGCGATTCCTTCGCCGTCTTCGTGCCGGCCCTGCAGCACGACTTCGCCGCCAGCCGCAGCGCGGTCACGGTGATCTACAGCTTTGCCCTGCTGATGGGCGGCATCGGCGCGCCGCTGGCCGGCTGGATTCTCGACCGCTTCGGGCTGCGGGTGCTCACGGTGATCGGCATGTCGGCGGCGGCGCTGGCGACGGCCAGTGCCTCGCAGGCCGGTGCGCTCTGGCATCTCTATCTCGGCCTCGGCCTGGTGATGGGCTTCGGCGGCTCCTCGCTGTCGGGCATCCTGAGTTCCTCGCTGATCAGCAAGTGGTTTCCCGCACGACGTCTCGGCGTCGCCCTGGCCGTGGCCTGGTCGGCCTCGGGCGTGGGCGCGATCGTGATCTTCCCGCTGGCCCAGCACATGATCGCCCAGTCGGGCTGGCGCCATGCCTATCTCGTCTTCTCGCTGGTGAGCACCGCCTTCATCCCGTTGCTGCTGGTGCTGCCGTGGCGCCGCATCGAGCGCGGCATCGCCAACGTGGCGCCGCAGCGCGGCGGCCACGGCAGGGGCAGCGGACCGACCGTCGGCGAGGCGATCCGCGACTGGCCGTTCTGGGCGCTCACCTCGTCGTTCGGGCTGACCTCGCTCGGCATCTTCGCGCTGGTGCCGCAGGCGATGGTCTACATGCTCGAGCGCGGGCTCGACGGCGCCTACGCCGCGCGCGCGCTCGCCGTCGCCGGCTTCCTGACGCCGCTCGGCATGATCGGTTTCAGCTGGCTGGCCGATCGCGGCGGCCGGCGGCTGGCGGCGATCATGGCCTATGCCTGCTCGATCGCCGGCGTGGGCGCGCTGGCGCTGGTGCGCGGGCCGCATGACGACGTCTGGCTCTGGCTCTACGTGCTGCTGTTCGGCGGCAGCATGGGCTCGCGCGGCCCGATGATCTCCACCCTGGCGGCGCTGCGCTACCGCGGCACGCACTTCGGCCGCATCTACGGGCTGATCAGCATCGGCATGGGGCTGGGCGGCTTCCTGGGCGCCTGGATCGGCGGGCTGCTGCACGACGCGACCGACGGCTACGCTGCGGTGATGATCTTCTCGGCCTCCGCGCTGGCGCTTGCCGCGGCGACCCTGGGCTCCGAAGCCTCCGCCCGCGAGCGCCTCACGCGCTAGCGCCGTTCTGTGGCGGAGGTGTGACGGCCACGCGACTATCGACATATTGTGTTTCCGGAAAACCTTGGCCACAATGCCGCGCATGGACGACCGCCGTGACTTTCCCAGTAGTCCCTGCCCGGGCCGGAGAGGCTAGCCGTGACGCCGGCCATTGAGTCCTGCCATGCGCTGGTCCTCAACGCCGATTTCCGGCCGCTGTCGTACTTTCCCCTGTCGATCTGGTCGTGGCAGGACGCCGTGAAGGCGGTCTTCCTCGATCGGGTCAGTGTCATCTCCGAGTACGATCGCAAGATCCACAGCCCGTCCTGCGAGATGAATCTGCCCAGCGTGATCGCGCTCAAGGAGTACGTGCCGGCCGCGCGCCGGCCTGCCTTCACGCGGTTCAACGTTTTCCTGCGCGACCACTTCAACTGCCAGTACTGCGGCGACGACTTCGCGACCAACATGCTGACCTTCGACCATGTGGTCCCGAAGTCGCGCGGCGGCCGCACCAGCTGGAACAATGTCGTCACCGCCTGCAGCCCGTGCAACCTGCTGAAGGGCAACCGCCTGTTGCGCGAGAGCGGCATGTTCCTGCAGCGCGCGCCGATCGAGCCGACGACGGCGGAGCTGCAGGAGAACGGCCGCGCCTTCCCGCCGGGCTACCTGCACGAGAGCTGGCGCGATTTCCTGTACTGGGACAGCGAGCTCGACCAGACCTAGCGCATTCACATGCGCTGCTTTAGATCCGGGTCGACAGCCAGATCGCGAGCTTCGAGCCCGTCTTGATCACGCGCGTCAGGGCTTCGTAGGCCGGCGCCTGCTCGGCGCCGGAGGCGAGCGCCTCTTCCTTGTGCTCGATCTCCTCGGCGCGGAACTTCTCGACGGTGGCGCGCAGCTCGGCCTCGTCGTCGCCCAGCGCCGCGGCCTGATGGGCATAGTGTTCGTCGATCGTTTCCTCGATCGCCACCGTGCAGGCCATCGCGGCCTTGTCGCCCATCAGCGCGGTGACGGCGCCCAGCGCGAAGCCCGCGGCGCCCCATAGCGGCGACAGCACGGTCGGGCGCACGCGGCGCTCGACGGCCAGGCGGTCGAATACCTTGTTGTGCTCGCGCTCGGCCCGCGCCATGGCGCCGATCTTGCGTGCCGCGTCGCTGCTGGCGCGGCCCGACCAGCGCAGTGCCGCGAGCTGGCCCTCGTAGATGCGCACGGCGCCGAACTCGCCCGCCTGGTCGACGCGAATCACGCGCTCGACGAGGCCGCGCCGATCGGGATCGCCCGGGTTGCGGTGGGCCGCCGTCTTCACGACTTCGTCCGGATGTGCGTGGCGACCTGCGCCGACAGCAGCAGCGCCAGGCCGCCCGAGAGCAGGCCATTCCAGCCGGCCATCGAGATGCCCCACATCTTCCACGCCGGCTCGTCGCAGCGGATCATCTTGGCGCCGAGCAGGAATTTCTTGAGCTGCTCGACCGACAGGCCGCGCGGCACGCCGCCGGTGCAGGCCTGCGGGCCCTGCCACCAGTGATACTCGACGCCGGCATGAAAGAAGCCGATGCCCGAGGTCACGAACAGCGCCGTGATCGCCACCAGGGCGAACCACAGCGCCACCTTCGGATGGCCGAGCGCCGCGACCGAGAGCAGGCCGGCGGCGATCGCGACCATGTGCGGATAGCGCTGCCACCAGCACATCTCGCACGGCGGCAGGCCCCTGAAATACTGGAAGTAGTAGGCGCCCGCGAGCAGCGCCGCGCTGCCGAGGAATGCAAGAAGGCCGACGCGGCTGGGAAGGGACATGCGCCTGGGAGCTCCTAGAACAGATAGCGGAAGGCCACGAACCCGCCGACCAGCGCGATCAGGAACAGCCACGTCACCAACGTCAGCCGTTTCTCGATGAAGGCACGGATCGGCTCGCCGAACTTCCACAGCAACGCTGCCACGACGAAGAAGCGAAGGCCACGCGTCACGATCGACGCCCACACGAATGTGAACAGGTCGAAGTGCGCGGCCCCTGAAGCGATCGTCACCAGCTTGTAGGGGATCGGCGTCAGCCCCTTGATCAGGATGATCCAGGTGCCGTACTCGTCGAAGCCGTGACGGAACTTCTCGAGGCCGGCCTGCAGGCCGTATGTCTTCACGAGCCACGCGCCCAGCGTCTCGAAGAAGTAGAAACCGATGGCATAGCCCAGCAGGCCGCCCAGCACCGAGCAGACTGTGCAGACCGCCGCGATGGTGAAGGCCTTGCGCCGGTTGGCCAGCACGATCGGTACCAGCATCACGTCGGGCGGGATGGGGAAGAACGAACTCTCGGCGAACGACACCACGCCCATGGCGGGGATCGCGTAACGCGATCCGGCGAGGCCGATCACCCAGTCATAAAGACGACGAAGCATGCGACACGCTCATAGCGTGTCATCCCGAGGGAAGCGAGGGACCTTTTCTTGCCTCGGATCGCTGGCAAAGGCTCGGGGTGACGGCCACGGGCCGTCATTCCGCCGCCTGCATGAGCCGCGTCGGCACGGTCTCGCCGGCCAGGAGGGCGGCCTTCGCCGCGTCGTACTCAGCCTTGAGGCGGGCCACGATCTCGCCCGCCGGAGGGGCATCGAAGATCTGCCCGACGCCCTGGCCGGCGCCCCAGATGTCGCGCCACGCCTTGGCCTTGGAGTTGCCGCCCGAGCCGAAGTTCATCTTGGTCTTGTCGGCCACTGGCAGGTCGTCGGGGTCGAGGCCGGCCGCAGCGACGCTCTTCTTCAGGTAGTTGCCGTGCACGCCGGTGAAGAGGTTGGTGTAGACGATCTCCTCGCCCGACGACTCGATGATGCACTGCTTGTTGGCTTCGGTGGCGTTGCCTTCCTTCGACGCGGTGAAGCGCGTGCCCATGTAGGCGAGGTCGGCGCCGACGGCTTGTGCTGCCAGCACGCTGGCGCCGTTCGAGATGGAGCCCGAGAGCAGGAGGCAGCCGTCGTAGAATTGGCGCACTTCCGGCACCAGCGCGAAGGGGGACAGCGCGCCGGCGTGGCCGCCCGCGCCGTTGCACACCAGGATCAGCCCGTCGACGCCGGCCTGCAAAGCGCGCTTGGCATGTTTCACGTTGGTCACGTCGTGGAACACCAGCCCGCCGTAGCGGTGGGCCGACGGCACGACCTCGTCGGGCGCGCGCAGCGAGGTGATCTGGATCGGCACCTTGTACTTCTCGCAGAGCTCGACGTCGTGCATCAGCCGGTCGTTGGAGCCGTGCACGATCTGGTTCACGGCGAACGGCGCCACCTTCTTGTCCGGATGCTTGGCCTTGTAGTCGGCCAGTTCGCCGGTGATGCGCTTCAACCACTCCTCGAGCATCTCCTTGGGCCGCGCGTTCAGTGCCGGAAAGGCGCCGACGATGCCGGCCTTGCACTGCTCGATGACGAGGTCGGGATTGGAGATGATGAACAGCGGGGCGCCGACCACCGGGATCGAGAGGGTGTCGCGCAGCAATGCCGGAAGAGCCATGGTCGTCGTTTCCTGTTTTGCCAGTTCGCTACTTTGCGAGTTCGTAGGGTCCGCCCTTGTCGAGGGCGCGCTTGTAGGCCGGGCGGGCCTGGATGCGGTCGAGGAAGGCCGAGAGCTTGGGCAACTGCCTGATGATCGGCGCGCGGGCGGCCGCGGCCTCGAGCGGGAAGCTCATCTGGATGTCGGCCGCGGTGAACTCCGGCCCGGCGAACCAGGCACGCCTGGAAAGCTCGCTCTCCAGGAACATGAAGTGGTTGCCGATCTGCGGGTCGAGCAAGGTCTTGTTGGCGCCCTTCGAGATCGCGCGGCCGACGGGCCGCATGAAGAAGGGCAGGCGCGACGGGATGCGGCCGAACACCAGCTTCATGAACAGAAGCGGCATCAGCGAGCCTTCGGCGTAGTGCAGGAAGTAGGTGTAGTGCAGCCGCTCGGGGGTGCCGAGAGCGGGCGTGAGCTTGCCGTGCCCGTAGGTGTCGCCCAGGTACTCGATGATCGCGCCCGACTCCGCCAGGGTCTTGTCGCCGTCGGTGATGACCGGCGACTTGCCCAGCGGATGCACCGCGCGCAGCGATGCTGGCGCCTGCATCGAGGGCTCGCGCTGGTAGCGCCTGACCTCGTAGGGAACGCCCAGCTCTTCCAGCATCCACAGGATGCGCTGCGAGCGCGAGTTGTTCAGGTGATGGACGGTGATCATGGGTACACCGTAGCCTTAGAGCGTCCCCGGGCGCCAGTTGCCGTGGAATCCGGCCGGAACGCGGCTCGACAGGTGGGCGAGCGCGATCGGGCCGCGCGAGAGGTCGGTCGCCTCGAATACCGCGAGGTCGCTGCGTTTTTCCTCGCCGCGGTAGAGCACGCTCAGCAGCCAGCCGTCGCCCTCCGCTGCGTTGCCGGATCGTGGCACGAACACCGGCTCGCCGAAGCGGTCGTCCTTGCCTGCGTTCCAGGCGGTGCTCTTGCCGCTCTTGAGGTCGTAGTGCACCAGCCCGTCCTGGCGCGGCTCGCCGGTCTTCGGATCGGTGATGTCGCCGGCGACGATCCAGCCGTGGCGATAGTCGCTCATGCAGAAGCGCTCGTCGAAGCGCGGGAACTCGCCCGAGCGGTCGTCGAGCTGTTGCTCATGGAAGGTGTTGCCCCTATGCGTATCGGTGCCGTCGACGTCGAAGGTCCAGCGGAACAATCTCGCCACCGGCGGCGTCTCGCTCGAGCGCGAGCCGTCGGGCAGCGGGAACAGCGGCGCGGTGTCGTACTTCATGACATCGACCACGATCTTGCCGTCGGCGGTCTCGTAGTGGTTCATCGGATGGAAGACGTACGACGGCGGCGCGCTCACCCACTTCACGTCGGCCACGGTGCCCTTGCGAGGAATGAAGGCGATGTGCGTGCCCTTGTCGGGCTCCCAGGCGAACGGCGGCAGGCCGCCCATCGCCCGCTCCATCGACGAGGTGAGCGGGAAGACCGGCAGCACGATCCAGTTCCTGGTCACCGCGAAGTCGTGGATCATCGAGGGGAAGGGGCCTTCCAGGATCTCGGCGCGCGTGACGGTGCCGTTGCGGTCGACCGTCTGCAGGCTGATCTCCTTGCTGAAGCGGCCCCTGGCCGAATAGCCGAAGAAGACCATCTCGCCGGTCTCGGGATCGAACTTCGGGTGCGCGGTGAACGGCCCATTGAGCTTGTCGCCATAGGTCTCGTAGCCCTTGGGAGCGAGCGTCGCGGGATCGAGCGCGAAGGGCGCGTGCGCCTCCTCGAGCGCCAGCAGGCGGCCGGCATGCCAGACGATGTTGGTGTTGGCGCTGGTCGACTGCAGCGCCATCACGCGCGGATCGGTGTAGCGCGGATTGCCGAAGGTGCCCGACAGGCCCTCACCCTCCTTGTTCTCGAGCTCCCACTTGGGCGTGCGCACCCAGCGGTTCTTGTAGGAGACGTTGCCGTTCTCGATGTGGAAGGCGTGGATCATGCCGTCGCCGCCGAACCAGTGGTACGGCCCGCGCGGCGCGAACTGCGGGTTGGGGCCGTTGCGGTAGAGCGTGCCGCACAGCTCCTTGGGCAGCTCGCCGGTGATCTGCAGGTGCGCGGCGTCGGCCTCGGTGTTCACCGGCCCGTAGTAGCCCTTGAGGAACGGATTGTCGGACGGGAACGGCTTGGCCATCGAAGTCTCCTTTAGGGAAACGGCGTGTATCTAACGGACGCTATCAATACACAGTGTAGTCGGCAAGAGGAAAGAATCCCTCAGTCGAGGGAGGCGCCAGCAGCCTCGCGGTTCTCGACGCGGCGGCACAGCAGGCAGCCCGCGATCCCGACGGCCAGGATCAGCAGGCCGCAGGCGAGCTGGGTGGCCACCGCGCCCATCAGCTCGAAGCCCCAGGTGGCGATCAGGCTGGCCACCATCATCGCCGCGGCCATCACCACCAGGCGCAGGCGGAAGACGCGGGCGATGTCGTGGCCGTGGAACACCGTCTGCATGCGGGTGATCATGGGCACGAAGAAGAACGGCCCGCCCAGCCCGGCGCACAGGCCGCCCAGCATCATCGCCGGCAGCAGCAGGCCCGACGGCAGGATCCAGACCGAGAGCGCCAGGAACGAGAAGCCGGTGCCCATGGCGACGTAGCCCAGGAACATGGTCGACAGCGCGCGCCGGAAGCGCACGCTGCCGGCGATGATGTTGCCGCTGACGTCGCCCAGACCGTAGGCGCCCATCACCAGTGCGTAGGCCGCGAGGTCGCCGAAACCCAGGAACGTCGGGCGGTATTCGGTGACGATCAGCGCGATGGCCAGGCTGAGCGCCACCATCCACGGCCCGTTCAGGACCGCATTGACGATCAGGATGATGCCCATGGTGGGCTCGCTCACCATCAGGCGGAAGCCGGCGGTCAACGCGTCCCAGGCACCGCTCCAGCCCGGCTTCATGTGCACCGGGTCGGGGTGGTTGCCCATCAGCCGCTCGCGCGCGGCCTTGAGCGCCAGGCCCGAGACGATGAAGCCCAGCGCCGTGGCGGTGAGGAAGTGGATCACCGGCAGGAAGATGTGCAGCAGCGCCGCCACCATCGGCCCGACCAGGCGGGCGATGCGGTAGGTGGCGTCGAACAGCCCGTTGATCGCCTGCTGGGCGTTGCGCTCGGGCACCAGGGTCGGGATGGTCGACTGCAGCGCCGGCGAGAACACCATGCGCAGCGACGCCAGCCCGACGGACGAAACAATCAGCAAGGTGATCGAGATGCCGAAGAAGTAGTAGCCGACCACCGGCAGCAGCGCGAAGGCGGCACTCCACATGCGCGAGCCGATCATCGCCCGGTCGGCGCGCCAGCGGTCGAAGATCACGCCGCCGAACAGGCCGGCGACCAGCATGGCGACGTACTGCACGCCGGTGACCAGGCCCGCCATGTTGCCGGCGACCTCGACGGCCAGCCACACGCTGGCGACCCGGAATAGGTCCTCGCCGATGGTCGAGGTGCAGAGGCCCGACCACACGACCAGCACCGAGCGGTCGGCCAGCGGCCGGAACGTCGGCGGCAGCCTCACCAGATTGCCTCGCCGTAGAACGGCAGCGACGGCAGGCCGATGCCCAGCCGCCGCCGCACCCGGCCGACCGCGGTCTCGACCGCCTTGGCGGCGAAGCGCAGGGGGGCCGCCAGCGGCCGCCGCGCCACCGCCTCGAGCGCGATGCGCGTGGCATCGCGCACCTGACCGCCTGCCAGCGCGCGCCAGCTGAACCAGTAGCGCGCGTCCTGGAGATGGTTGGCGATGCGGTCGCGGCTGTCGGGATGGCGCGCGGCCATGCCGTCGAGCACGATCTCGAGCGAACGGAACATGCGCAGCGCCTGGCGCGACATGCCGTTGGGCGAGAAGCGATAGCCCACGAGATAGCGCGGCACGACCCTGAACTCCGAGCGCTCGGCCACGCGACAGCAGAGCTGGATGTCTTCCGCCCCCTGGGCGCCGGCCGCGCGCAGGCCGGCGTCGTAGCCGCCCGCGGCCTCGAACGCCGCGCGGCGCAGCAGCAGCGACGAGCCGGTGCCGATCCAGTTGGCCGCCAGCAGGCTCTCCAGCACGCAGCCTTCCTCGAGCGCCTGCGGGCCGAAGGAGACGACGCGATCGTCCTCGCGGATGCTGGCGAACCAGCAGTAGACCAGCCCGACCTCGGGTCCGGTGGCCTCGAGCACGGCGAGCTGGCTGGCGATCTTTTCCGGCGCCCACAGATCGTCGGCGTCGACGAAGGCCAGGTAGGGCGCGGTGGTCGCGGCGGCGCCGGCATTGCGCGCGGCGGCGACGCCGGCGTTGTCCTGGTGGATCAGGCGGACCCGGTTGTCGCGCGCGCGCCAGGTGGCCACGATCGCCGCCGAGCCGTCGGTCGAGCCGTCGTCGACCACGACGATGTCCAGCGGATGGTGCGTCTGGCGGCAGATGCTGCCGAGGGTCGCCGCAATCGTGTGCTCGGCGTTGAACATCGGCACGACGACGCCGACGATTGCGTCGGAGGCGGCCATTCAGCGTACCCAGACCCCGCTTTCCTTGCTCTTGAAACCCATGGCGACATAGGCGGCGTCCACGAGCTTCTGGCCGCGGCCGTTCATCAGGATGCCGGGGCCCATCTGGTTCATCGTGTAGCCGAAGGAGAAGCCCGCGGCGGGATCGGCGAAGCCCAGCGAGCCGCCGGCACCGACATGGCCGAAGGCGGCGCTCGACAGGATGACGGAGTCGCAGTCCTCGCCCCACAGTTTGGCGGCGATCGAGCGCCTGCGATTGTCCATCGACTTCATGAAGCCCGGCGCGAAGCGCGTCGGCACGCGCAGGGTGGCGTCGTCGTGGGTCGCCATCGAGACCTCGCCCATGCGGCTGAGGGTTCGCGCATCGACCAGCCTGCCGCCGCCCTGGGCAAGCGGGGCATACATGCCGGCCAGTCCGCGCGCGTTGGTGATGCCGTTGGCCGCGCCGATCTCGGCGGCGTGGCCGGCGCGGCTGTTGGCGCCGCCGGCGCGCCAGGCGCCGTTGTTCATGTAGAAGAGGAATGGGATCGACTTCTTGTCCGTGGCGAGGTCGATCAGGAACGGCGTCCTGGCCTCCTCGGCTTTCATCGCATAGGCCAGGATGGGCGCGACCCGCGGCTCGATCTCCTCGGGTGTGCCGATCCAGAAGTCGAGGCCGAGCGGGCGGGCGACCTCGTCGCGGAAGAACGCGCCCAGCGACTTGCCGCTGGCCCGCCGCACCATCTCGCCCACCGTCCAGCCGAAGGTGAAGCCGTGATAGCCGTTGCGCGTGCCCGGCACCCAGAACGGCTCTTCGGCCGCGAGCCGCTCGGTCATGTAGGTCCAGTCGTAGGGCCCGTCGTCCTTGACCCGCTCGCGCAGCGCCGGCACCGCTGCCGAATGGTCGAGCATCATGCGCGTGGTCACGCGCTCCTTGCCGTGCTGGCCGAACTCGGGCCACAGCTCGGTGACGGGCGCATC
>Ga0070681_10002049_pt1 | contig 18270 bp, 11 predicted proteins | sample KBSC83BmetaG_FD_65650 | JGI IMG/M metagenome (GOLD analysis project Ga0070681, IMG submission 65650) | Corn rhizosphere microbial communities from Kellogg Biological Station, Michigan, USA - KBS C8-3B metaG | ecosystem: Host-associated > Plants > Roots > Rhizosphere | place: USA: Michigan... | reverse complement strand
CGGTGTAGTACGGCTGCAGGTTCTTGCCCCACCAGTCGTGCTCGGCGAGCAGGAACCCGTGATCGGTCGACAGGATCAGCGCGGTATCGCGCCAGAGGTCATGGCGATCGAAGTAGTCGAGGAGCTGGCCGAAGTAGTGATCGCAGGCCGCGACGAGCGCCGCGTAGTTCGCGCGGATCTCGGCGATCTCCTCGGCGCTGTCTGTGACCTTCTCGTAGATCGGCCAGTCGAGGATGCCGCCGCTGTAGCTCGTCCTGTACTGCTCCTTGAAGCGCGCAGGCGCCTGGAACGGCTCGTGCGGGTCGAAGCACTCGAGCATCAGGAACCACGGGTCGGCGTCGCGGTTGTGGTCGAGGAACTCGAAGCCCGACGCGAAGCAGCGCGCGAGCGGCAGGTCGTTCTCGTCGACCATGAACTCGCTGTTGATCGCATGCTGCATCCGCTTCCAGTTGCGCACGTCGAGCGGGTAGTGCTTCGCGGCGTACTTTGCGCGGAGCCGCTCGATCGGCGGCTGGACGAGCGCCTTCCACGGATCGTATTCGTTGCCGCGGACGAAATCCCAGGTGCGGAAGCGGCCGTGATAGGTCGCGCCGCCGTCCTCGAAGTAATGCAGATGGTCGCTGACGAGGTGGGTGTGGATGCCGTGATCCCAAAGCGAGACGGGGAACGAGTTGTCGAACGGCTCCAGCGGACCCCAGCTTCGGTGCATGAAGTTGAGACGCCCGGTGTGCAGGTCGCGCCGCGCCGGCATGCAGGGCAGGCTGCCGACGAAGTGGCTGTCGAACGTGACGCCGCGCGCGGCGAAGCGGTCGAAGTTCGGCGTCTTCACCCAGCGGGAGCCGTAGCAGCCGAGCGCATTCCGGCAGAGCGAGTCGAAGAGCACGAAGACGGCTTTCATGGCGGTTCCGCGAAGCGGCCAAAAGGAGAACGACCGCGAGTCTCGCACCGTCGACCTATCCTGTAAAATTCTCTTTCGCGCTCGTCCGATAACCGCACGTTATGCCACTGCTTCGCAACGCGGCGCTGCTACGCGATTTCCTGGCCGTCGCCGGCGCCGGCAGCGTCAGCGCGGCGGCGCAGGCGCTCGGCGTAAGCCAGCCGGCGCTCACGAAGAGCGTTCGCCGTCTCGAAACGCATTACGGGCTCGCGCTATTCGAGCGCCGTGCACGCGGCATGGCGCTGACGCCGTTGGGCGAGACGCTCCTCGCGCACGCGAAGCTGATCGACGCGCAGTGCCGCTTCGCCGACGCCGAGATGCGGGCGTTCACGAAGGGCGCCGCCGGACGCCTGCGCATCGGGGCGGGCCCGTTCTGGGGCGCGACCGTGATCCCGCTCGCGATCGTGCGGCTCCAGCAGCAGCTTCCGAATCTGGAAGTCGAGCTCGACGTCGGCGTCAACACGATCATCCATCCGAAGCTTTTCGCCGGTGATCTCGACATCGTCGTCTGCGCGCTGCCCGACGCCGGCGTGCCCCCGCCGGGCATCGACGTGCACCGCTTCTTCGACCTCACGATGCGCGTGATCGCCGGCGACGATCATCCGCTCGTCCGCCGCCGCCAGGTGTCGGCCACCGACCTCGCGCCGTATCCGTGGGCGCTTTATCAGCGCGATCGCGAAATGGTCGCCAAGCTGATGACGGCGCTGCGCGACGACGGCGGCGCGCCGCCGCGCGTGATGGTCGAGTCGAGCTCGGTGCTCGCGGTGCTCGAAATCCTGAAGTCGGGGCCGTACCTGTCGTGCATCGCCGACACGTTCCTGCGGGTGCGGCCCGACATCGGCGTGCGCGCGGTTCCGTTCCGCCGCGACATCTGGAGCTGTCCGTCCGGCGCGCTCTACCATCGAACGCTGCACCAGTTCGCGCCGGTGCAGGCGCTGATCGGCGCGATCGACGAGATCAGTGCGCGGATCTCGCGGACCGCGAAGGTCCGCGGGAAGGCGGGCGCCACCGTGAACGCGATATCATCGGCGGATCGCGTCCCGTCGCCGTAACGCCCCGTCCGCCACGCTTCCTCGCGATGCAGAACACCACGCGCTTCGCCGCCGACCGGACGCTCGACATCGTCTGTCTCGGACGCTTCGGCGTCGACTTCTACGCGCAGCAGATCGGCGCGCGTCTCGAAGACGTGACGAGCTTCGCCAAGTACCTGGGCGGCTCGTCGGCGAACACGGCGTTCGGCTGCGCGCGCCTCGGCCTTCGCGCCGGACTGATCTCCCGTGTCGGCGACGATGCGATGGGGCGTTTCCTCACGGAGACGATCGCGCGCGAAGGCTGCGACGTGAGCCACGTCGGCGTCGATCCGTCGCGGCTCACCGCCGCGGTCGTCCTCGGCATCGAGGACAAGGCGACGTTCCCGCTCATCTTCCTGCGCGAGAACTGCGCGGACATGGCGATCGGCGACGCCGAGATCGAGGCAGGCTACATCGCGAAGTCGCGGGCGCTGCTCATCACCGGCACGCATTTTTCGACCGAATACATCGCAGGCGTGAGCAACCGCGCGCTCGACCATGCGCGTGCGAACGACGTACGGACCGTGCTGGACATCGACTATCGGCCGGTGCTGTGGGGATTGACCAAGCGCGGCGACGGCGCGACGCGCTACATCGCGTCCGGCACGGTGTCCGCGCACTTGCAGCGAATGCTGCCGCGCTTCGATCTCGTCATCGGCACGATCGAGGAGTTCGCGATCGCCGGCGGCAGCGACGACATCCTGCGGGCACTCGCGGAAGTGCGCCGGCATACGAAGGCGGTGCTCGTCGTCAAGCGCGGCCCGCTGGGCTGCGCGGTGATCGACGGCGCGATTCCCGCATCGCTCGACGCCGCGTTCAACGGCCGCGGCGTCAGCGTCGAGGTGCTGAACGTTCTCGGCGCCGGGGACGCGTTTTCGGCCGGCTTCCTGTCCGGCTGGGTGCGCGGCGAGGATTACGGCGCGTGCGTCCGCTACGCGAACGCCTGCGGCGCGCTCGTCGTGTCGCGGCACGGCTGCGCGCCGGCGATGCCGACGCGCGTCGAGCTCGACTATTTTCTCGCCAACGCCGAGCGCATTCCGCGGCCGGATCGCGATGCGATGCTGACGCGGCTCCATCGCGTCACCGCGCCGCGCACGCCGCGCGACGAAGTGCTCGCGTTCGCCTTCGACCACCGCAATCAATTTTTCAAGCTCGCGCAGCAGACGGGCGCCGACGAGTCGCGCATTCCGAAGCTCAAGGAGCTGTTCGTCGCCGCCGTCGCCGACGTCGACCGGCATCCGGGCATGAAAGGACGCGTCGGGCTGCTCTGCGACGACCGCTACGGCCAGGATGCGCTGAACGATGCGACGGGACGCGGCTGGTGGATCGGCCGGCCGGTCGAGTTGTCCGGCTCGAATCCGCTCGTCTTCGACCGGGGCCGCTCGATCGGCACGACGCTGCTTTCGTGGCCGTCCGAGCACGTCGTCAAGTGCCTCGTCCAGTACCATCCCGACGATGCGATCGACAATCGCCTGGAGCAGGAAGCGCAGGTTCTGGCGCTCTACGACGCGGTGCAGGCGAGCGGGCACGAGCTCATGCTCGAGATCGTGCCGCCGAAATCCTTACCGCGCGATCGCGATACGGTTTACCGCGCGCTGAAGCGGCTCTACAACCTCGGCATTCATCCCGAGTGGTGGAAGCTGCAGCCGATGGATGCCGAGCAGTGGGCCGACGTCGACGCGCTGATCGCCGAGCGCGACCCGTATTGCCGCGGCGTGCTGATCCTCGGCCAGAGCGCGAGCGTCGAGGCGCTTGCGAAGGCGTTTCGCGAGGCCCGCGGCAGCGCGACCTGTCGCGGCTTCGCCGTCGGCCGCACGATCTTCGAGGCGCCGGCGCGGCAGTGGCTGGAAGGCACGATCGACGACGCGGCGCTGGTGCGCGCGGTGCGGGCGCGATTCGAATCGCTGATCGACGCCTGGCGCGCGGCTCGCCCCTCGGCCCAACCCTCTTCCCGCGCGCAGGGAGAGGGAGCGAGATGCGAAGCGGCGAGCGGGTGAGGAAGATACCAACGTGAAGACCGTTCGGCTCACGATGGCGCAGGCGCTCGTCCGCTACCTCGCCGCGCTGCGCGTCGACGGCGACGATGCGCAAAAACCGCTCTTCGCCGGCGTGTGGGCGATCTTCGGCCATGGAAACGTCGCGGGCGTCGGCGAAGCGCTGTTCGCGCACCGCGATGTGCTGCCCACGTACCGCGCGCACAACGAGCAGGCGATGGCGCACGCGGCGATCGCGTTCGCGAAAGCGAGCATGCGCAGGCGAATGATGGCGTGCACGACGTCGATCGGTCCCGGCGCGACGAACCTCGTCACCGCCGCCGCGCTTGCGCACGCGAACCGGCTGCCGGTGCTGTTCCTGCCCGGCGACATCTTCGTCACGCGCGCGCCGGATCCGGTGCTGCAGCAGATCGAGGACTTCCAGGACGGGACCGTTTCGGCAAACGACTGCTTCCGTCCCGTCTCGCGTTATTTCGACCGCATCGCGCATCCGGCGCAACTGCTGACGGCGCTGCCGCGCGCGATCGCGGTCCTGACCGATCCGGCGCTGTGCGGACCGGTCACGCTCGCGCTGCCGCAGGACGTGCAGGCGATGGCGTACGACTACCCGGCCGATTTCTTCGCGCCGCCGCTCGTGCGTTTCGCCGCCGCGCCCCCGTCCGCGATCGAGATCGACGAGGCGGTCGCGCTGCTTCGCGAAGCGAAGCGGCCGCTGATCGTCGCCGGCGGCGGCGTGCTCTATGCGCGCGCGGGCGATGCGCTCGCAAGCTTCGCCGACCAGCACGGCGTGCCGGTCGCCGAGACGCAAGGCGGAAAGGGTGCGCTCGCGTGGGACGATCCGATGCAGCAGGGCTCGATCGGCGTCACCGGCTCGCCTGCCGCGAACGCGCTCGCGCGCGACGCCGACGTCGTCGTCGCGGTCGGCACGCGACTCCAGGATTTCACGACGGGATCGCATTCGATGTTCGGGTCGGCGCAGCTTTTGTCGATCAACGTGGCGCGCTTTGACGCGATCAAATGGCGCGGGCTCGCGGTACGCGCCGACGCGCGGGCGGCGCTGCATGCGTTGTCGGATGCGCTGTCCGGCTGGCGCCCGGACGTCGCGTGGACCGTGCGCGCAAAGGAAAGCGGACAGGCGTGGCGCGCGGATGTTGCACGAATCACCGGCCGCCGCGATGTCGCGCTTCCGTACGAGGGCGACGTGGTCGGCGCCGTGCAGCGCTCGGCCGGCGACTCGACGACACGCGACATCGTCGTTTGCGCCGCGGGCTCGCTGCCCGGGGAATTGCACAAGCTCTGGCGCACTTCGACGCCGGGCGGCTACCACGTCGAGTATGGCTACTCGTGCATGGGCTACGAGATCGCCGGCGCCGTCGGCGTCAAGATGGCGCATCCGGAGCGCGAGGTCGTCGTCCTCGTCGGCGACGGCAGCTACCTGATGATGAACTCGGAGATCGCGACGTCGGTGATGCTGGGGCTGAAGCTCGTCGTCGTCGTGCTCGACAACCGCGGATTCGGCTGCATCAACCGGCTACAGCAGGCGTGCGGCGGCGCACCGTTCAACAATTTGCTCGACGATTGCATCCGCGCGATGCCCGAGCCTCCGAAAGTGGACTTCGCGGCGCATGCGACGGCGCTCGGCGCGCGCGCCGAGAACGTTGCGAACATCGCCGAGCTCGAGCAGGCGCTCGCACGGGCGCGCGCGGCCGATCGGACCTACGTGATCGCGATCGAGACCGATCCGAACCGCGCGACGCAGGAGGGCGGCTGGTGGTGGGACGTCGCCGTGCCGGAAGTCTCGCCGCGCGCGAAGGTGCGCGAGGCACGCGAGCAGTACGAGGAAGGCAAGAAGGAACAGCGGCCGTGAGCACGGGGACCCGAGACACGAGCGGCGCAGGGCCGTCCCAAGCCGCGAGCTCCGCCCCGTCAGGCGGCAGCGCGGCGGCGACAGCCGCAAGCGTGGGGGGGTCATTGCGCATCGGCATCAACCCGATCTCGTGGAGCAACGACGACCTGCCGTCGCTCGGCGGCGAGACGCCGCTCGACGTCGCGCTGTCGGAAGGCGCGCGCATCGGCTACCAGGGCTTCGAGCTCGGCAACAAGTTCCCGCGCGAGCCGCGCGCATTGCGCGCGGTGCTGCAGCCGTACGGCCTCGCGCTCGTGTCCGGCTGGTATTCGGGACACCTCGCGAGGCGATCGGCCGACGAGGAGATCGCCGCCGTCGGTTCGCACCTGACGCTGCTCGCCGAAGGCGGCGCGAACGTGATGGTCTACGGCGAGGTCGCCGACAGCATCCAGGGCGCGAGCGCGCCGCTCTACAAGCGGCCGCGCTTCACGAACGCAGGCCAGTGGCGCGACTACGGTCGCCGCATCACGCAATTCGCCCGCCATACGCTCGATCGTGGCGTGCGGCTCGCGTACCACCATCACATGGGCGCGTATGTCGAGACGCCCGATGACGTCGACCGTCTGATCGAGAACACCGGCGACGAGGTCGGGCTCCTGTTCGACAGCGGCCACATGACGTTCGCCGGTGGCGATGCGATCGCGATGCTCGACAAGCACGTAACGCGCGTCTGCCACGTCCACTGCAAGGACGTGCGCCCGGACGTCATCCGGCTTGCGCGCAATCGCGATTGGAGCTTTCTCGAGGCCGTCATCAACGGCGTGTTCACGGTTCCCGGCGACGGTGCCGTCGATTTCCCGGCGTTGATCGACATCCTGCGGCGCAATTCATATCGCGGATGGCTCGTCGTCGAGGCGGAGCAGGATCCGGTGGTCGCGCCCGCCTATCGCTATGCGGAAATGGGCTATCGTCATCTCGCGCAACTCGTCAAGGGCAACGCGCTCCATCCGACATGACACTCCTCGTCAAAGCGAAACGCGAAGGCCGCGACATCGTCCGCGTGACGCCGCAGTCGGCAGGCTGGCGCTACGTCGGCTTCTCCGCGCACCGCTTGCGCGACGGCGAATCGGTCGCGATCGACCAGCCGAACGACGAGCTTTGCATCGTCGTGCTGGGTGGCCTCGTCACCGTTCGTCAGCGTGGCGGCGAGGCGTTCGCGCGGATCGGCGGCCGCCGCGACGTTTTCGACGACGCGGCGCCGCATGCGGTGTATCTTGCGAACGGGGGCAACGTCGACGTGACGGCGCACGGCGCCGCGCAAGTCGCCGTCGCGAGCGCGCCGGGGCCGGGCAGCGCGCCGACGCGGCTGATCGAGCCGTCGCAGATGAAGCGCTTCGCGCGCGGCACGGGCCTCAACACGCGCTATGTCTGCGACATCCTGCCCGAAAGCGAGCCGGCGTCGCATCTGCTCGTCGTCGAGGTGCGCACGCCGAGCGGGCACTCGTCGTCCTATCCGCCGCACAAGCACGACGCCGACAACCTGCCGCACGAGAGCGCGCTCGAGGAGACGTATTACCATCGGCTGTCACCGGAGCAGGGTTTCGCGTTCCAGCGCGTCTATACCGGCGATCGCTCGCTCGACGAGTCTCTTGCCGTCGAGGATCACGACGTCGTGATGGTGCCGCGCGGCTATCACCCGGTCGTCGTCCCGTACGGCTACGAATCGTATTACCTGAACGTGATGGCGGGGCCGAAGCGCGAATGGCATTTCCGCAACGATCCCGCGCATGAATGGATGCTGAAGCCGAAGTAGGGTCGGAGACGACCTTTGCCGACGGCTTGCGCAAAAGTCGTCTCTGTCCCTATTCCGGTAACGAATGGAAGCTCGGAGCGCGCAAATGATCGACGTCGCATTGTTCGGCGCAGGCCGCATCGGCAACATCCACGCGGGCAACGTCGCCCGTCAACCCGGCGTGCGGCTTCGCCATGTCGTCGACGTCGACCGCAGCGCGGCGCAGACGCTCGCGCAGAAGCACGGTGCGGACGTCGCCGATGCCGGGCGCGTGTTCGACGACGAGCGCATCGCCGCGGTGCTCATCGCGTCGTCGACCGACACGCACGCCGAATACATCCAGCGCGCGGCGAAGGCCAGGAAAGCGATTTTCTGCGAGAAGCCGGTCGACCTCGCGCTCGAGCGCGCGCGCGTTTGCGCCGAAGCGGTTCACGCCGCCGGCGTCGCGTGCGTGATCGGCTTCCAGCGCCGCTATGACCCGACATTCGCGTCGCTTAAGGAACGGATCGACGCCGGCGAGATCGGAACCCCGGAGATGCTGATCGTCACGAGCCGCGATCCCGGCGCGCCGCCGGTCGATTACATCAAGCGCTCGGGCGGCATCTTCAAGGACATGCTGATCCACGACTTCGACATCTTCCGCTGGATCCTGGACGACGAGGCGGCGAGCGTCTACGCGACCGGAAGCTGCCTCACGGATTGCGCGATCGAAGGCGCCGGCGACATCGACGCGACGGCGGTGACGATTCGCACGCAGAACGGGCGACTCGCGCAGATCAACACGATCCGTCGCGCCGCATACGGCTACGACCAGCGCTTCGAGGTGCTCGGCCCGAACGGGATGCTGCAGGCCGGCAACCACCGTCCCACCGAGGTCGTGTTGTGGTCGTCGGGCGCGATCACCGCCGACAAGCCGGAGCATTTCTTCCTCGAGCGCTACCGCGCGGCGTACGCGATCGAGATGGCCCACTTCTTCGACGTCGTCGCCGGCCGGGCACAACCGAAGACGTCGATCGACGACGGCGTCGCGGCGCTCGCGCTCGCCGAGGCGGCTAGGACGTCGTGGCGCGAGAAGCGGATCGTCGAGCTCGGATGAAACGACCCCCACGCTCGCTCCGCTCGCTGCCCCCGGAGGGGGCGCGCCTGGCGGCTTGGGGCGGCCCGGCGCCAGCAGGAAAACGCCAATGACCAATCCCCGATTGCGAATCGGCATCGCGGGCGTCGGCCGCATGGGCCGCCGCCATGCCGAGAACATCGCCCACAAGGTCGCCGAGAGCGAGCTCGTCGCCGTGTGCACTCCCGTCGCCGAAGAGCTCGAATGGGCGAAGCGCGAGCTCGGCGTGACCCAGCTCTACACCGACTACGCGGTGATGCTCGCGCGTGCCGAGATCGACGCCGTCTTCGTCGTCACGCCGACGACGCTGCACGCGCAGCAGATCGTCGACGCGCTGCGCGCACGCAAGCACGTCTTCTCGGAGAAGCCGCTGTCGCTCGACGTTGCCGAATGCCGCCGCGTCGAGGCGGAAGCGGCGCTGCAGCCCGATCTCAAGGTGATGATCGGATTCGTGCGGCGCTTCGACGAGAGCTACCGCCGCGCGCACGCGCTGATCCGCGAAGGCCGCATCGGGCGCCCGCTGATGGTGCGCTCGCACACGCTCGACCAGAACGATCCGAGCGGCTTCTTCGTCCGTTACTCGCAGGCGAGCGGCGGCATTTTCGTCGATATGAGCGTCCACGACGTCGACGCGGCACGCTGGCTTCTCGGCGTCTCCGACGTCGCGCGCGTATTCGCGACCGGCCTCGTCGGGCTGCACGAGCGCCTGCGCGAGTGGCGCGACGTCGACAACGGCGTCGCGACCTGCGAGTTCGTCACCGGCGAGATCGCGACGATCTACGCGTCGCGGACGATGGCGCACGGCTTCGAGTGCACGACCGAGGTGATTGGCACGAAAGGCCGCGTGCTCGTCGGCGGCGATGCGCGGCGCGATCACGTCGTGATCTCCGACGAGCACGGCGTGCGGCACGAATGCACGCCGACGTTCTACGAGCGCTTCGCCGATGCGTTCCTGCGCGAGGACTCCGAGTTCGTGCAGGCGGTGATCGAGGACCGGCCGCCACCGCTTACGCTGCGCGACGCGACCGAGGCGACGCGGATCACGCTCGCGCTTCGCCAGTCGCTGCTCGAGCGGCGTGTCGTGACGCTGTAGGGTCGATGAGCACCGCAGAGCCGCCTCAAGGCGCGAATCTCGCCCCCTTCGGGGGCAGCGCAGCGCGCGAGCCCGAAGGGCCGCCCCGAGGGCGAGCAGGAACGGGCGAAGCCCGCGCATCCGTCGATCCGCCGCAAGCGTGGGGGGATCATTCAAGCGAGGAGCGCTACGCGTTCGCGCGCGACGTCGCGCGCCGGGCGGGCGCGCTCGCGCTCGACTATTTCGAGAATCGCGAGCGCCTGACGATCGAGCTCAAGGGTCCGCAGGATTTCGTGAGTCACGCCGATCGCGACGTCGAGGCGCTGCTGCGGCGCGAGATCGCGCGCGCGTTCCCGGGCGACCGCTTTCTCGGCGAGGAGACCGCCGACGCGTTCGCCGGTCCCATCGACGGTTGCTGGGTCGTCGATCCGATCGACGGCACGCACAACTTCCTGCGCGGCGTGCCGTACTGGAACGTCGCGGTCGCGTATGTCGAGCAGGGGGGTGCGCGGATCGGCGTCGTGTTCGACCCCGCGAGCGGCGAGCTTTACCACGCCGCTCGCGGCGAAGGCGGGTGGTGCGACGACGCTTCGGGTACGACGCGTCTGCACGCCGCGTCCACGCAGCAACTCGCCGGCGCCTACGTCGCGCTCGGTCATCACGATCGCACGCCGAGCGCGCGTTATCTCGAAATCCGGCGGCGCATGATGGAGCGCGGCGTCGCGATGCGCAATTTCGGCTCGGCGGCGCTGCAGCTCGCGCACGTCGCGCGCGGACGACTCGACGCGTTCGTCGAGCTCTCGCTCTCCTGGTGGGACGCGGTCGGCGGCGTGCTGCTGGTCGAGGAATCCGGCGGCTACGCGGCGCCATTCGCGCCCGCGGCGGCGACGGCGAAGGCGAGTTGCGTCGCGTGTGCGGCGGGGATCGCCAGGGAGCTGCAAGCGTTGCTGAAGGACTGAAAGCGCGCTACTTCTTCGCGAAGTCCCCCGCGTACGCAAACGCGATATCCGCCGGTATGACGTACTTGCGCAGCGCGGCCGTCGCCGACTCGGGCGTCACCGCCTCGATCTCGCGATCGATCTTCTCCGACTCGGCCCACGTCCGTCCGAGGAACGCCTGCGACACGAGCGCGTTGGCAACGGCCGGGTCCTGCGCGCGCGTGATCTGCCGCTCCTCGAGCACGGCCTTCTTCGCCGCCGCGATTTCCTCGGGCCTGAAGCCACCGTCGAGCGCGCGCCGGATCTCGTCGGCCGTCGCCGACCGCACGTTGTCGAGGTTCTGCGGCGCGAAGATCGCGTAGAGCACGAGCAGGCTGTTCGGGTCGATCGACGCCGGCTGGAACGCCGTTCCCACCGCGTACGAGAAGCCGCCCTTGACGCGCACGCGCTGGAAGATCCGCGAATCGCTGTCGCCGCCCAGCACGCGGTTGGCGACGAGCAGCGACGCGTAATCGGGCGACTGGTCGGTGAGCTGCATCGACAGCCGTCCGAACATCGCGGCGTTGGCCTTGTCCGGCGTCTCGAACGTCATCGGCGCCGCCTTCGTCGAATAGAACGGCTGCGACACGCGCGTGTACGGCGTCGGACTTTTGAACGAGCCGAAGAGCTGCTCGAGCAGCGGCTTCACCGCGGCCACGTCGAAATCGCCGACGACCGCCAGTTCCGCGTGCGACGCGCCGTAGAACTTCGCGTAGAACGCCTTGACCCCGTCGAGATCGGTCGCGCGGACGCGCGCGATTTCCTCGTCGATCGTCGGCACGTAGCGGACGTCGTCGGGCGGATACGGATTGCCGGCCCGCGCAGCCGCCCGCCGCGCGAGTGCCGAGGGATCGGTTCGGCTCTGCTCGAGCCGCGTCAGGAGCTCGCTTTTGAGCTGCGCGTATTCGCTCGCGGGAAACGCCGGCTCGCGCAACGCCTCGGCCGCGAGGCGCAGCACGTCGGGAACGCTTGCGCGCACCGTCGTCGCCGACACGGTGACGGTCGCGCCGCCGCCGCCGATGTCGAGCTTCGAGCGCAGCTTGTCGAGCGCATCCTGAAACGCCTGCCGCGAATGCCTGGCCGTGCCGCGATCGAGCATGTCGGCCGTCAGGCTCGACACGGGCGTCGTGTTCGCGAGCGACTTCATGTCGCCGAGATCGAGACGGATCTCGAACTGCGCCGTCTCGCCGCGAGTCTTCTTCGGCAGCAGCGCGACCTTCATCCCGTTCGACAGCATGAAGCGCTGCGTCCGCGCCTCGAGATTCGCCGGCGTCGGATCGAAGGCCTCGCCGGCGGCCACAGGCGGCTCGCCCTTGTAGTCGTCGACGAGCGCCGGGATGTTCAGCGGCGCGGGTTGCGGCGCGCGGTCGGGCTTCGCTTCCGGCTCGAACAGGCCGACGGTGAGGTTCGAGGCCTTCAGATACTCGGTGCCGACGCGTGTCACGTCGGCGGGCTTCAGCGCGCGCCATTGATCCCGATGGATGAAGAAGAGCCGCCAGTCGCCCTCGGCGATCGAGTCGGCGAGCGCGACTGCCATCTGCTGCGGATCGTTGATCGTGTCGTCGAAGTCCTTCTGCGCCTTGATCCTCACGCGCTCGAGCTCGGCTTGCGTCACCGGGTGCGCAGCGACGTCGTAGAGCGTTGCCAGCATCGTGTCCCGCGCCGTGGCGATCGACAGATCGGGCGGAACCTGCGCCCAGAAGATGACGAAGCCCGCGTCGTGCAGCGGGAACATCCAGTTGTCGACGCTCGACGCCTTCTTGGCTTCGACGAGCGCCTTGTAGAGGCGGCCCGCCGGCTCGACGGTCATGATCTCGGCGAGCGCCTCGAAGGCCGTCGTATCGGCGTTCGCGCCCTGCGGCAGATGGAAGAGCGCGCCGACATACTGCGTGCTGGCGACGCGGCGGACCGTGACCGTGCGCTCGCCGTCCTGCACGGGCTCGACCGTGTAGAGCTTCGGCAGCACGCGCGTGGGCTTCGGTATCGCGCCGAAGTATTTGGCGATCGCGGCAAGCGTCGCGTCGGGATCGAACTTGCCGGCGACGGTCAGCACGGCGTTGTCCGGCTGGTAGTACTCGCTGTAGAACGCGCGCAGCTTCTCGAACGGCACGTTCTCGATGTCCGAGCGCGCGCCGATCGTCGGCTTGCCGTAGTTCTGCCAGTCGAACGCGACCGCCGCCATCCGCTTCCACAGAACGCTCTGCGGCTTGTTCTCGCCGCTTTCGTATTCGTTGCGCACGACCGTCATCTCGGAATCGAGCTCGCTCTTGCTGAACGTCGAGCGCGTCATCCGCTCGGACTCCATCATCAGCACCCAATCGAGCGATGCCGGCGAGGCGGTGAAGGTTTCGAAATACGTCGTACGGTCGTAGGACGTGTTGCCGTTGAATTGCATCCCGCGCCGTCCGAGCTCGGCGAAGACGCTCGGAATCGACGGCGTGCCCTTGAACAGCATGTGCTCGAGCAGGTGCGCCATGCCGGTCTCGCCGTAGTTCTCCATCCGCGATCCGACCTTGTAGGTGACGTCGACGGTGGTCGTCGGCTTCGTGGCGTCCGGGAACAGCAGGACGACGAGGCCGTTCGCGAGCCGATATTCGTGAACGCCTTCGACGCTCGGACCCTGCGTGATGCCGGAGGGCAGCGCGGCGAGCGCGGCAAGCGGAAGGAGGGCGAGCACGAAAGCGAGAACGAACCGGCGAAGCGTCGGAAGGCTCATGATCGGCGGACGAGGTGGACGAAGCGGCGAATACCGCGCGGTGGCGACGATGGGACAGCGAACCGCCCGAAAAAGTGCCGAAGCGTGGGGTCGGAGACGCGTTCCGCGCAACGGGAAGCCGTCTCTCACCCCACTTCGCTTCTTCGGTCGGTCTCGGTCAGTTGACGTTTACGTAAACGTCATGGTAGCGTCGGGCTGCCCCGGATCGCGCGGGCGCGCATCGGCACGCCCGGCGCCCGCATCGGAAGGGTTCCGCTAAGCTTCGGCAAAAGGCGCTTTTTCGAACCCGCTTACGCGATGACGGATCTTTCGACCGCCAAGCCGCTCGTCTACGTGCCGCTTCGCAAGGTGCGCTTCGTCACGGCGGCGAGCCTGTTCGACGGCCACGATGCGTCGATCAACATCATGCGGCGCATCCTGCAGGCGACCGGCTGCGAGGTGATCCATCTCGGCCACAACCGGTCGGTCGAGGAGATCGTTGGCTGTGCGATCGAGGAGGATGCGCACGCCATCGCGGTCTCGTCGTACCAGGGCGGGCACGTCGAGTTCTTCACGTACATGATCGATTTGCTGCGCGAACGCGGCGCCGGCCACGTCAAGGTGTTCGGCGGCGGCGGCGGCGTCATCGTGCCGTCCGAGATCGAGTCGCTGCATGTGTACGGCGTGACGCGGATCTTCTCGCCCGAGGACGGGCAGAAACTCGGCCTGCAGGGCATGATCAACGAGATCGTCGCCGCGGCCGACGTCGATTTGACGCAGCGGTTGCCGGAGACGATCGACGCGCTGCGAAAGGGCGATCGCTACGCGCGCGCGGGCGCGCTCGCACGCACGATCACGGCGCTGGAAGCCGGCGTCGCGCCGCCCGCGTTTCGCCAGGCGGTGCTCGATGCGGCGGCCCGCGCGAAGGCGCCGGTGCTCGGCATCACCGGAACCGGCGGCGCAGGCAAGAGCTCGCTCACCGACGAGCTCGTGCGCAGGTTCCGTCTCGACCAGCGCGATCGGCTGCGCATCGCGATGCTGTCGATCGATCCGTCGCGGCGCAAGTCGGGCGGCGCGCTGCTCGGCGATCGCATCCGGATGAACGCGATCGGCACGCCGAACACCTACATGCGCTCGCTCGCCACGCGCGAAGCGGGCAACGAGCTATCGAAGGCGCTGCCCGACGCGATCGCGGCGTGCAGGGCCGCCGGCTTCGATCTCGTGATCGTCGAGACGTCGGGCATCGGCCAGGGCGACGCCGCGATCGTCCCGCACGTCGACGCGTCGGTCTACGTGATGACGCCGGAGTTCGGCGCGGCCTCGCAGCTCGAGAAGATCGACATGCTCGACTTCGCCGACTTCGTCGCCATCAACAAGTTCGACCGCAAGGGCGCGCAGGACGCGTTGCGCGACGTGCGCAAGCAGTATCAGCGCAATCGCTCGCTCTTCAACGTCGCGCCCGACACGATGCCGGTCTTCGGAACGATCGCCTCGCGCTTCAACGACGACGGCGTCACCGCGCTCTACCAGGCGGTTGCGGCGCGGCTCGCCGGGCACGGCCTCGCGCTCGACGAGGGCACGCTCGCGACGGCGACAACGCGCTGGTCGACGCAGCGGCAGGCCATCATCCCGCCGCCGCGCACACGCTATCTTGCCGAGATCGCGGAGACGGTCCGCGGCTACCACGAGCGCGCCGTTCGCCAGTCGCGCATCGCGCGCGAGCGGCAGCAGCTTCGAGCCGCGAAGGCGATGCTCGAGGATCGTGCGCCGGAGGCGCTCGACAAGCTCATCTCCGAGCGCGAAGCGTCGCTCGACACCCGCGCACGAAAGCTTCTCGACATGTGGCCGCGCACGAAGGCCGCGTACGCCGGCGACGAATACGTCGTGAAGATCCGCGACAGGGAAATCCGCACCGCGCTCAACACGACGTCGCTGTCGGGCACCAAGGTGCGCAAGGTCGCGCTGCCGCGCTACGAGGACGACGGCGAGATCCTGCGCTGGCAGTTGACCGAGAACGTGCCGGGCAGCTTTCCGTTCACGTCGGGTGTGTTCGCATTCAAGCGCGAGAACGAGGATCCGACACGGATGTTCGCCGGCGAAGGCGATGCGTTTCGCACCAACCGCCGCTTCCACCTGGTCGCCGACGGCATGCCGGCGAAGCGCCTGTCGACCGCGTTCGATTCGGTGACCCTCTACGGCAACGACCCCGACCCGCGCCCCGACATCTACGGCAAGGTCGGCAACTCGGGCGTGTCGATCGCGACGCTCGACGACATGAAAGTGCTCTACTCGGGCTTCGACCTCTGCGCGCCGAACACGTCGGTGTCGATGACGATCAACGGCCCCGCGCCGACGATTCTCGCGATGTTCATGGACGCGGCGATCGACCAGCAACTCGACAAGTTCAGCGAGGACAACGGCCGCGAGCCGACGGAGGACGAGGCGGCGAAGATCCGCGAGTGGACCCTTTCCACGGTTCGCGGCACCGTGCAGGCCGACATCCTGAAGGAGGACCAGGGTCAGAACACCTGCATCTTCTCGACCGAGTTCAGCCTCAAGGTGATGGGCGACATCCAGCAATACTTCGTCCATCACAACGTCCGCAATTTCTATTCGGTGTCGATCTCGGGCTACCACATCGCCGAAGCGGGCGCGAACCCGATCTCGCAGCTCGCGTTCACGCTGGCGAACGGCTTCACGTTCGTCGAGGCGTACCTCGCGCGCGGCATGCACGTCGACGATTTCGCGCCGAACCTGTCGTTCTTCTTCAGTTACGGCATGGATCCGGAATACGCGGTGATCGGCCGCGTCGCGCGGCGGATCTGGGCGATCGCGATGCGCGAGCGCTACGGCGCGAACGAGCGCAGCCAGAAGCTCAAGTTCCACTCGCAGACGAGCGGGCGCAGCCTTCACGCGCAGGAGATCGCGTTCAACGACATCCGCACGACGCTGCAGGCGCTGATCTCGACGTACGACAACACGAACTCGCTGCACACGAACGCCTACGACGAGGCGATCACGACGCCGACCGAGGAAAGCGTGCGCCGCGCGATGGCGATCCAGCTCATCATCAACCGCGAATGGGGGCTCGGCAAGAACGAGAACCCGAACCAGGGGTCGTTCATCGTCGAGGAGCTGACGTCGCTCGTCGAGGAGGCGGTGCTGAAGGAATTCGAGGCGATCTCCGAGCGCGGCGGCGTGCTCGGGGCGATGGAGACCGGCTACCAGCGCGGCAAGATCCAGGAAGAGTCGCTCTACTACGAGCACCGCAAGCACGACGGCTCGTATCCGATCGTCGGCGTGAACACGTTCCGCAATCCGCACGGCGATCCGGTGCCGCGGAAGCTCGAGCTCGCACGCTCGACCGACGACGAGAAGCAGTCGCAATTGAAGCGCCTCGCCGACTTCCACGCGCGGCATGCGCACGAGGCGCCGGCCGCGCTCGCCCGACTGAAGCAAGTCGTGATCGACGACGGCAACGTGTTCGACGAACTGATGAACACGGTGCGCGCGTGCTCGCTCGGTCAGATCACGAACGCGCTGTTCGAGGTTGGCGGGCAGTACCGGCGCAGCATGTAAGTCGCTGACAAGCGCCTCGGTCGGACGGCCGATGGCGCTATACCCGGTCACGTCGATACGCCTCCCGCATGTCGACGCTCGCCATCGATGCCTACAGGCTTCTCATCGTGCTCAAGGGAACAGGGAAGGGCGCGAACTTCTCTGCCGAAGAGATCGCGAACGCGATCCGCGGGATGGCGCCGATCTGCGCACCCGGCGCGAATTCGGGAAATGGATGGTCCGCTCCGAAACGAAATCGGACGCGAAGCTCGACGGGCTCGAAGCCTATTGACGCGGTCTGACGAATGCCTTCAGCGCGCGCCGGCCTTCGTCAGTATCTCCACCATCGCCCGGTAATTGCGCAAACGCGCGAGCGCAAGCGGCGTCGTGCCGGCGCGATCGGCGATGTTCAGGTTCGCCCCCGCGTCGACGAGCGCCTGCAGCGTCGATTGATGTCGCGCTCCGCCGTCGCCCAGCACGATCGACTCGATCACCGCGGTCCAGCCGAGGTTGTTCACATGGTCGAGGGGCGCACCGGCGCGGATCAGCACGCGCACCACTTCGTCGTGGCCGAGGTGCGCGGCGGCGATCAGCGCGGTGCCGTCGTACGGACTCGTCACGTTCGCGGCGCTGCAGCCGATCTCGAGCGCGGTCGCGAGCGTCGCCACGTCGTCCGCGACCGCGGCGATCGTGACGATGTCGTATCGATCGCGATCGACCGCATTCGGATCGGCGCCGGCGCGCACGAGCGCGCGCATCGCGTCGCGCTGCCGCGCGTACGCCGCGACATGCAGCGGCGTTCGTCCGTGGCCGTCGCGCACATCGATCGGCCGGCCCGATGAGGCGAGGCGCTCGATCGCGGTCGCTTCACCGCGTTCGGCAGCCGCGAACAGGCCGGTATACGCCGCGCGCTCCGCTGCGCTCGGTGGAACCTGTGCCCCGGCCGGTCCCGGGGCTGCAAGGAGCGCAAGGATGGCGAAGGCGCAGCCGGCGGTATCCGCGCGCATGGCTTTCGGTTGCTATAGCAGGTCGGTGACGATCGCCTTGCCCAGGTCCAGCGCCGTCTTGATCTGACCGAGGTCCATGAAGAACTTTACCTGGTACCCGGGTCTCGCGCGGAAGTCCTCGCGTTTCATCCGCTGCTTGACCGTCGCGAGGTCGCAGAACCCGGAGAGTTCCAGGAACGGTTGCGTCGGACCCGGCGGCTTCGTGAAA
>Ga0070681_10002048_pt1 | contig 18273 bp, 11 predicted proteins | sample KBSC83BmetaG_FD_65650 | JGI IMG/M metagenome (GOLD analysis project Ga0070681, IMG submission 65650) | Corn rhizosphere microbial communities from Kellogg Biological Station, Michigan, USA - KBS C8-3B metaG | ecosystem: Host-associated > Plants > Roots > Rhizosphere | place: USA: Michigan... | reverse complement strand
GCCGTAGACACGCGGCGCCTGCACTATAAGGCAACTCGCGGCGTTAACCGTGGGTGGCGGCGTTCGCGGCTCGGCGGCAGCCACGGCAGTCACTTCTACGCCTGGTGGGCCCCCAAGAACGCACTACCCCTCAAGGACTCAGGTGAATTCACAAGCGCGCCGGATGGCGCGGTATTCCTGCGCGACATCCGTCACCATGATGATCATTCGCCGCTCGTCCCGCAATCTTTCGACGAGAATTACTTGCCGGTCACGGTTCGCGATCTGCGTCAGGAGGAATACGCTCCCACTCCGTGGACCCAGCAGCAGACACGTTTCGCCGCGGCCCGCCAACCGGTTAAAATCCTCAAAGGCCATCCAGGCTCGGGGAAGACAACCGCGCTGTGGCACGCCGCCGACGCGACCGGCGCGGAACGGGTACTGTATGTGACGTACTCGCGCAATCTGGCTGCTCTTGCACGCGATTACTTCGATCGCTACTGCTCGTCACACAAAGACTTCCACGTAATCACATTCCCAAACCTGATTCGTCAACTACTTGGCTTGAACACCCCTACCGCGGTGGAGCGTGAGTCGCGCCAAAAGTTCGGGCGCGATCTGGCTCCCTTCTCCCGCAGCCTCGGCGCGTGGACTAACAGCCAAGCGGCCCTCTATGACGAACTTCACGCGCACTTGGCCGGCGATGCAGTTCCCGCCGCCATGGGCCGATTCACCGCGTGCCAGCAGCCGCGTGTGAGCGACAAGGCTTATCGAGAACGCCGCACGCGATTTCTGGGATCAGCCGCAACTGCATCGGTGCTCGAAGCCGTCAATCGCCTCGAGCGTTTGGACCCCGGCACGCTGGCCGATCGATATTTTCTCGAACTCGGCTTGGCGTGGCGCGCCGCCGAACGGCTCGGCACCTCTGCCGACGGTAACGCCAAGCCTGCAATAGACCCGGGATTGCTTGCTTACGATTGCATCGCCGTCGATGAGTGCCAGGACCTGACCCCCCTTGAAGTGTCCGTACTGGTGCAAATGGCATTGCTCATCAATGGCAAACGCCGTACGCCAATACCGCTGCTGCTGGCCGGTGACGAAGCACAAACTGTCCGTCCTACCGATTTTGAGTGGGGCTGGTTGAACGACATCCTCCACTCGAGTGTCGGGACTCCTGCGGAGTATAAGCTCGCCGCTAACCTGCGAAGTCCGCGCCGCATGGCCGAGCTTGTGAATCGCGTGTGGGACCTCTACTCTCTGATTCAGAAACAGGAACGTCCGAGTGGCACCGGCTATGCCGAAATCGATGACGACGCGACAGACCAGATCCTTTATGGGACCGCGGTGCCTGGACCTGAGCTGGACGCGCTATTGATCGCCATGGCCGGTCGCGAGGGATTGGCTCTGATCACTCTCGAAGACGCAGTGCCAGCATTTGTCCCCGAGGGTGTGCGTGCGGCGGTGCTGACCGTTTCCGAAGCCAAGGGCCTTGATTTTCACTCTGTCTGCGTGCTCGATGCCGGCTGGCATATCGAACGGGTCAGCCGGGAAAATGCGCGCTTTCGAGCGGACTCCGATGTTCAGGGCCTGCGAAAGCGGCTGGCCATCGATCAGTTGCGCGTCGCGCTCAGCCGCGCAACGGAACGACTGTTCTGGCTCGACATTAATCCAACCGACGTTATCGTCCGGCAGAGCATTAGCTTTCTCAATGGGGGTGGTCTCGAAGGCGGCGTTTCCTCCTGTGTGCCGGCGGCGCTGCTGAAAACGCTTGAGGAAGATGAGCTGGATCTGGAAGAGCGGATACAGCGCTGCCAGACGGATGCACGTCAATATTTAGAGGTCAAACCGGAAATTGCGTGGTCGAGAGCGCAGCAGGCAGTCACTTTGCTCGGACGTCCCGGCTTACCGGCCGCTATCGCAGATGAGGCGGCGCGCTTGGCCGCGAGTCTCACACTCGCAGAGATCTGCTTCAGCCTGGGTTTTCGCAACGTACGGCTCGCTGCTGAATTGGGGCGGCCTGATCTGTTCATGGAGTCGTACCGCGCGGCGGTGAGCGCACAGCGTATTGGTCTGGCCGCGATCATCGGTAGCATCCACCGTGTTTCGCTGACGTCCTCGGAGGGCCGCCTGCAGGCGTTGGTAGACCTGGCTCAAACTCTGGCCAAGCACAAGGGTGACATCGAGCCGTGGCTTTTGGTGGAATTGGGTAGCAAGTCTGCCGGGTGGATTGGGGAGTTGGAATCGGCGCTGCACGGCGGCCAAAACGCAGCCATACTCATTAAGCTGCTTCCGCCTTTCTATGAAGTGCTAGGCGTTCCGGACCGGATTGCTCGCACGCAGCGGCTGCAGCAGCGCGCCATCCAGTTGCTCATCAAGGACAAACAGTTTTCGTTCGCTCTTGAAGCGCTGCTCGCGCTACCGGAACGCGACCCCAAGCTGGAGGCCGTCTGCCACGAAGGCCTCGGCGATTTCCGCAGCGCTGCCGATTGTCATCGGACCGCCGGAAATTTCAAGGACGCCTTCAACTGTTATCGCGCGATCCCCGATCTGGACGCTGCCATTGGTCTGCTGCAACAAATCGGGGATCATCCCGCCGCCGAGTCCCTGGAGTGGATCGTCCGGCTGCGGCGACTCATCGCGGAACGGCCGGAGAAGTTCACCAAGCTCGTGACGCCCGCGGAAAAGAAGCTCCTCGAAGAACTATTGGAGCGGAGCCTGGGAGTCAGCCGGCGGAAAGCCGCTCCGGTCAAGCCTCCGCGAAAGAAAGCCGCAGCTCCTCGAAAGAGAACCCCCGGAAAAACTAAGCGTGGCGCTGAGCCCTATTTTTAAGTGCTCCATCTCGGGGAGCTAGAGGCTCAGTCCTGCCGGCGCATTCGCCGCGTCAACTGCTCAATCTGCCTGCGCATCTCCCCTACCGCTTGTTTCACGCGCTCGCCATGTCCCGGCAATACCCACTCGAATGTGAATGTCGCCAGGGTGGCCATGGAGCGGGTTTGCTCTTCCCATGAATACCAGCAGACACTTTGGGAGGCGTTGAGACTGCGGTGCGTGCGGCTCCACCACAGGTGATCGCCGGTAAAGAGGAACCGATTGTCGACCAGCAGGCACATGTGGCCGCGGGTGTGCCCGGGCGTCGGAATGGCCAGCCAGCCTGGGGCGAGTTCCACCGGCTCGAAGCCGTCGATCACCATCTCTGCGCCGGGTTGTGAAGATAACTCTTTCCGGTGGATGATACGCTGGCTTGAAAACCGTTTCGCATATTTCTCGGCTTCGGCTACATCGTCGCGATGCGTAAGAAAAATATTCGCGATGCCGCCCATGCTCTCAAAACGATTCACGAGGCCGGGCAGAAATTTCGGTGAATCGATGAGCCAGTTGCCCCCGGGCCGCTCCACGAAGTAACTGCTGCCGCCGAAAGATTTCGGGGAGTTGAAGCCGCAGTAATACACACCGGCTGCAAGCGGCATCGGAAAATCGGCTCTCACTTCGCGGGCGCGATCCGGGTGCGCCGTACCAATCGAACCTGTTGGACAGGCCAGCAGCGCCCGCAGTGCTTTTCGCGCGGCTTCCGCGGTTTCGGGCTGCGCTTGAACAAATGAGTATTCGCCCGCGTCGGCGAAGACTTCCGGAGCCAGCTGGCGGCACGCATCGCAATCGATGCAAGTTTCGTCTACGAAGAAGTCGCCCGAAACATTCTCCACGACGCCGCGCCGGCGATCGGCCATAATTTATGTTCGCACGGTAGTATGCTAATGAGATTCTCAACACTGGACCGGAGAAACAATTCCAACGCCGAGACGCAGAGACGCCGAGAAGGATGGGTATCGGCCATCTGCGTCTTTCTCGGCGCCTCGGCGTTGAGCTTTAAACGCTTATGGAGCTAAAGTCCGTTCCGCTCGAAATTCCGGAAGGCGGAAACATCATCCTCGGCCAGTCGCATTTCATCAAAAGCGTGGAAGATCTCTACGAAGCGCTGGTCAACACCGTACCGCAAATGAAATTCGGCATAGCGTTTAACGAGGCGTCCGGGCCATGTCTGACTCGTGTGGACGGCAATGACGAAGCGCTCACGTCAATGGCCGCCCGAAATGCGACCGCCGTAGGGGCAGGCCACACATTCGTGATCGCCATGCGCGACGGCTATCCGATCAACGTACTCGGCCGGATCAAAGACGTCCCCGAGGTTTGTTCCATCTTCTGCGCCACTGCCAATCCGGTCACCGTGATCGTTGCAGAAAATGAAAGCGGCCGTGGTGTTATCGGTGTGATTGACGGCGCCTCACCGAAGGGTGTCGAGACCTCAGAGGATGCCGCCAAGCGTCGCGATTTTCTACGTAAGATTGGATACAAACGCTAATGATCGCGACCGAGCAGCAATTGGAAGATGCACTCGCGGAAGCGTCTGATGCCGACGCGCGCGCGATGGCCGAGATGGACGGCGACCTGTTGATCCTCGGTGTCGCCGGCAAGATGGGCCCCAGCCTCGCAAAACGTGCTCGCCACGCCTGTGAGCGGGCCCGGATACAAAAGCGCATCATCGGCGTGGCACGATTTTCTGACGCCGGTGCCGCCAAGACGCTGCAGTCCGCGGGCATCGAAACCATCAGCGCGGACCTGCTCGAGCCGGGAGCGCTGGCAAAACTGCCGGATGCGCCCAATGTCCTGTACATGGCTGCGCGCAAGTTCGGATCTACGGGCAATGAGCATCTGACGTGGGCGATGAACACACTATTGCCCGCGCTGGTGGCCGATCGCTACGCGACGTCGCGCATCGTGGCGTTCTCAACGGGCAACGTCTATCCGCTGGTTCGGGTTTCACAGGGCGGCGCTGGAGAAGACACGCCCGTGGGCCCGGTTGGCGAATATGCGCAGTCGGCACTCGGCCGCGAGCGCATCTTCGAGTTTTTCTCGAACCGCAATCAAACGGCGGTGATACTGCTGCGTCTCAACTACGCCATCGACCTCCGCTATGGCGTGCTGCTCGACATCGGGCAAAGAGTCTTTGAGCGGCGTCCGGTCGATGTAACCATGGGCCACGTGAACGTTATCTGGCAAGGGGACGCGAATTCCATTGCGCTGCGTTCATTTGCGTTGTGCCAGTCGCCGCCGGCAGTGCTAAATATAACAGGACCCGAGATCGTGCCCGTACGATGGATCGCGCGGAGATTCGGTGAACGCTTCGGCGTCGAGCCGGTCCTCACGGGGACGGAATCGGAAACTGCGCTGCTCAACAATGCGGCGCGATGCCATAGGCTATTCGGATACCCAACGGTCACGGTGGAGCAAATGATCGAGTGGGTGGCGGACTGGATCGGGATGGGTGGCGCAACGCTCGCGAAACCGACGCACTTCGAAACGAGGGACGGCCGTTTCTAATGCCGAACACGGAACCCTGGCGCGAAAAATTGCGGCGCGGCGTAGTGATCCCCGCGCATCCTCTGGCGCTTGACGCAAATCGCAAGCTCGACGAGCGTCGGCAGCGCGCGCTGACGCGTTACTACCTGGCTGCGGGGGCGGGCGGCGTGGCCGTGGGTGTCCACACTACGCAGTTCGAGATTCGCGATCCTAAGCACTCGCTATACCATCCGGTGCTGTCGCTGGCCATGGAAGAACTGCGAAATACGTATGCCATTCGAATCGCCGGGATCGTCGGCCCGACCGCGCAGGCAGTGAAAGAAGCGGAACTCGCGGCGCGCTGCGGTTATCATGCGGGGCTCTTGAGTCTGGGCGCATTGCGCGACGCCAGTGTCGCGGAGTTGATCGCGCACTCCCGCGCCGTGGCGTCGGTGATTCCGGTATTCGGTTTTTACCTGCAGCCGGCCGTCGGCGGGCGCGTGCTGCCATACGAGTTTTGGCGCAAATTCGCCGAGATCGAAAATGTGGTGGCGATCAAGATGGCGCCGTTCAACCGTTATCAGACGCTGGACGTGGTGCGGGCGGTGGCGGAATCCGGCCGTGCGAATGAAATTGTGCTGTACACCGGAAATGACGACACCATCATTGTCGATCTGCTGACGCCATTCAAATTCGGCAAGCAGACCGTGCGCATCATAGGTGGACTGCTGGGTCACTGGGCGGTGTGGACGCGGCGTGCCGTGGAATTCCTGGAGCGCGTCCACCAGCAACCGGATTGGGCGGGCTGGCTGGCACTCGCGGCTGAGATCACCGATTCGAACGCTGCGTTTTTCGATGTAGCGCACCAGTTCCGCGGGTCGATCGCCGGCATACACGAAGTGCTGCGGCGGCAGGGGCTGCTGGCGGGCCGCTGGTGCCTGAATCCAGCCGAGGATCTTTCGCCCGGGCAGATGGAAGAGATAGACCGTGTCTACCTCGCCTATCCTGATCTGAACGACGACGATTTTGTGCGCGAGCATCTGGACAGGTGGCTGGCGTAACCGCGCAGCCCCCCAGCCGTCATATACTCGATTCTGGGAGCCGCGCATGACCTTTCGCTTTGCTCTCGCCGCAGTGCCTGTGTTGCTCGCCGCGCAGCAGGCGATCGGGACATTTCAGCAGCCCGGCACGGAACAGCCGGATGCCGCATCCCAGCAACCCACCAAACCGGAAGACAAATGCTCTGTTGAAGGACAGGTGTGGAACGCCATAAGCGGCGATCCACTCAGGAAAGCGCGCATCACTCTGCAGAGAATGGACGCGGGAAACAGAGGGCCGCGGAATGCAGGTTATGGAGCCGCGACCGACGCCGGCGGACATTTTCTCATTCAAGATGTCGAGCCCGGTATGTATCAAATGAGCGCGACCCGCAACGGTTTCGTTGCTCTGTCATACGGCGCCACCAAACCGGACGGGCCCAGCACTCCGCTGTCGCTCAATCCAGGGAAGCATGCGCGCGATATTGTTTTTCGACTGACGCCCAAAAGCGTTATTACCGGCCGTGTGCTGGATGAAGACGGAGAACCGATGCAGGGCGTTAGCATCAGCGCAATGCGGCTTCGCGCCATGCGAGGAAAACGACAGCTCATGCCCGCCGCGGTCAGCGGCACGGACGACCTTGGTGAATACCGGCTCTTCGGTCTGGCGCCGGGAAAATACTATCTCAGCGCTACTTACAGAAAACCGAATATGATGATGCCCGTGCAAGACAGTAGCCCCGGCGACGCCCCAGACGAAGATTACGCGCCGACATATTTTCCGGGCACGACCGATCCCGCAGGAGCGGCGCCCATCGATGTGGCTGCCGGAACAGTACTGAGTGCCGTCGATCTTACGCTGCGGAAATCCCGAACGGTCCGGGTGCGCGGACGCGTCGTCAGCGCCGTGGGCGACGGGTTACCAGGCCGGATCATGCTGCGGCTGATGCCCAGAAATATGATGTACGCGGGCTTCAGGTCTCAGCGGATGGCTCAAGCCAGCCGTGGCAACGGTGGGACGTTCGAATTTCGCGGCATCCCTCCCGGCGCTTATTTATTGATGGCGAACTGGAACGATGAGGGAAAGAATTTCAGCATCACGCAGCCCGTCGATGTAGGCAATGAGAACGTGGATGACGTGGAGGTGGCGCTCGCACCGGGATTGCTGATTAAAGGCCAGATACGCGTCGATGGGACTGGTGAAGTGGCTTTCGGCAGTCTTCACATCGGACTGGAGCCTCAGATGTTCATGATGATGGGCCGATGGAACGCAGCGGTGAAGGACGACGGCAGCTTTGAAATGGAGAACGTCTCTGCCGACAACTACCGGGTCAATGTGTTCGGTCTGCCGCCGCCGTTCTATGTGAAGTCAATCCGCATGGGCGACGCAGACGTTATGGAAGCGGGCCTCGATTTATCGCGCGGAGCGGTCGCCCCTCTGGAAATCCTGCTCAGCCCGAATGGTGCGCAAGTGGAAGGAACGGTGGTCGATGCGAAACAAGAGCCCGCATCAGTGGGCACAGTGGTTCTGATCCCGGATATCCGCCATCGCGACCAGCCACAGTTGTATAAAGCGACAGGGTTGAATGGTTCGGGCCATTTCACCATTACAGGCATCCCGCCAGGAGATTACAAACTGTTTGCGTGGCAAGAAATCGAAAGAGATGCGTATCAGGACCCGGAGTTTTTGAAGCCCTATGAAGTCCAGGGCGAAAGCGTGACGATTCGGGAGGGCAGCCGGGAGAAGACGCAGCTCAAACTGATCCCCGTTGAGGCAAGTCCTAAGAATCCGAGTAACTGATGGTGGCACAGGCATTCTTGCCTGTGCGCATTTGACTGGAGACCGCACAGGCAAAGAATGCCTGTGCCACTGTATGCGCGGCGTGCGTAATCTATATTTCGCCTGGACCTGGCTAGCCGCAGCCGTGCTGAGTGCTCAGCAAAAACCGCTTTCGCGGCAACAGGACGTGCCTAAGCCCGAAACATGCACCATCGAGGGGCGGATCGTCAATGCCGTGACCGGACAGCCCGTGAATAAGGCCGACATCATACTTTCCCGGTCGGGCGGTCCGACGAATCAGCGTTACACCACAACGACGGGAACAGGCGGCCGGTTCGCAATGCAGAACATCGAGCCTGCAAAATACTACCTGGGTGTAAGCAAGCGCGGGTATGCGCAAATTCAGTACGGCGCGCGCGGCGCAGGGAAACCCGGCGCCGCACTGTCGCTCGATCCGGGGCAGCATTTAGGCGACATCGTCCTGCGTATGTCACCGCAAGCGGTGATTATGGGGCGCGTCTTGGATGAAGATGGCGACCCGGTGCCGTTCGTCGGCATACAATTGCTCCGCTACACTTTCACGCGCGGAAAACGGCAGCTCCAGCAGGTGGACGATGGCGGCACGAATGACTTAGGTGAGTACCGCCTGTATGGTCTTTCACCGGGCAAATATTATTTGAGTGCCACGGCTAATACAGGGATGGGCGGACAGGAGTACGACAGCGGCCAGGCGTATGCGCCGACTTACTATCCAGGCACTAGTAATCCTTCGACCGCGGCATCCGTCGAATTACAACCGGGTACAGTCGTCCGTGGGGCGGATATCACATTGGTGAGGGCGCGTACCGTGCGTGTACGCGGGCGCGTAGTTGATCCATTAACGAAAGGATCGCCGCAACCCGCGAATGTGTCGCTACAGGCTCGCGGCAATTGGGAAGGCATGTTCTGGGCGTCGATGGCATCAAATAGCGACCTTAAGGGCAACTTCGAAATTCGTGGCGTGGTCCCCGGCGAATATACCGTCCAAGCGTTCAAACGGAGCGCTGACGGAAAGAATTACATAGCCATGCAAGCGATTGATGTCCACGAGGCCGACGTCGACAATATCGTTCTTGAATTCAGCCCGCCTGCGGAATTGAAGGGGCGCCTGAGCGTCGAGGGGCGCATGCTGCCGGCCAATACTGATCCCCAGATCAATCTAGAACTAACGGGCAGTTCGATGGGGTGGCCAGGAGCGGGGTCTGTGAAGGCCGATGGAAGTTTCACGCTTTCGAACGTGACGCCTTCTCGCTACCAAGTCCACATTTTCGGGATTCCCGAAGATTACTACATCAAATCCGTGCGCCTGGGAGACAAAGACGTGCTGGAATCGGGACTTGATTTCACTGCTGGCGCAACCGGGACTTTGGAGATCGTGGTGAGCAGCAACGGCGGCCAGATCGAGGGCGTGGTGCTCAATGCTGACGAACAGACCGTCAGCGCGGCAAGGGTCGTGCTGGTGCCGGATGAACCACGGCGCGCTCAGTCGCGTTTTTACCGAGACGCTTCAACCGACCAGTACGGCCGCTTCACCATCAAGGGGATTGCACCCGGCGGCTACAAGCTGTTTGCATGGGAAGACGTCGAAGATGGCGCCTACGAGAATCCTGAATTCCTGAAGCCGTTTGAGGCGCTGGGCGAGGCGAAATCGATTCGCGAAGGCAGCCGCGAAAGCGCGCAGTTAAAACTTATACCGGCGCAAACCGCAAAAGCGGTACCGGGGAATTAACGCTTCTAAATAAATTTAATCCGCGTCATCTTCGCACTGAGATCACTGCGGCTCAACATCGCTTGCATAACGCCCCGGTACTCGCCGTCGGAGGAGATAGTCTGGACAGCCTGAACGAGCGCCCCAACAATCGAATCGTCATTCGGGCAAATCGCCGCGACCTGCCGAAGCACGTGCGCCTTTTCGCCATCGGATGCGATGTGCCCGGCCGAACGAATGATCTCGATAAAGCTCTCTTTGTCGAGACCGCTCCTGGCCAATAGAGAGAGCAGCACGCGGCTGTGCTCGCCATCTGACGCAATCGTGGCCGTAGCGTTGAAGAAAGCGGTACGAAGGGCCGGATCGTTCGAATAAGATTCGCTGGCGCGCATCAGGACACGCGATTTCTCGCCATCGGAGGCGATCCTGGCCGTAGATTTCATCAGCGCCACCATGGTTTCCTTGCTAAGCTCGTCCAACCGCATCAAAGACATCAAGACGCGCGCGTGCTCGCCGTCGGAGGCAATGGTATTGACCGCATCCAGAAACTGCGGAGCCAGAGAGCCATCGAATGCGAAGGCATCCGCGGCTTCCGTCAGCAGCCGCGCCTTCTCGCCATCCGAGGAGATGCGCACAGCCGACTTGAGGCAAAGGAGTAGTGACTCCTTGTTGCGCCCGTCCTTCTGCAACACGGCAGACAGTACGCGGCGGTGTTCGCCGTCCGACGCAATCGTGCCGACAGCGTCGAAGAATTCAACGCGCGCGGGTGATGGATCTTTCAGATAGATATCCGACGTTTCGATGAGCAAGCTCGCCTTTTCGCCATCTGACGCAATCTCGCGCCCGATTTGCCTCGCTGCGCGGCGCAGCACGTCTGGCTGCAGCGGGCCGTTCGCAAACAACTCGTTAAAGTAAACGCGCTTGGCGTGGTCGCTTGAAATTTTTGCGATTTCGTCCAGCACGCCGGCCGCTCCGTGCTGTTTCAGGATGCGTTTGACGCGCGCGTCAGCGCCCACCCCACTATCACGAATCACCTGAGGCAGCACTTCCGCGAGCCAGGCTTTGGCCTCATCATCGATGGGATGTGAGCTGCCATTCACCAGATAGCGGCGCTCGGTGGGCGTCACTTCGTATTTGCGCGTTGTCCAGCCGCGCCGCTGTTCAATGCTGATGTAGCCGCCCGGTGAGACGCTTTTCACGTCGGAGTCGTCATCGGTGAATTCCATCTGTCCCTTGGTCCGAACGTTGAGGCCGTTCCACCATCCGTTTGATTCCTGGAAGTTGAATCCCTGTTGAAGCCGGCGCAGCGCTTCTTCGGACGCGAGCAACTGGTGGCGGAGATCCTTTAAACCCTCCTTCTGCAGCAGGTGCTCCATGCCGTTCTGCTGCAGAAGTTCCAGAGACTGATTGAGATTTTCAAAATTCTTGCCTTGTAGCAACTGCAACTCGCCATCTTGCTGCAGCTCTTGAAGCTGCTTCCGGGCCTCTTCCACCCTGGCATCAAGCTTTTCGCGCAGCATCTGGTATTCGTCCCCGTGGGATTGCATGCTCTCGACCTGCTCCATAAGTTCCTGGTAATGATCCGCAAGTTCGCGCACTTTCGGCAGGGGGTCGCGTGGTTGTACTTCTGGTTGTGGAGTTGGCTCTTGAGCGTTCCGGGCAACTGGCTGCAAGCGGGCAAATGGCCTGGTCACCGCCGGCCCGGCAAGAACGGTACGGACTTCAGAGCACACCAGACCGGCTGCCGCGAGCATCAGGACCGCCGGCGCCAGTGTTATCCGCGACGTGCGCGGCGTGCGGTTCCGGCGGGAGTCCAGCAGCCGCTCGATGCGTTTGGTGATCTGCTTCGTCCCCCGAAAAATACCGGTCGCAACGAGAGGCTGCGAAACAGGCGTAACCACTTCCACCAGTTTCGCCAGACAAGCCGCGTACGGCCGGGGCTCGCCTGTGATGTGAACCACCCAGTCGTCACAGGCGCTTTCCCGCTCCAGATTGAGGCGCTTGGCGGTCCACCACACGGCCGGATGAAAAAACAGCAGCGCTTCAACAAACTTCTGAAACAGATTGGTCCAGTTGTCGCCGCGCCGGATATGGGCCAGTTCGTGCAATAAAATCTGGTCGGATTCTTTTTCCGTGAGCCGGCCAAGAAAACTCTCGGGCATCAGGATGAGAGGGTCGAGCGGGCCGACCGACATGGGAGTTGCAATCTCAGGCGTCGAATGCACTTTCACACAGCGCGAGCCGCCGTAGACGGAGAGCCACTCGTTCAGCCGGTTCTGGTACGGACTTTGGAGCGGAGAGGAATTGCTGCGCAGCCGCCGCACGTAGAGATAGCTCCAGAAAAGGCGCGTGAGCATGAGTAATGTGCCGATGGCCCACAAGCCAAAGAGAATCACCTGCCAGCGATTCCGCAAATGCACCGTCGCGAGAGGCGTTACCGCATGTGTCTCGATCTGCGGATGTGAGGGCACAGGCAAAACGCTGCGCCGCACGACGGGACGAGCGCGTTCCTCAACAATCGTGATCCGCGACACCGCTGCCCGGCGGGGCGCTCTCGCCCGGACAAGCGGAAGGCAGACAACCGCGGCAAGAGCCAGGCACCAGATGGCGTAGCGCGTAGCCGCATTCGTGCGCCGGTGGCATGCGAGCGCGCAGCTCACCAACAGGCACAACGCAATGCCCTGCCATAGGCCGTTGAACAGCGCCTCGACAACAACGCGCGACAGAGAACTGAGTGCATCGAAGGGCATCATGACTGTTTTCGCTCGCTTTCTTCAATCAACTTTTTTAAACGTTTCAATTCCGCCGCATCCATCCGCTCATCTTTGAGGACATTCAGGACCAGCAACTCCGGCGAGTCATTAAAAAACCGTTGCACCAGGTGCCGGACAGCACTGCGGCTGGCCTCCGAGCGATCAACTACCGGGTGATAAACGAACGCGCGCCCCTCTTTGGTGTGCCGCAGATACCCCTTCTCTTCAAGGATGCGGAGCGTCGTCACTACGGTGCTATAAGCGGCAGCTGGGTTGTTGGGAAGCGCCTCGAGAACATCACCGGCGGTAGCTGAGCCCTTCTCCCAGACCACGTGCATGAGCCGCAACTCTGCCTCAGTGAGCGTGGAAGATTTTCGCCTGGCCACGAAAGAGGATGCCTCCTAACTTTTAATGAATTAAAAGTTAGCAGAGCTCGTCCGTGGTGTCAATAGGATTCATGGCGATCTACCGAATCTCGAAGATCATCTCTTGAGCACGAAGCCTGCATCCACCCAATCGGCGAGGTCCAGCGGACTGCGACTGCCTGCGTCTGTAACAACCAGATTAATGACACGGCGGCCATCGGGGATTTTTACATTGAACCGCCACGGTTCCTGTGAAAGCCGCATGATCGGGCTTTCGCTTGCCAGATTACCGTCGATGTAGATTTGAAACCGCACGCTAGGGTATGTTGCCAGGAATCGAGCTTTGGGATTCTGTCGGAAGAGGTCGTCGTCCACGCCAGCGCGTGCGACAAACCGGTCATAGCCTGGTTGGATCTCGTACAGGAGGTTGGCCGGGGCGCGCATTCCCATGCCCTTGGCGTACTTGGAATCGCGGATACTAAGCGGCGCGCCGGTGAATCCCGCATCGGTCGCGGGTTTCCATACCCAATCCGGTCTCGGGCGTTCGAGCGGTTTGAGCTGATCCAGATAAACGTCCGGTTTTGGCGGCAAAGGCCCGAGCCGAACGAAATAGCCCTCGCTGATCATGGTTACGAGGCGCCCATTTTCGAAGGCTGCGGCGTGCAGCCGTGTTGTTTTCGTCACGTCGAGGGGCTTGCTATATAAAGGCGATGCGGGGCCTGGCTCGGCACCATCGAGCGTGTAGCGGATTGCGACACCTTTCTGCTCGTGCGCGCTCAATGTGACCTTGACGGAATCGGTGAACTCATATGGCCATGCCTCGGTTCCCCACGGTGTGACGCGGACCTTTTCCACAATCCAGCGATCGTTCCAAGCTCCGGCTTTTCTCATCTCCTCAACGATATTGATGGTGGGAATGCCGGATCGTTCGACATCGGCTACGTCCTTCTCCGTGCCCATGTCAGGCGTAAAGGCCAGATTGGGATCGTATGAAGTTTCGGCGTCGGTCACGTCGCGCGCCAGGATGCATTTCAGCCCAGCCGAGGTCATGGGCGCGATTCCTTCCGGCTTGTTCATTACGCACAAATTTGTATTGATGCCCATGTAAATCAAGCGCGTGAGACCCTGCTGTTTGTAGATTGAATACAACTCTTCCGGATCGCCGGCAATCCAATCACCGGTGCCTATCACCAAGCCGGGGTCCATGCCATCCCAGCCATAGTGGATGTGGCATACAATGCCCGGCCCGCACATGCACTTGTCCGGCCGCACCGTAGGGACGCTAAACGGGCACGAGAAATTTCCGCTATGCGGCAGTGGGGAACGGGGCAGCGCGATCGCTCGTTCACGCTGCGGTGTGCCGACATACTGGCTCGAGACATCCGTGGGCGCCCAGATAATCTGCATGCCAAGACGCCGTGCTGCCTCGAGAGCTTTGTTCATCCTCGGCACCAAGGCCGCGGCGCGCTGCGCGTTGGTCATGCAGTCGTTGGTATTCCACATATCGATGATGACGATGCCGATCTTTCTCCGATCTATCGATTCGTTCGTGGCGAGGATCCGGCCAGTTTCACGATCGCGCGTCTGAAGGGTCAGTTCGATAGCTGAGCCGGCTCCCGCCACGGGCCGGTAAGTCATCGACAGAAGTACACAAACGAGTGCAGTGCGGCGCAAATAATGCATGGTTTTCCAATTTTTGTGGGGCGGCGGTCCTGAGCCGCTACCCGACCCCCGGGTCGGGTTTGACCGGGTCAGGGGACCCGGTGCACCGCCCTAGATGATGCTCGCGGCTATCGCGCGGGAAGCTCGTCCTCATCGTCCGGCCAATTCTTCAAGAAAAAACTCAAGACAAGCAACCGCATGCTTACGCATGGTGGCTCAGTAGATCTCAGAATATGATCTTTAGCGCTAGCTGCAAAATCCGCGGATCGCCATCGGTAGAGAGCAGCTTTCCGAAGTTGGAATTGGTGATGCCGGTATTAGGCAGGCTGAAATTCGTCCGGTTGAACACATTGAACGCTTCAAACCGGAATTGCCCCGCTCCGGCTTCGCCCAGCGGCAGCCGAAAGCCCCTGACCATTGACACGTCGACGTTGGCATACCCTGGACCCTCCATACTATTGCGCCCCAACGTTCCCAGCGTGTTAGGAGCAGGGTTGCGGAAACGGGTGATATCGAAATACTCGGCAACTTTCTCGCCTTTGCTGCGGTCGCTGGGCAGTACGGGATTTCCCTCACCGATCAAATCGACGCGCGCGCCCGAAATTCCTGCCAGTGGATCGCCTGTCGCGTTTATGGAGAAGAACCGGCCCGATTGCAGCGTCAGGATGCCGGAGAACTTCCAATCCCGCGTAATAGCCTTCCCTACGGCGCCGTGGTTTAAGCCAGGTATATCCCAGACATAGGAACTCACAAACCTGTGCCTTCGATCGGCGGTAGTAGGTCCGTGGCCAAGGAAGAAGTTGTACGGGTTTGAAAGGGGCGCGTCCTGAGCCGCCTGATTCCGCGACTGGTAGTCCAGCGCTTTGGCCCAGGTGTACGACGTGAGGATTGTGAATCCGTGGCTGTAGCGCTTGTCGAGAGAAACCTGCAGGGAGTTGTAAGAAGAGTTCAGCCCGTGGAAAAAGCGGACGATTCTGGAAAAGCCTTGAATGGGCCTGCGCTCATCGATGGTGTCGCGGTTTTCGGCCAGAGTGAGACTGGGATTGTAAATAGGCGCGTTCTGGTCGTATTCCCCTTTCAGGTGTGACGCTTTTGTGCCTACATAGGCCACCCTGAGCCGGGTGTTTGAGACCAATTCACGTTCTACCGTGAAGTTCCACTGGTTCGTGTATGAGGTTATATATCTCCCGTCCAGAACAATGGTTTCGACCGGGTTGGCGAAGGGAGTATCCGGCCCGAAGTTAGTGAGCGGATAGCGATTTTCCGATTCTCGTCCCAGATAGGGGTTGTCCAGCAATCCATCAGGGAACAGCACGCTATAGCTGAAGGGCGAAACGTTATTCGCGTTATTGGCAACCCACAGAAGCGGCGAATCGTAGTAGACGCCGAAGCCGCCGCGGATGGCTGTCTTGCCATTTCCGAATGGATCCCAGGCGAATCCCAAGCGCGGCGCCACATTATTCCAATCCCGCTTGGCAACGGGTCCGGGGATCGTACCGCCATGCGGGTCGGCATCCCCACGATAGAGCAGGCCAGGGGCGCGTTGAGGAAGATCTTCGAGCGGATGCCCTTCTGGTAATTGCCCAGATCGAACGTCTGGTTGCGCCGCTTGATGTCGCTCATGAAATCGAAGGGTTCCCAGCGCAGTCCATAATTCAAAGTGAGACGGCGGCTCACGCGCCACACATCGCCGAAGAACAGGCCTTTGTTAAACTGGCGGCGGTTCTCCAGCTCGCCGTTGTTCTGGGTAAAGCTGGAAAACCGCCCAAGCATGAAATCGGCGCGATCGAAGCCGTCGCTGCCCGGGCCGGACGTCACGTGGCCATCGAACTGCCAAAAGCCGGAGCTATGAAAGACAGTATCTTCGTTGTACTGGCCCCACGCGAACTGTCCGCCCCAGGAGAAGGTGTGACTGCCCTTGATCCAGCTCCAATCGTGGAGGATCTCCTCCGTGGCCCGGTTGAAACCGACCTTGGGATCGCTGCTGATACTTACGCCGCTGTTGGCCATAGAGATCGCAACATCGTTCGACGCCGCGTAGACATGCAGCCCAAAGTCATTGACGTTCTTATTGAAATCGCTGATAGCCTGGCTTACCTGGTGCATGCCACTCAGCTGCGAATGCACCATCAGTCCCGGCCCGAGCACCAAATTGTGAGACAGGGTGGCGTTTTTCGTATCTTGAGAACCTTGCACGCGGCCGGCGTGGATGTTGTCCGGCGGCGAGTGGTACGGATTGCTCTGCTCGTTTACAAAAGCGCGAAACAGCAGCGATTGCCTGTCGCTATGCACATAGTCGAGGCGGCCGATATATTGTCGACCGTTTTCCGGAGTCGCGAAGGTGAAGCGGGTGAATCCGTCGGCGTCGGGCAAGGGAGATACCGTGAGCAGACTCAACGCGGCGGGTGAAAGACGGTCCTGCGGGATTTTATTCCCGGGGAAGGGCTTTCCTGTGTCGGGGTCATAGATGGTAATGGGATTGGAGGAAAAATCGCCCTGCCTCTCGGCTGCGGTCAGGGTCTGAACACGGGTGGCTCCGGATGCGGTGCGAATCCAGAGCTGCTGAAAACCTCCGAAGGCAAACAGCTTGTTCTTGCGCAGCGGCCCTCCGAGCGTGAAGCCCGTCTGGTTGCGCTTGAGTTGATCCTGCTGCCGCGAAAAGAAGTTACTGGCGTTCAGATTGGTGTTGCGTACGAACCAGAAGCCGTCCCCATGAATTCGATTCGTTCCGGATTTGGTGACCACGTTGACTGCACCGGCCGAGCTGTTCCCTTGATCCATGGACATATTGCTGGTTTCAACGGAGAATTCCTGGACCGCATCTGGAAACGGAAACGGCAGATTGGTATTCATCATGGTGTCCATGTTGCCGCCGCCGTCCAGCGTGAAACGGACGTTGTTATTGCGCGAACCGTTCACCGCAAACTCCTTGGTGCCGCGAGGCCGGAAGCTGCTGGTGATGTCACCCGTATTACTACCAAATGCCGAAACGCCGGTCGCCAACAGCGCCAGATCCGCAGCGTTGCGCCCGTTCAAAGGCAATTCAACGACCCTGGCCTGGTCGACCGTTTCCTTAATCGTGGAAGCGCGCGTCTCTACCTGGGACGCCGCGGCATCGATTGAGACCGTCGTCTTAATGTCACCCACCTCGAGCGCGATATCCACCTTGACGTTATCGTTGGCCTGGAGCAGGATGCCGGTGCGCTCGAACCGCTTAAAAGCCGGCTGTTCGACAAAAATGGAATAGGAGCCGATCGGCAAAGAGGGAAACAGATACTGACCACTATCGTTCGCGGTTACCCTACGAACCTGGCCGGTTGCAGTGCTGTTCATTGTTACGGTTGCGCCCGGGATGGCTGCTCCCTGACTATCCGAAATCGCACCGAAGATCGCTGCTGTGTCGCGCGTCTGACTAAAAACCGCGGTCACTAACACAACAACCGAAAAGATAACTGCCCAAGCTCGCATTTACCCACCCCTCCAGGAGAGAGCTTTATATAACAACTGATGTGGTAACGCAAGGGTGAGGCAAACTAGTCACTCGTGCCGCAGCGCGATCATGGGATCGATTCGAGACGCCTTCCGCGCAGGGACATACGCGGCCAGAAGCGCAGCG
>Ga0070681_10002047_pt1 | contig 18276 bp, 12 predicted proteins | sample KBSC83BmetaG_FD_65650 | JGI IMG/M metagenome (GOLD analysis project Ga0070681, IMG submission 65650) | Corn rhizosphere microbial communities from Kellogg Biological Station, Michigan, USA - KBS C8-3B metaG | ecosystem: Host-associated > Plants > Roots > Rhizosphere | place: USA: Michigan... | reverse complement strand
ATCGACATCCAGTCCTTCCTCTGGGTTCAGGGCTCCGACGAATACGAGGAGTAGCATAGCCCGTCTTGCGCGGCGCGACGGGGAATAGGATTTTCGCTGTCCCCCCGGAAGACGGGCTCAATGTTGACCAGAAAAATTGTCTCGCGCCTTGCCGCCACGTTAAGCGTTGTTGCCTGCGCATCCAGCAAGACACCGGCCCCCATGAGCGAGCCTGCGACTTCAGCGCGGCCAAATGCGAAGTCGTCAGCGAAACTCGCCGGCCTCGAGCGACACGACGGATTCATTCCGTTTTTTCTGGACAGCAAACAGGAAAAGATCTATCTCGAGATTCCGCGTGATTCCGCACGCGCACTGATGTTCGTGAGCCTCGCCACCGGGCTCGGCTCCAACCCGATCGGACTGGATCGCGGGGCGGGCGGAGATTCGTATGTGACCCGGTTCGATCGGAGCGGGGATCACGTACTCGTCGTGTTCGAGAACTGGAATTATCGGAGCTCGGCGAGCGACAATCCCGCTCATCTACGGACCGTCCTGGAAGCTTTTCCGCCGAGCACCGCCGCAGCACTGCCGATCGTATCGGAGAACGGCGGCCGCGTTGTCGTGGATGCGACCGATTTCGTGATGCGCGACTGGAACGACGTCGTCGGCACTCTTTCTACCAACAACGAAGGCACGTACTCGATCGCGCGTGATCGCTCCAGCATCTACGTGCCCTACACCAAGACATTCCCGGAGAATACCGAGATCGATGTGGCGCTCACCTTCGCCACTCAGGGCCGGCCCGGCCAGACCATCTCGCGGATCGTGCCTGACGGCCGATCATTCACCCTCAGGCAGCACCTCTCACTGTTGACGCTTCCCGACCCATCCTACGAGCCCCGCGCGCTCGATCCGCGCGTCGGATTCTTCGGGATCACCTTCAACGACTACGCGCAACCGATCCAGCAGCCGCTGGAACAGCGCTGGATCGCCAGGCACCGTCTCGAGCGAGTGAATCCTGCTGATCCCAACAGTCCGATCAAGAACCCGTTGGTCTACTATATCGATCGCGGGATTCCCGAGCCGATCCGCACGGCGACGAAGCAGGGAGTCAGCTGGTGGACGGAGGCGTTCGACCGCGCTGGTCTCAAGGGCGCGTTCCGCGTCGAGGACCTGCCCGAGGGCATCGATCCAATGGACGCGCGGTACAACGTTGTGCAGTGGGAGAATCGTAACGAGCGGGGCTGGTCCATCGGCGGCTCGCTGGGAGATCCGCGCACCGGCGAGATCCTCAAGGCGATGGCTCGGCTCGATTCCCATCGCGCCCGCACCGATTACAACATCTACGCCGGTCTGTTCGGAGCGGAACCCGCGGCCGCGGATACCGCATTCGTGCTGGCGCGCGTACGTCAGGTGAGCGCTCACGAGGTGGGCCACACTCTTGGTCTCGCACACAATTACATCGCTTCCACCTATGAGCGCGGCTCGGTGATGGATTATCCGCCACCGCGGGCGCGCCTCGACGCCAATGGCAACATCGACGTCTCGAGCGCGTACGCCAGCGGCCCCGGAGCATACGACATCTTCGCCATTCACTGGGGCTACGGAATTTTTCCGTCCGGCACCGAGCGGGACTCGCTGCGCGCCATCGTCGATGATGGTCTCAAGCGCGGCTTGCTATTTCTGTCCGATGCCGACGCGCGCCCGGACTACGCGTCCGACCCGCGCACCAACCTCTGGGATGATGCGTCGAGCGCGCCGCAGTTCCTTCGCGATGAGATGCAGGTGAGGAGCGTCGCCATGTCGCGGTTCGGGGAGCGCAATATCCGCGTCGGGGAGCCACTTGCCCTGCTCCAGGAGAGGTTCGTTCCGGTTTACCTGATGCATCGATTCGCGCTCAGCTCGCTGACGAGAACGATCGGCGGAATGGAATACGCCAACGCCGTGCGCGGTGACCACATGCAGGCAACGCGTCCAATCGACGCCGCGAGCCAGCGACGCGCGCTGGCCCTCCTGATCGGTGCGCTGCAACCAAAGGAGCTCGCGATACCCGACACGGTCCTGACGCTTCTCGGTCCACGACCGTTCTCTTACCAACCCTACGTCGAGCTGTTTGGCAGTCGGACGAGACCTGCTTTCGACGAGCTCGGCGCGGCCAGGAGTCTCGCACAGATGATCGTGGATGGAATTCTCCAGCGCGAGCGCGCGGCGCGGGTCGTCGCTTTCCAGACACGGATGCCCAACCCGCTGACTCTGGGCGAGGTCGTAGACGCCCTCACCGCCGACTGGAGCGGGCCTGGCCTCGGCAGCGCGAAGCTGGATGCACTGCGTCGGGTTTCCCAGCGCGCGGTGGTGGATCGTTTGCTGTTTTTGGCGGCGGATAAAGAAGAAGCGCCGGAAGTGCGATCCCTGATCGAGCTCAAGATCGCTGAGCTCCGCAACCGGAGTCGGGCGCTTTCTTCCACGGGAGATGAGCAGCGGCGGGCCCACTGGTCGGCGATCGCCGGTGATCTGAACCGATGGCTGGAGCGTCGGGAATTGCCCGAGCCGACTCCGGCGATGAGAGCACCGCCCGGAGACCCGTTCGGCATCGATTGGTAGGTGGCGGAGGGAGCAAGTCGGTCGTCCTTATAGGTCCGACCTCTCTTCTGCGCACCCGGTTTTGCCCAACGAACAGGCATTGACGAGCCCGGCCAGGCTCGCCGCTCTCCAAAAGACAGGACTTCTCGACGGTCCATGCGAGGACTGCTTCGACGCGTTCACGCGCCTCGCAGCCCAGCTCGTCGGGGTGCCGACCGTGGTGATCTCTCTGGTGGAATCCGGCCGCCAGTACTTCAAGAGTACCGCCGGTGCAGACCCGCCGAGCCGCGGCTGGCATCCACTCGAGGCCAGCTACTGCCAGGACGTGGTCGGAGGCGGTGCTCCGATCGTCGTCGCGGACGCCTGGAACGAATCGGCGCTCGCTGATCGCGGTACCAAGGCCCGCGCCTACGCAGGGTTTCCCCTCATGACCGAGGACGGTTACGTCGTCGGCGCGTTCTCCGCCTTCGACGATCGGCCCCGGGATTGGAGTCGTCACGACATCGACGTGCTGACTGCGCTAGCCACCGCGGCCCGATCCGAGGTTCAGCGGCGCATCGCGCAGCGCGCGGCGCACGACACCCAGCTGCGGTTGATGGCGGAACGGACCCTCGCGCACGCCGTCCAGCAGCAGATGCCGGTCGGCGTGATCGTCGCCGAGATTCCGGGGGGCCGGCTGGTCTCCGTGAACGCGCAGATGACCGAGATCTTCCGCACTTCGTTCATGCCCGCCGCTGATCTGACCGCATACACGGAGCTGGTAGGATTTCACGACAACGGCTCACAGTACACGCCGTTCGAGTGGCCGCTGGCGCGCACCGTGATGACCAAGGAACGGGTGCGCGGCGAAGAGATCAGAATCCGTCGCGGCGACGGCACCGATGGTCACGTTCGTATGAGCTCGGCACCGGTTCAAGATGCCGAAGGGAACGTCGTCGCCGCAGTCGCGATCGTGGTCGATGTCAGCGGCCAGCGTAGCGCCGAGCGCGCTGCCCGAACCACCGACGAGCGCTTCCGTTTCGTGGCCAAGGCCACCAACGACGTCATCTGGGACTGGGACATCAGAACCAACGCGCTGGTCTGGAACGACTCCGTCGAAACGGTTTTTGGGCACAAGCAGAATCGCATCTTTCCCGAAGTGCAGTGGTGGTACGATCACATCCACCCCGACGATCGCGATCGTGTCATCGCCGGTATCCACGGCGTGCTCGACCACGGGGGCACGAGCTGGAGCGACCAGTACCGGTACCGTCGCGGGGACGGCAATTACGCGAACGTGATGGACCGCGGTTACATCGCTCGAGATAGCAACGGGGAGCCAATGCGGATGATCGGAGCCATGACCGACGTCACCGAAAAGTCCCGCTCCGAGGCCGCCATTCGCTTCCAGGCGCAGTTGCTCAATGCTGTGCAACAGGCCGTCGTCGCGACCGATCCGGAAGGCATCGTGATCTTCTGGAACGATTTCGCGGAAAAACTCTACGGCTGGCCCGCGGAGGACGCCGTTGGCAAGCCGATCCAGGAGCTGACGCCATCGCCATTCCTGCGCGAACACAGCGCCGACATCTTCGAGCGCGGCGCCGCCGGCGACAGCTGGACGGGTGAGTTTCTGGTACAGGGCAAGAGCGGCAAGGCGTTCCCCGCCCTGCTGACGACTTCGCCCATCCGCGACGAGCGCGGCACCGTGCTCGGCTTCGTGCTGGTGTCGATCGATCTCAGCGAGCGCCGCGCGCTCGAGGAACAGTTCCGGCAGTCACAGAAGATGGACGCGGTTGGTCGTCTGGCCGGCGGTATCGCCCACGACTTCAACAATCTTCTCACCGTGATCCGGCTCAACACCGAGATCATCATGGATGGGTTCGATCCGACCGATCCGCGCAGCGAGGATGTGAAGCAAATCAGAAGCGCGGCAGAAAGGGCGTCGTCTCTGACCAGACAGCTTCTGGCGTTCAGCCGGAAGCAGATCCTGCAGCCCCGCGTGCTCGACATGAACACCGTGGTGTCGACCGTTGAGCCGATGCTGCAGCGACTGATCGGCGAAGACATCACCATCGCGTCCAGCTGCAATGCGCGCGGCTATGTCGTCGCCGATCCGGGCCAGATCGAGCAGATCCTCGTCAATCTCGTCGTGAATGCGCGTGATGCGATGCCGCAAGGGGGCACCATCAGCGTCGAGACCCAGAACGCGACCCTCGACGAGACCTACACCAGCGAGCACGCTCCGGTGGTCCCCGGCCGATACGTCATGCTCGCCGTTGGCGACAACGGCGTCGGCATGAGCCGCGATACGAGAGAGCACGCATTCGATCCGTTCTTCACCACCAAGGAAGCCGGCAAGGGCACGGGACTCGGACTCGCAACGGTGTACGGCATCGTCAAACAGTCCGGCGGCTACGTCTGGATCTACAGTGAGCCCGGCCTCGGCACGACCCTCAAGCTGTATTTCCCCGAGGTGAGCGCTGCCGCGGCATTCACCAACGTCGAGTACAAGCCGACCGCGAAGCTGGGGGCGCGTGGATCGGAGACGATTCTGCTCGTCGAGGACGAGGAGTCGGTTCGCGGACTGACCTCACGCATTCTCGAGAAACAGGGTTATCGGGTCATCGTCGCCCAACACGGCCGCGAAGCGATGGACATCGCGACCAGGGAGGAAGGCCGTATCGACCTTGTGCTCACCGACATCGTGATGCCGGGAATGAACGGTCGAGGCCTGGTGGAGCGCCTGGCGGGAATTCGCCCGCGGATCAAATCACTGTACATGTCGGGCTACACGGACGACGACATCATCCGCCGCGGCTTCATCGAGCCGTCGAAGAGCTTTCTGCAGAAGCCCTTTACCTCGGAATCACTTCTTCAAACCGTAAGAAAAGTCCTCGACGAAGGCTGAGCCGCGCAGGCTCGTTGTCCGTTACTTGCATGGGTGGGATTCCTCCATGCAGTCCACCTCGCCGCTCGCCCGCGACACGGACGTCGCCGGCGAATCCGCGCCCGTCAACGTTCTCATAGTAGATGACCGGCCGGAAAACCTCCTCGCCATTGAGGCGATCCTCGAGCCCCTGGGTGAAAACCTGGTACGGGCGAGCTCGGGTGAAGAAGCGCTCGGCCATCTGCTAGAGGCGGACTTCGCGCTGGTGCTCCTGGACGTCGCGATGCCGACCATGGATGGGTTCGAGACGGCACACCGGATCAAGCAGAGGAGAAAGACCGCTGCAATTCCCATCATCTTTCTCACCGCCAACAATCCGGATGAGAGGTTGATTCTTCGGGGTTATGAGAGCGGAGCAGTAGACTACCTCTTCAAGCCGCTCAGCCCCGAGGTAGTCAGATCGAAGGTCAGTGTCTTCTGTGACCTCTACCGCAGCAGAGAGAGAACGCGCGCGGCGGCCGCCGATCTGGCCCGTGCACAGGCTGCCGCTGCGGAAGCGCGCGACGGTCAGAAGCGTCTATCCGATGTTCTCGAGCGCATCAGCGACGCCTTCTTCGCGCTCGACGAGGCGTGGCGATTCACTTACCTCAACGAGAAGGCAGCTCTGCTTCTCCACCGCCGCCGGAACGACCTGATCGGAAAGGTCATCTGGGACGAGTTTCCGGAAGCCGCGACATCGCCCTTCGCCGAGCAGTATCGGCGCGCCGTCGAATCGCAGTCGGTCGTCGCGTTCGCCGAGTATTATCCGCCGCTCGATTCGTGGTTCGAGGTCCACGCGTACCCTTCCCGCGAGGGGCTCTCGGTCTACTTCGCCGACATCTCGGACAAGCAGCGCGCGCAGCGCATGCTCCAGGAGAGCGAAAAGCGTTTTCGCTCGCTGATCGAAGCGACTACAGCGGCGGTCTGGAAGATGGACAGGAACGGGGCGATGATGGTCGAGGAAGACGACTGGCGCCAGCTGACTGGCCAGTCCTTCGAGGAGATGCGCGGTGCGGGATGGCTCGACGCGGTCCACCCTGAAGATCGCGCCAGGACGGTGACTGCGTGGCGGAAGGCGCTTTCTGCCGGAATCATCTACGAAGTGGAGCACCGCGTGCGTACGCGCAGCGGTGACTACCTCGAGATGTTTGCGCGAGCGGTGCCCGTATTCGACGCGACCGGAAAGATCGAGGAGTGGGTCGGCACCCATTCCGACATCACAGCGCGCAAACACGCCGAGCGTCAGCGCGACCTGGCGTTGGAGGGAGCGGTCGAAGCGCGCGAGATCGCCGAGCGGGCGCAGGAAGAGGCGGAGATGGCGAATCGCGGCAAGAGTGAGTTCCTCGCCACGATGAGTCACGAGTTCCGAACCCCCCTGAACGCGATACTCGGCTACACCCAGCTGATCGACATGGGAGTGCTCGGAGCCGTGACCGCGCCACAACACGACCATCTCCAGCGCCTGCGCTCGAGCGCGGTGCATCTGCTCGGCCTCGTCAACGACATTCTGGACCTGTCGAAGATCGAGGCCGGCCGGGTTCACGTTTCGAGAGAGACTGCGTACGTCAGCGATGTCATCCACGCGACCATCGCGCTGGTCGGACCTCAGGCGGTTGCGCGCGGCATCGAGTACCCGGAAGAGTGCGAGGGTGCCGAAGGAACGTCGTATGTCGGAGATCCGGATCGGGTGCGCCAGATCCTGGTGAACCTCCTCTCGAACGCCGTCAAGTTCACCAACCCCGGCGGCGCGGTCACCCTCGAGTGTGGCTCGGCGGATCACTCCGACCCGGGCGCGCGTCTGGTCGGTGAGGGGCCGTGGACGTTCATTCGCGTTGCCGACACCGGAATCGGCATCCCTCCGGAGCAGCTGACGAGGATCTTCGAGCCGTTCGTGCAGGGAGATTCAGGATATACCCGATCCGAGGGCGGCACCGGACTGGGCCTCGCCATCAGTCGGCAGCTGGCGCGGCTGATGGGCGGCGATATCACCGTGCAAAGCGTGCTCGGTGAAGGCTCGACTTTCACGCTGTGGCTGCGTGGCGGCTCCTCTGAGGAGCGCCCCGTCCAACAGGCCGAGCACCAGATTTCGGGAGAGCCTACCCAGCCGATGGACGTTGAGGAAGTGAGGACGGTCGCGCAGACGCTTCTCAATCGGATCGACGACATCTCTCGCTCTTACGTCCAGCGGGTGCGTGACGATGACGGCGTTCCGGATTTGTCGGCCGTGAGCGAGGCGCACATCCGCGATCACGCAGATACCGTCGTTACGGAGATCGTGCGCGCAACCCAGTTGCTCGCCGAATCCAGGGGACGCGCGAGCGATCTGCTGCGCGATGGCGCGGAGATTCAGCGCCTGCTCGCGGAGCTCCACGGCGCGCAACGATACAGGCTTGGCTGGACGGAGGGCGAGATCGCGCGGGACGTCGATCTCCTCTGCGAGCAGATAGTCGATGCAATTGCTACCATCGACGCGGACTCGCAGTCGGCCGACTTCACCGCCGACATCGTGCGAAAGATCATGGAGCAGTGGAAACAGACCAGCGTCCGCGGCTATCGATTTGCGAAATCGGCCGGCAAGCGCTGACCGCGCGGTCCCTGTCGATAAGAATTCACCGCCGCTTTATTTAGGACATGAACTGCTTGCCGGCGTTCGTTGGCGCCGCAATCACCGCCGCGATCCCCGCAGCGACAGCAAATGCGCAGGACACCGCGGTGACTCGCCTCGAGCCGGTGGTTGTCGAGGTTTCGCGCGGAGCCGGCAAATCGCTACTGGATCTGCCGTACGCCATCACCGTACAGACGCCGGATTCCGCGCGACCCGGCCAGCGTCACCTCGCTCTCGACGAAAGCCTGTGGCTCATTCCCGGGCTTACAGTCTCCAACCGCAATAACCCGTCTCAGGATCCGCGGATCTCCATTCGTGGATTCGGTGCACGGTCGGCGTTCGGGGTGCGCGGCATCAAGGTGCTCCGCGACGGGATTCCACTCACGCTCCCCGACGGACAGACGCCAGTGGATTTTCTGGATCTGGAGTCGGTGGGACGCGTCGAAGTCATGCGCGGCAGCGCATCGTCGCTCTACGGAAACGCGGGCGGCGGTGTCGTCGACATCAGAAGCAGCGAGCCGGCGCCGGTCCCGGTCTCGGCGGCAGTCAGAGCCTGGAATGGCACCTACGGCTCGCGTCGGTACGTTGCCAAGGCAGAGGGAATGTCGGGCCACTTCGGCTACCAGGCGAACGCGGCCCGGACAGAGAACGAAGGATATCGCAGCTATTCGCGGCAACGAATGTCGAACGGATTCGCCCGCCTGTCATACGAAGGTGCCGGAGGCTCCTACGCACTCGAGTGGTTGGGCGTCAACACCCCCCTTGCTCAGAATCCGGGCGCGCTCACCCGCGCGCAGTTCGAGACGGATCCCGGGATGGCAGACCCCCTCTCCGTTCGCAAGGGAGCGCGAAAAGCGGTGACGCAGTCGCAGCTGGGACTCAGCGCCCGCCGGTTTGGCGCTCGCGGCGAGATCGAAATGTCGGCATACGCGGGAACCCGAGGGCTCGACAATCCACTGACCTTCGGCATCGTCGATGTCGGCCGGACCATTTCAGGCGGAAACGTGCGGGCGACAATGCCGCTCTCGCTGTTCGGCGCTGACAATCGCATCACGGCGGGTGCGGAGCTGCAGCTGCAGAACGACCTGCGCCGCAATTTTACCAACTGCAACGACATTCCGCCCCTGACGGCGCCCACCGCGACCTGTCCCGTCCTCGGCGTCGAGAGAGGAAGCGTCACCCTCGACCAGCGCGAGCTGGTCTCGTCAGTCGGCACATATTTGCGCGACGAGCTCGAGATGTCACCGCGCTACCTGCTTACTGCGGGGGTTCGCACCGATGCTGTCCGTTTCCGCGTCGAGGACCACTTGATCACCGCGACCAACCCCGACGATTCGGGCCGCCGCCTGCTCGACGCGCTGAGCCCGATGATCGGGCTCGTGGCGCGCCTTGGTGGGTCACACAGCGTATACGGAAATGTTTCGTCTGCATTCGAGACACCGACTGCGACGGAGCTGGGCAACCGACCGACCGGCACTGGCGGCATCAACCGGGACCTCCAGCCGCAGCGGTCACTCACCTACGAGATCGGCGCCAAGGGAATATCGGCAGCTGGATTCCAATACAGCGCGGCATTGTTCACGACTTCCGTGCACGACGAGCTGATCCCCTTCGACATCCCCGCCAGCAACGGCCGACGGTATTTCCGGAATGCCGGCCGCACTTCCCGGCGGGGCGCGGAGCTCGGGCTCGGCCTCGACCTGCGCGCCCTCGAGCTCGGCGCCGCGTATACTTACGCGAATTATCGCTTCGTCGATTTCACCGTCGACACGGCACACTATGCCGGCAATCGCATTCCTGGCATTCCGCAACAGCTACTGGAAGGAAGTGCAGCGCTGCGATTGCCGTTCGCGACCCTGGTGGCCGAAGCGAATGTCGCAGACCGCATGTTCGTCAACGATGCGAACTCCGAGAGCGCACCCGGCTACGCGATCTTCAACGTGCGTCTGGTCAGCGGGGCGGCACTGCGGCGATCGTCGGCGCAGCTCACCCTCGGACTGCAGAATCTCTTCGACACCAAGTACGTCTCGTCGGTGAGCGTGAACGCGGCGGGAGGCAAGTTCTATGAGCCGGGGTCGCAGCGTGCTGTTTATCTCGGAGTAACTCTGACCGGGACAGCTGCTCCCCGCTAAGTCGCTCGCATTCAGGACGGGGTCGGCACGGAACTTCCCATTTGCCCGGCCGTGAAAGACGAGTCCCCGGAATCGAAGACTTCGGAGTGGGAAGAACCGGAAGAGGCCAAACCCACCAATCCGTTCGGACGCAAGACAGTCCCGCGCCCCGAGAGCGGCACCCGATTGAGCGCCCTCGAGATTCACGAGAACATCCGCGGGCCCGCGGTCGAGGAGCTCGAGCGACCGGCAAGCTCGCTGCTCTTCTCATCGCTGGCCGCGGGCATGCTGATCGGATTCAGCTTCCTCGCCTCCGCGTTCGTCAGCCATTACGCGCCGGAACCGTACAAGCATCCACTCGCATCCCTGGCATATCCGATCGGCTTCATGTTCGTGATCATGGGGCGAAGTGAGCTGTTCACCGAAAACACCCTCGAGCCGGTGATCCCGCTTCTTCATAAGCGCGACGCCGCCACCTTCAGGAAGATGCTTCGGATGTGGGGACTGTTGATCCTCGGGAATCTCGTCGGCGCACTCGTCTTTGGCTGGATCCTCGGTGCCACCAACATCATTGACGGCTCGCTGCATCCCTCGCTGCAGGAGGTTGCGCGGCAGAGCACCGAGGGCGGATTCGGGACTGTCTTCTACAAGGCAATCTTCGGCGGCTGGCTGATCGCGCTTCTCGCGTGGCTATTGGCATCGACCATCGACACCACCGCGCAGATCTTCATGATCTGGGTGACCACCGCGCCGATCTCGGCCTTCCATTTCCGGCACTCCATTGCCGGCAGCGTCGAGGCGTTCTACCGGGCGGTCACCGGATCCGCCGGCTGGGGTGAGATGCTCGGCGGCTTCGTAGCTCCGGGCTTGCTCGGCAACGCGGTCGGCGGCGTTCTCCTCGTCGCGCTGTTCAACTACGCGCAGGTCGCGGAGGAGCACGCCAAGACGGAGTAGATCTATCGTAGCGTGTAGAGATACGCCGCGATGTCCCGCGCGTCGCGCACCGTCACTCCCATGTTCGGCATTGCCGTCTTCGAGTCGATCGCTGGTGGATTCTCGATCCACCGAATCATGTTGTCAGGCTGATTCGGGAGGACGCCCGCGATGAAGACTCGTTGAGACACCTGACCCAGCGGTGGACCGACCATCCCCCGTGCGCCGGTAATCCCGGGGATCGTATGGCAGGACCCGCAGCCGTACCGGCGGATGGCATCGCGTCCGCGACCGGGATCTGCGTTGGCGATCTGAAACCGGTCGTCTCCCGACGCGCGGTCGCACGACGTCAACGCCACAACCGCGATAAATAGCACGACGCCACGAACGGTCATCACCGTTGCGTAGTGCCGCACTGTACGCGTCTCGGATTCCTTGAGCCAGCGCGCGAACAGCACCAGACCGGCAATCACGTACGGAATGCTTCCCGGAATCCACATGATGATTCCACCCAGCTGCTGATCCTCGAGGGCGCTCAATCCCCATGAGCCTGCGGTAGCAGCGTACGCCGGATACCACAAGCCCGGCGCAAACGTCAGCAGCGTGCCGAGCGCCCCGGTCTGCAGCGCGGTCGCAAACAGGTAGAACACCGCACCGCCGTAGCCGAGCATCGAGTGTCGCGCGCCGAAAATCGTCCACCAGAAAAGCAGAGCCGTCGAGATGAAGCTCAGATGCTGAAGACTGTGCATCAGCTCGCTGCTGATCGTCGCCTGATACGGCCCCGGTAAATGCCAGACCCACAGCGCAATCGCGTGAAGTGCAAACGCGACGGAGGGTCGTGTCAGAGCCGCCCACGAACCGCTGACCAACGACGTCTTCGATGCATCGCCGAGTCGGACCCGCCAATTCGGACGCAGCGCCCACAGAAAAGGAATCAGCGGGCGGCCAAGCACGAGGAGTGGCGCGCTGACCGCGATCAACAGCTCGTGCTGCGCCATGTGGGCTGAGAAAAGCGATGCGCCCAAGGCATGCAGCGGTGACACCAGCGCCAGTGCCGCAGAAAGCCAGCCGCCGGCGAACGCAACCGCTTCCCAAACCCGGATCCCGGTGCCTGCAGCCCTCGACCACAAACGACGCAATCCGGCGAGGTACAGCGCGGCACTCGCCGCGAGCACGATCACGACCGCCGGCTCCCACGACCACGCCGACCAGAGCGTAGCCGGGTTAATCGCGGAGACCGGGTGCGCCGACGCTGTCTTCGGCGTAAACGCCAGCGTCGAGGCGCCGAACAATGAAATCAGGTGCCGATGCATGATCCGAGGAAAAAGATCGGGATCCACTGCATGGTGATCTCGATAATCGCGAGGCACGCCGTGAAGATTCCCACCAGCGCCATGAACCGGCTTCGCGGCATCACACCGCCTTCGTTCAACGGGAAATCGCCGACGCGCTGGTAGAAGCGCCACCCCGAAATTCCCGCGGCAACGGCGAGGAGGAGAAAGAGCAGCGAGGTCCCGTGCAGCCACAACCGATTCCCTCCGACGCACGCGCGATCGACCAAAGGATAGTTGATCCACACCATCAACATCCCCGACATTGGCCCACCGATCATCGCAAACCACAGGTCCAGCGATTTCTCGGTGCGTGCGACTTCTCGACGCTCGCGCTCCCCCTGGACTACGCTTTCGGTCATATAAACCTCACCGATACAAATACGACCAGCCAAAGCGCGACCCACGAGCCGACGACGAAATACCAGTAAACGGCCATCACCGTCGTGTCGGTGTAGTGCTTCCGTTCCACCGGGCCAATGAACATCACCAGCGCGATGAGCAGCGTTTCCAGGCTACCCGCGACCAGATGCGCGAGGTGCACGGAGAGAATCATCCACGTGATCGACCCATAGGCGTTGGAGTCGTATCTCGTGTGAAGGCCGGCGAATTCGAAACCGCGGAGAACGATGGCACCGACGCCGCAGGCCACCACGACCATCAGCCATTTCCCAATCCGCGCCGGCGGCTCGTGCGCAAACGCGAGCTTCGACGCGTACCACATCGGCGCGAGGCTCACCAGCTGCAGCACGACGTTGGCGGACGAAACCCCGAGCTCGGGGAGCAGCGTCCGCGGCGGCGGCCAGGTGTCGAAGTTCCGGCGGATGTAGTAGTAGCTGGCAACGAGCAGCGCGAACGCGGCTCCCTCGATCAGGATCATCAACAGATTGCCCCACCATATCGGGGCATGATGGCTGAACGAGTGGTCGTCGAGGACAGCGACGTCGATGACTGGACGGCGTCTCACAGGGGCTCCCTCGACACCGGAGTGTCGTGGTCCGGCGAAATCGTCGGCCAGAACCATCCCGCGAGAATGACAAAGGAGGTGATCGCGCCGACCGTCACCCCCCACGGACTGAAGATGGCGATGACGATTGTTCCGCCGCCGAATACCGCCAGGAGGAACGGGAGGATCGTCTCCCTCTTGAACTCGTAGCGCCGCTCGGGAATCGCATCCATGATGCTCGTGATGAGACCCTCATGGCGATCGGTGCGGAGTCCGGTGACGACCGCGAGCTCGCCGGGCGCCGCGTCCCATATCGGGTCGCGTCCCTCGACTACCGGAATGAAGAGATGGTTGTAGCTCGGGGGCGGCGATGTAGTCGCCCACTCAAGGGTCGGCGCGTTCCACGGATTGTCGCCGGCAGGAATTCCGCGCCGCAACGAATTCCAGACGTTGAACAGGAACACGCAGACGCTGGCGACGATGAAGACCGCACCAAAGCTCGCCAGGGCGTTCAGGCCACCCCATCCCATCTCCGGGAGATAGGTGTACACGCGCCGCGGCATCCCGAGCAGTCCCAGAATGTGCATCGGAAAGAACGTGATGTTCATGCCGATGAAGAAGAGCCAGAAATTCCAGTTCCCTGCCCGCTCGCTGAGCATCCGCCCGCTCAGCTTCGGGAACCAGTAATAGAAGCCCGCCCACAGCGGGAACACCGCGCCTCCGATCAACACATAGTGGAAATGCGCGACGACGAAGAACGTGTCGTGGACCTGCAGATCATACGGAATCGACGCGACCATGACGCCGGTGAGACCGCCGATGATGAACAGGAAAAAGAATCCGATGATGAACTTGAACGCGGTCGAAAACCGTGGCCGTCCTCCCCAGATCGTTGCGATCCAGCAGAATATCTGGACCCCCGACGGAATCGAGATAGCCGCACTCGCCGCGGTGAAGAAGCTCTGTCCGAGCTGAGGCAGCGGCGTCGCGAACATGTGGTGGACCCAGAGTCCAAAGCCAAGGAACGCGGTGCTCACCATCGACAGGATCATCGCCGGATAGCCGAAGATCCGGCGCTGGGTGAACGCTTCCACCACGGATGACACCATTCCGAGAGCGGGAATGAAGATGATGTAGACCTCGGGATGCCCGAAGAACCAGAACAGGTGCTGCCACAGGATCGCGTCGCCGCCCTCGGCGGGATTGAAGAAGTGAGTGTCTACGAGGCGGTCCGCCGCCAACATGGTGCTCGACACCACGATTGCCGGCAATGCGAAGATGATCATGAACGACGTGATCAGCTCCGCCCACACGAACAGGGGCATCCGGTTGAGCGACATCCCGGGGGCGCGCTGCTTGAAGATCGTCGTCACTAGCTCCACCGCGCCGATGAGAGCGGCGATTTCGGTGAAGGTGATCATCTGCGCCCAGATGTCGACTCGCTTCCCAGGCGAGTACTGCGGCCCCGAGAGCGGGACGTACGCGAACCAGCCGGCGTCCGGGCCGGTGTTCATGAAGAACGCCACGTACAGCAGCACTCCTCCGAACAGATACATCCAGTAGCCGAGCGCGTTCATTCGCGGAAAAGCGACGTTGCGCGTGCCGATCATCAGCGGCACCAGATACAGCCCGACTGCTTCCATCACCGGCACGGCGAACAGGAACATCATGGTGCTGCCGTGCATGGTGAAGATCTGGTTGTACAAATCAGGACCGACGAAATGGTTCTCCGGCCTCGACAGCTGCAGCCGCATCACGCCGGCTTCAAGTCCGCCGAGTATGAAGAAGATGATGGCGGTGACGAGATACCGTTTCGCGATCGACTTGTGGTTGGTCGAGGTCAGCCAGCCGTAAAACCCAGACTTCTCTCGCCACGTCGCCGACAGCTTGGCCCGCATCTCTTCCTCGTCGCGCGGGCTGATCAGATCACGTCGCGTGTCGGGATCGGGGATCGCTGGCAACGGATTGGCCGACGCGGTCATTTCAGGCTCTCCAGATAGGCCAGCAGTGCACGCAACGAACTCGGATCGAGCTGAGTCGGCGGCATTTTCACCCCCGGCTTGATGCTCTGTGGATCCAGAATCCATCCTGCCAGGTTTCCGGTGTTATTGGGCAACGTTCCCGCAGCGATGGTGCGGCGGCTGGCGAGGTGCGTCAGATTCGGACCGACCGTCGCGGCAGCCGGAGTTCCGCTGATGGTGTGACACATCACGCACGGCCCGCTGAGAAATACTTTCTGTCCGGCCTGGGTGAGCGAATCAGGGGGCTCGGGCGCTTCCCCGCGCTGTTTCTGCATCCAGCTCTCGAACTCCAGCCGGGGCTCGGCAACGATGAAGAACGCCATCTTTGCGTGCTCGTGGCCGCAGAACTCCGCGCATTGCCCGCGGTACACCCCGGCCGAGTCGGCGCGGAACCAGGTTACGGTCTCGTGCCCGGGGATGAGATCCTTCTTTCCCGAGATGTTTGGCGCCCAGAAACTGTGGATGACGTCCTGCGAGGTCATCTTGATCAACACCGGCCGGCCGACTGGCACGTGGATCTCGTTGGCGGTCTCGAAGTTGTTGTGAGTATCCGGGTCCGGGTACTTCACTTCCCACCACCATTGGTGGCCGACCACATCGATCCGCAGCGGCTTGTTGCCTGGCACGCGGGCCACCGCGCTGCCGACGGAGACGCTCGTGACCACGAAGGCGAGCATGACGATGACCGTCAGCGCGACCGCGACGATGACGCCGCGCTTCATGGTGTCAGCCTGCTCCGGCGTCTCCTGGTGAAAGTGTCCCTGATCCGGCACGGGGCGGCGATAGCCCCGCCACAACGCGAAAATCAGAGCGCTGATCACGATGACATAGACCACCGTCGCCACGGTGACGAGGCTCCAGTGGAGCTTCGCCACCGCATCGGCGCGCGGACCCTTCGGATCGAGCGCCGACTGCCAGCCCGAGCAGCCGGCGCCGAGCGCGGCGCCGATGCACGCGGCAAGCATCGACGCGGGGTTGGTTGGCACGCGCGGACGCGCCGGCATCATTGCTTGACGGACGTGGGCGGGACGAAGGTGGGAGTGGGATGACCCTTGTCGCGCGCCTGTTCGGACTCCTTGTACATCATGTGGTCGTCGCGTGTCGTGCGCACGGCCTTGCCCTGAATCCCGCCCAGCGCGCGCACATAGGCCACCAGCTGCCAGATCTGATAGTTGGGCAGCTTGCCTCGGAATGCGGGCATGCCGTTGGGTCGTCCCTCGATGATCGTCGAGAAGATGTTCTGCGGCTCGCTCCCGTAGATCCACTCGTTGTCGGTGAGCGGCGGACCGATTCCCCCGCCGCCGTGGGAGTGGCAGCCAGAGCAGTTCATCTGATCGAACAATCGCTTCCCTTCCGAGACAGCGTAGGCGTTGTCCTCATACGGATTGCGCAGCTCGGCCTCGATCACCGCCGGGCCCGGCTGCAGCTCGCTCATCGTCACCAGGTTCGCGGCCGTCGCCGATGGCGGCGTCTCACGGAACCGGCGCTCCTCCCGTTTGCACGAGACGAGCGTCGCAATTCCGACTATCGCGGCTGCGCCGACGTATAGCACGCGCCGCGGCCGGAGGTCGGAGCGCGTCATGACTGCACTCCCTGCTGTCCGACCGAGAGCCGGGGGACCCCGTAATCGTCGAGGATCGCATCGATCTCCGGCTTCCGCCGCGTGATGATCTCGTTCAGCTGATCCCGCAGCGAGTCGTGCCCCCTCCGCACTCCCATCGAGATGTCGAACACGAAGGGGAGAAACGGCAGATCGATCTGCGGCGAGACGGGGGTGATATCGATGGGGACGCTCTCGTGTTTGGCGAAATATCCGGCGAGCGGGCCCCACGCGATCGCGACATCCACATCACCGTTCGCGACCGCGTCGATCACCCGCGCCGGCGGATTCGGCTGGCTATAGTCGGCGTAAACGCTGTAGCCTCTCACGTTCCCGACCATCCCGCGGTTGGAGAGCGCATGGGCCGGCGGAGTGTTCGTAAAGTCGTCGCCGATCATCTGAACACCGATGATCAGCTTTCGCAGCGCGGGATCGTCGAATGACGCGAGGTGCATGTGCCGGTCGCGCCGCGTCGCAAAGACGTAGGTCGAGCGGTAGTACGGAATGGTGGTGCTTACCCGATCGAAGCTCGTCGGAATTCCGATGTAAACGTCGCACTTGCCCGCATTGAGAGTGTTGCGGGTGAATCCGCGCCGCTGCGCGTACCAGACGTAACTGAGCCTGGCGTTCATGTCGTGGGCGACCAGCTCGGCGATCTTGTTCTCGAACCCCTGCTGGTTCGCGTTCGAGAACGGAAGGTTGTTGGGATCCGCGCAGACCCGCAGCTCGCGCATGGTGGTTGCCGCGCGCGCCGGTCCGCACGCGAGTGCCGCCACGGCGACGAGACTAAGGAAGCGCGAAGACATAGAGCATTCCACCCTTGTTGGTCGCGCCGGGCAGATCCGTCATCGCATTCACGAATCCCAATGCCGCGGAGGAATCGCGCGGATCGATGCCGCCCGCGACGATCGCTCCAGACCAGCCCCCGACACCCGAGAGCACCGCGACATACTGGTGTCCGTCGGGCCCGCGATAGCTGATCGGCTGGCCGATGATTCCGGATCCCGTCTTGAATTTCCAAAGCTCCTGACCGGTTCGCGCATCGACCGCCTTGAACCATCCCTCCATGGTTCCGTAGAACACGACGTTCCCCGCCGTCGAGAGCGCGCCGCTCCAAACGGGAAAGTTTTCAGGAACCCTCCACACGATTTTCCGCGCGACCGGATCCCAGGCGTCGAAGAATCCGCGGTTCCCGCCCGGCCCTGGATACATCTTCACGTTCATGCCGACGAACGGAGTCCCGGCGATGTAGCTCGCTTCCACCG
>Ga0070681_10002045_pt1 | contig 18281 bp, 14 predicted proteins | sample KBSC83BmetaG_FD_65650 | JGI IMG/M metagenome (GOLD analysis project Ga0070681, IMG submission 65650) | Corn rhizosphere microbial communities from Kellogg Biological Station, Michigan, USA - KBS C8-3B metaG | ecosystem: Host-associated > Plants > Roots > Rhizosphere | place: USA: Michigan... | reverse complement strand
AGGCCACAGGCCACAGGCCACAGGCTTTAGCCGCGGAGTCTCATCAGCTTCACTGCCAGCTCGAGGCTCAGTAGGTCTTCGCGTGCCAGGTCCAGGCCGCTCAGTTCCTCTATTCGGCTCAGCCGCTGTCGCAGCGTGTTGGGGTGGACGTAGAGGGCGCGAGCCGTTGTGGCGATGCTTCGCCGGTCTCTGAGGTAGCGCTCCAGCGTGTCCACGAGCTGGGTGCGGCGCTCGCTGTCGTAGTCGGCCAGGCGCTTGACGGCCTGGAAGTGGGCGTCCTGCGGTGCCTCTTCGAGTGGCAGGCGAACGAGGTAGCGGTACGCGCCGAGATCGGCGTAGGCCATCGTGCCGCCCTCGCCGGCCATCAGGGAGTGCGCGATCTGCGCGGCATCGGCAGCCTCGCGCAGGCTCGCCCCGCTGCCGAGGGGGCCCGAGCGCGGGTCGCTGCGGCCGATGGCCACGCTCTCCGCCCGCCCCAGCTCGCCAAGGGCGGCATCCAGAGACTCGACCTCGCCCGGGCCCCGCGCCCGGCCCAGCGGCAACAGCGCGCGCAGCTGCCTGCGGCCGCTGTCGCACAGCGTGCCGGGCGCCAGCCGGCGCAGGTCTGCCTCCACCCGCTCGGCGCGCCCCGGCCACGGCCGGTCCTCGGCGGAGTCCTCCAGCGGCCGCACCTCCACGAACACGTGCGGCCGTGATAGGTCCCAGCCCGCCGCCCGCGCCCGAGCCTCGGCCACATCGGCCGCGCCCTCGGCCAGCGCGTTGAACAGATCGCGCACGATGTTCTCCTCGGTGAGCCGCTCGATCAGCGCGGCCTTCTGGAGCGCCAGCGCCACCTGGCCGGCGAGCAGGCGCAGCACCTCCTCGTCGTCGTCGCGGAACGGGTGTCCCGCCACCGCGATCAGCGCGCCGAGCTGCTCGTCGCCCGCGGTGAGCGCCACCGCCAGCACCCCGGGCGCGCCGTCCGAGTACGCCTGCCGCGCGCCTCTCGGCGCGCGCCGCTGGAGCAGCTCGATCAGCGCGGCGCCGCCCTCGCGCGGCCAGGGCGAGGGATGATCGGGTGGGTCGGCCGCGGCAAGCTCTAGCCGCCCGCGCGTGTTGTCGAGTTGGTAGAGCTGGCAGAGGTCGCAGCCGATCACCGCGCGCACGCCGCTCGGCACGAGCTGCAGCAGCTCCTCGCGCCCGGGCGCGCCCGCGATCTCCTGGCTCAGACGGACGACGGAAGTCAGTCCCTCGACGCGCCGCTGCGTCTCCTCGTAGAGTCGCGCGTTCTCGATCGCGCCGGCCACGAGCGACGCCGTGTGGGCGAGGAAGTTGAGAACGCCCTCGTCGAACTCGCGCGGCGCCTCGGTGTGCAGCACGACGGTGCCGAGCGGATCGCCGGAGCGCGACGGGATCGGCACGACGGCCATCGACTGGAACTGCTCCTCCTCGAGCTCAGCGAAGTACTTCATGCGCGGGTCGTCGATCGCGTTCTCGCGAACGAACGCGGGCGTGTTGTGCCGCAGCACCCAGCCGGACAGCCCCTCGTCCACGCCCATGTAGAGCTCGCCGACGAGATGCGCGTAAACCTGCGACGCCGCCTGCAGTCGCAGGCGGTCGCCGTCGCGCAGGTAGACGAAGCACGCGTGGCAGTCGGTCGCCTCGCTCACCAGGTCGACGATCGAGTCGAGCACGCGGCCGAGGTCCGGCGCTGAGGCGATCACCCCGATGATCCGGTACAGCGTGTCGCTCTCCAGTCGAACGCGCTGAAGCTGCTCCGCTAGGTCAGGCGGGGTATGCGCTGTACTCACCCTACGCTGACGATACAGCCGGTTCGGCAGGCAGATCGAACAACGCAAGCGGTTTCCCGATCACCTGCGCGGACACGTTCAGCACCGGAATACCGCCCACCTGCCCCCGCGGCGAGCCCTCGTGCGCGTGCGCGTGTAATACGAGCTGAGGCCTGTGCCGGTGGATCGGCCCCGCCAGGGTGTCGCTCCCGAGCGCCGGCCACAGGTGCGGCCGCTCGCCCGCGAGCGTCTCGAGCGTGGGCGAGTAGTGCAGGAGCGCCACGCGCGCATGGCAACCCGACAGGCCGGCCAGCGCGCTGTCGAGCGCCTTCGCCTCCGCGGCCGCCGCGCGCCGCCAGCGCCGCGCCCCGGCCACGCCGAGCCCCCACACCGGGTGGCCGGCGAAGCCGCCCGGCGCGCCGGTCACTCCAGCGATGCCGAGCCGCACGCCCTCCACCTCCACCACGTGCACGCCGGGGTCGAGCACGATCGCGCCCGCGTCGCGCAGCGCGGACGCCACCGCCCTGCCCTCCTCCCAGCGGCGGTCGTGATTGCCGAGCACGCAGACCACCGGCGCACCCATGTCCGCGCAGGCGTCGGCCAGCGCCGCGGCCTCCTCGGGCCGCCCGCTGGCGGTCAGGTCGCCCGCCAGCAGCACCACGTCAGCCGCGCTTGCGGCCGCGCGCAGCTCGGCGCGCATCGCCGCCACCTTGGTGGCGGGAGCGAAGTGGAGATCGCCTCCTGCGGCGATCCACATCGCTCAGGCCCTGCTCCGGATCAGAACAGCTGCAGGTACTTATCGACCTCGGCCTGCGTTACCTGCTCGTGGATCTCGCTCCATTCCCGCTGCTTCACCCGGACGTAGTAGTCGACGTAGTCCTCGCGGCCAGTATTGCCGAGTGCCGCGCGCAGCACGTCGTCGGTCTCGAGCTCACGAGTCGCATCGAGCAGGTTCGCGGGCAGGGTCTCGATCCCCAGGTTCTCGCGGTCCTGCGCCGTCAGCTCGTGCAGGTTCAGCTCGCTGGTGGGTGCGCCCGCGTCGAGCTCGTTCTCGATGCCGTCCAGTCCCGCGGCCAGCACAGCCGTGGCGGCCAGGTACGGGTTGCATGAGCCGTCCACCGTGCGGTCCTCGATGCGGCCGGCATCCGGGATGCGAAGCATCTGCGTGCGGTTGTTCCAGCCGTAGCTGATGTACACGGGCGCCCACGCCGAGCCGCTGCGCGCGCCGATCGTGAGCCGCTTGTACGACGTGACCGTCGGAGCGGTCAGCGCGATGTACGCCTTCGCGTGCTTCTTCAGCCCGCCGATGAAGTGGTACGCGGCCTGCGACAAGCCCATGCCGTTCGGGTCGTCCGAGGGATCCGCGTCGAACACGTTGTCGCCGTCGTTCCACAGGCTCATGTGGAAGTGGCAGCCGTTGCCGGTCAGGTGCGCGAACGGCTTAGGCATGAACGTGGCGATCAGCCCGCGCTCCTGCGCCATCGCCTCGACCATGTAGCGGAAGAACACCGCGCGGTCGCAGGTGGTCAGCGCGTCCGAGAACTGGAAGTTCTGCTCGAACTGCCCGTTCGCGTCCTCGTGGTCGGTCGCGTAGTTGTCCCATCCGAGCGTGGTGCAGTTGCGCGCCACGGCCGACACGAAGTCGAGGTTGCGTGTGAGCGCGCGCATGTCGTAACAGGGCTGCGGCAGGTTGTCGAGCGGGTCGGCCAGCTCGATCGTGCCATCGTCGTTGCGACGCACCAGGAAGTACTCGAGCTCCGCGCCGAGCTTGAACTCGAAGCCGAGCGCGGCCGCGCGCTCGAGCTGCTTGCGCAGGATCGTGCGCGGGCAGTAGAGCCACTCCTCGCCCTCAACCGTCACGTCGCAGGCGAAGCGCGCGACGCCCGGCCGCCAGGGCAGCGGCGTGAAGCTGCGCACGTCCGGGATCGCGATCATGTCGGGGTCGTTGGGCTGCTGGCCGATCTCGCCCGCGGCAAAGCCCGCGAAGCCCGCGCCGTCCGTCAGGAGGTCGTCGAGGTGCGTGGCGGGCACGAGCTTCGCGTTCGGCTTGCCATACATGTCGACGAACTGCGCGAAGAGGAACTGAATCGAGTTGTCGCGCACGTACGCGCGCACGTCGTCCGCCGACTCCGGCGGCTCGAAAGGCGCGGGCGCGCCGGCCCCGTCGGTAGCTCCGTTTCCCCCAACGAGTACATCGGATGCCGTCATAGCCGCCCTTCCTCTCAGCAGTGGATCCCCGACGGCGTAGCCGAACTCGGCGTGAAACGCCGCTCAATGTCCACATATAGCCGCCAAGCCGCGGCGCGGGCAATGTGGACGTGACCACGTTTGGGGGGCGCCGGGTGTGCGACCTCTCCACAAATCGGCCTATCTGGGCGCACAGAGGCTGTGCAGCCTTGACGGTGTCCGGCTCTACGTGTAAATCCGCACTTAAGAGGCCAATCGGAGAGGGGATGACGCGATGGCTGATGAGCTGACTCCTGCCAATCCAGGGGCAGGCGCGCTGGACGTCGACGAGCTCGATTACGCCGAAGGGGGGCTCGTAAAGGGGACGAACTGGTGGGGCGCGTTCGTCGTAGGCCTTGCGGGGACGATCCTCGTCACGGGCATCGCGCCCGTGATGGTCACCACGCTCGGTGCCGCGTCGATCCCGCTGATCATCTTCATCACGATCACGGGCTACCTGCTCTGCCTGCTGCTGGCCGAGCTCTCGGCGATGATGCCGGAGCGCTCGGGCGGCGCCCCTTCGTACGCCTACCCGGCGTACAAGGACAAGTGGCCGCGTGCCGCCAAGCACGTGAACGGCATCACGGCGTGGATGTACTGGCTCGGCTGGTTCCCGGTCGCGCCGCTCAACATGATCCTTGCTTCGTTCTACCTGGCGGACCGCTTCAACCTGAACACGTCCGCCGGTTTCACCCCGATCCACACGTTCATCGCCTGGTGGACGCTGGCGATCGCGATGGTGGGCATCGTGTTGTTCTTCATCCCGGCCTACATGGGCATCCGCATCGGCGCGGGCTTCGCCACGGTGCTCGGGCTGCTGGCGATGACGCCGCTCACGTTCCTGGCCGTGGCGTGGATCTTCACCGGCAACGCCGACTGGGGACAACTGTCCGGCTTCCACCAGCTCGACGGGTCAAGCTTCTTCAGCGGATTGAATGGAGACAACTGGTTCACGGTCTACGCGGCGTACGCGTTCCTGCTCACCTGGAATGTGATCGCGATGGAGGCGGCCGCCTGCTACATCGGCGAGTGCCGCGACCCCGAGCGCGACGCCAAGATCGCGATGAACCTCGAGGGCGGCTACGGCCTCTTCATCTACACGCTGATCCCGATCGGCTTCATCACGATCCTGGGCGCCAAGGCGCTCGGCAACGCCGACCTGGTCGACCCGAACACGATGTTCGTGACCTTCGCCGGCAAGGCGCTCAACACGAGCGGTGAGCTGCTGAACTGGCTGATCGCGCTCATGCTGATCGTGGCGCTGGCGCTGTCTGCCCTGAACGCGATCATGGGCTGCGCGCGGTCGCTCCACCAGATGTCGGTGGACGGCCAGTTCCCGCGCTTCTTCCAGCAGATCAACCAGCACGGCGTGCCGCACCGGGCGATGTTCTTCAACGTCATCTGCTCGCTGGTGGTCGTGCTGGCCGGCGGTGCGGTCGAGATCTACACGTTCTCGAACGTCGGCTACACGGGCTCCTTCCTGTCGGTGCTCGTGGGCTACTACCTGCTGCGCAGGTACCGGCCGAACGTGAAGCGCCCGGTCAGGCTGCCGGAGTTCATGAAGTACGTCGCGCTCGGCATGGCGGCGCTGTACTTCTTCATCTGGCTGTACGGCGGGATCGAGTACTCCCGCATCGGCGACACCCGGATCTACTACTGGATCGGCTGGGGCGTGGCGCTCGCCTACATCCCGTTCTACCTGTATAGGACGCGAATCGAGGACAAGCGCGAAGCGCCGCCTGAGCCCACGGTCTCGATGCCCCCGGGGGTGGTCCCATCCGAGTGATCCCCCGGCGAAGCTCGGGAGCCACTCCGGACCCCGATGCTCTGATCGTACGCGCGGTCCTCCTCGCGTCCGAGGAGCGCGACATCCCGCGGGCGGCGGTGGACCTCGCCGCCCGTATCGCCCAGCGCTCGGGCGCGCCCGTGCACGTCTTCAGCATCGCGCGCGTTTGGGGCACGGGCTTCGGGTTTCCCAATCCGGGCCTGCTCCCGAACAAGAAGGAATGGGACAGGCAGTACGACGTGGTGCGCAAGGCGGTTGCCCGGTTGCGCCGCAAAGGCATCGAAGCCGACGCGCGGGTGATCGGCACCCGGGCGGCTGCCAAGCGCATCCTGCAGGAGGCCAAGCGACTGAACTGCGACGCGATCGTCATGGGGGCCGATCCGGCAAAACACGTCCTGCTGCGCGACTTCAGCTGGGCCCACGAGCCGCACCGGGTGAAGGCGCGTGCCGGTGACCTGCCGGTCTACCTCGTGACCGAGGACGGCTCGGTAGAGTCGGCCGCCTGAGCCCGCTTTCCGAGGTCGCGGAGTTTCTGGGGCGCAACGCTCCGTTCGACACGCTCTCCGATGACGAGTTGGAGCGTGTGGCTGCCGTGGCCGCGCTGCACAGCTATCGCGCGGGTCAGCTCGCGCTGATCATGTACGGCGAGCCCACGCGCTACCTGTTCGTCGTTCGAACGGGCGCGATGGAGCTCCTCCACGGCGCGGAGATGATCGAGGTGCTCGAGCCCGGGGAGTGCTTCGGGCACCCGTCGCTCGTGTCGGGCCTGGCGCCGACGTTCAGCGTGCGGGCGCGGGAGGACTCCACCTGCCTGCTGATCCCCGGTGAGGTCGCGCTCGACCTGCTCGCGCGCCCGGCTGGCGCGCGCTTCGTGGCCCGCACCCTGCGCGACCGCATCGTGCGCACCGAGCAGACCGTGCGCGGGCTGCCGGAGCTCACGCGCACGCGCGTCGGCGCGGTGGCGCAGAGGCCTCCCGTGACCGTCGCGGCGGACGAGAGCGTGCGCGACGCCGCCCGCACCCTCACCGACGCGCAGGTCACCGCCGCGTACGTGGAGGGGCTCCGCAACGGTCCGGGCATCGTGACCGACTCGGACCTGCGCGAGCACGTGCTGGGCGCCGGGCTGGGTGCGGATGCCCCGGTCAGCGCGGCCGTGCGCGCACCGGCCCCGGTCATCGAGGCCGAGCTGACGGTGGGCGACGCGCTGCTGGAATTGCTGGACGCGGGCCGGCGCGAGGCGCTCGTCACGGAGCGGGGCCAGGTGGTCGGGATTGTCTCGGTCGAGCACATCGCGGCGGGAGAGCGCTCCGTGTTCAGCCTGCGCCGCGAGATCGACAAGGCGCCCGACGAGGACACGCTGGTCAAGCTGGTGGTGGAGGGCGTACCGCGGCTTCAGGCCTCACTGCTCGGCTCAGGGCTCGACCCGGCGGACGTGAGCCGCGCGCTGTCGGTGCAGAGCGACACGGTCACGGCACGGTTCATCGACTTCGCGATCGCGGGGCGCGGGCCGGCGCCGGTGGCGTGGGCGTGGATGGGCCTCGGCAGCGTCGCCCGGCGCGAGATGACGATCGCGTCCGACCAGGACAACGCGCTCGCCTTCGCCGACGAGGGTGGCGCCGAAGCGGACGACTACTTCGCCGCGGTCGCGTCGGACGTGAACGCCGGACTCGCGCGCTGCGGCTTCGGCGAGGACAACGCGGACGTGCTGGCTCGCGACCGCCGCTGGCGCATGCCCGCCAGCCGCTGGCGCGGGATCTTCCAGGAGTGTCTCGAGTACCCGGACTCCTCGCACCTGGTGCGCGCCGCGGTGAGCTTCGACTTCCGTCACGTACTGGGTGGGCTCGACCTCGTACCGCCGCTCGTCGAGGTGATCCGGCGCGCGCCCGAGTACCCGGACTTCATCCGCCGGCTTGCCCGCACCGCCACCGACTGGGAGGTACCGCTCGGGCGCCGCGGCTCGATCTCCACCGGCAAGGACGGCCGCTTCGACGTGAAGAAGGGCGGATCGCTTCCAATCGCCAACCTCGGCCGGCTCTACTCGCTGTCGGCGGGCATAACCACGTCCGCCACGCTCGACCGCATCACCGCCGCGGAGGAGATGGGCCAGGTCGAGGCGGAGACCGCGTCGTCGCTCCGAGAGGCCTTCGGAATCGTGCTCCGCGTGCGCCACGAGCACCACGCCGCGTGCTACCGCGCGGGTGTTGAGGCCACTAACCGGATCGACCCGGAAGAGCTGTCGGCGCCGCGCCGCGCCGAGCTCGTGGAAGCGCTCCGCGCGGTGGCCGACGCTCAGAAGCGGCTCTCCGTGGTGCGCCCGTTGCGGATGTAGGAAGTCCACATACTGGCTCGCCGAATTGTGCGGTCTAGAGCCATGACCGGTGGGGCAGACCAACACTAGACTCGCTGAGATGTGCGGGATCGTGGGCCTGTTCAGCAAGTCGCTGTCCGTAAGCGACCGTCTCGGCGAGCACCTCGGGGACATGCTCCTCGAGATGTCCGATCGTGGCCCTGACAGCGCCGGCGTCGCCCTCTACCGCACGCCCGCGCCCGCGGGCTCGACCAAGGTCTCACTCCACTCCGCCGATCCGGACTACGACTGGGAGGCCCTGCAGGTGGAGCTCGACGAGCGCTTCGGGTCGACGCAGCCGGACGTGCGCGCGAGCCACGCGGTGTTCGTTGTGGACACCGAGTCGCGGGCGCTTCAGCAGTGGCTGCGCGGGCACCGCCCGGAGCTGCGCGTGATGAGCGCGGGCACATCGCTCGAGATCTACAAGGAGGCCGGCGCACCGCGGGAGTTCGTGAAGCGCTTCGCGCTCGCCGACGTGCAGGCCAGCCACGGCCTCGGCCACACCCGCATGGCCACCGAGAGCGCGGTCACCACCGACGGCTCGCATCCGTTCTGGACCGGTCTCGACCTCTGCCTTGTGCACAACGGATCTCTCTCCAACCACAACTGGCTGCGCACGCGCCTGCGCCGCGAGGGACTCGAGTTCGAGACCGAGAACGATTCGGAGGTAGCGGCCGGGTACCTCACCTGGCGGCTCGCCGAGGGCGACTCACTGGAGCAAGCGCTCGAGAGCTGTCTCGGCGAGCTGGACGGCTTCTACACCTTCGCGGTCGGCACCGCCGACGGCTTCGCCGTGCTCCGCGACCCGATCGCCTGCAAGCCCGCGGTGATGGCCGAGACCGAAGACTGGGTGGCGATGGCTTCCGAGTACCGCGCGATCGCGGTGCTGCCGGGCGCCGCCGACGCGAACGTCTGGGAGCCGGCGCCCGCCACGGTCTACAGCTGGGAGAGGCAGCCGGTCGGATGACGATCACGAGCCCCGTGACGGTGGAGACTGTCGATCTCGACTCGACGCCGCTGCGTGAGCTCAACAAGCGCCTGCACAACCTGGGCGAGCCGCCGTCGCCCGCAGCCTGGCGCGTGGTCAACCCTGGCGGGCGGCACGCGATCGCGGTCGGAATCGATGCTGAGGTAGAGGTCGATGTCGAAGGCCATGTCGGCTACTACTGCGCCGGCATGAACAAGCTCGCGACTGTGCGCGTTCACGGCAACGCGGGCGTCGGCCTGGCCGAGAACATCATGTCCGGCTCGGTGATCGTGGACGGCAACGCGAGCGCCTCCGCCGGCGCCACCGGCCGCGGCGGCCTCGTGGTGATCCAGGGCGACGCCTCCTCGCGTTGCGGCATCTCCATGAAGGGCGTGGACATCGTGGTGCGCGGCTCGGTCGGGCACATGAGCGCGTTCATGGCGCAGAAGGGACGGCTCGTCGTGTGCGGCGACGCCGCAGACGGTCTCGGCGACTCGATCTACGAGGCGCGCCTGTACGTGCGCGGCTCGGTGGCCGGGCTCGGCGCCGACTGCATCGAGAAGGAGATGCGGGGCGAGCACCTGCTCGAGCTGCGCGAGCTGCTCGATGCCGCCGGCCTCCCTGAGGCCGACCCGACCGTATTCCGCCGCTACGGCTCCGCGCGGCAGCTCTACAACTTCCACATCGACAACGCGGGCGCCTACTGATGGCCGGCAACGGCTGGAGCCCGGGGCTCCGCGAGTCCGCCACGTTCGACCGCCAGACCATCGCGGAGATCCAGCGCGCCGCCACCGAGGGCATGTACGACATCCGCGGCTTCGGCGCCAAGCGCCGCGTGCCGCACTTCGACGACCTGCTCTTCCTCGGCGCCAGCGTGTCGCGCTACCCGCTCGAGGGCTACCGCGAGCGATGCGCCACCGACGTGGTGCTCGGAGAGCGGTTCGCGTCCAAGCCGCTGCATCTCGAGATCCCGATCACGATCGCGGGCATGAGCTTCGGCGCGCTGAGCGCTCAGGCCAAGGAGGCCCTTGGCCGCGGCGCGTCCGAGATGGGCACCTCCACCACCACGGGCGATGGCGGCATGACCCAGGAGGAGCGGCAGTCGTCGAAGACGCTCGTGTACCAGCTGCTGCCGTCCCGCTACGGGATGAACCCGGACGACCTGCGCGCGGCCGACGCGATCGAGATCGTGGTGGGCCAGGGCGCCAAGCCCGGCGGCGGCGGCATGCTGCTCGGCCAGAAGATCTCGAAGCGCGTGGCCGAGATGCGCGACCTGCCCGAGGGCATCGACCAGCGCAGCGCCTGCCGACACCCCGACTGGACCGGCCCGGACGATCTCGAGATCAAGATCGGCGAGCTGCGAGAGATCACCGACTGGGAGAAGCCGATCTTCGTGAAGATCGGGGCGAGCCGCACCTACTACGACGTGGCGCTCGCCGTGAAGGCCGGCGCCGACGTGATCGTGCTCGACGGCATGCAGGGCGGCACGGCGGCGACGCAGGAGGTGTTCATCGAGCACGTGGGCATCCCGATCCTGGCCGCGATCCCGCAGGCGGTCGAGTCGCTCCAGGAGTTGGGGATGCACCGCAAGGTGCAGCTGATCGTGTCCGGCGGCATCCGCAGCGGCGCCGACGCCGCGAAGGCCTTGGCGCTCGGCGCCGACGCGGTCTCGATCGGGGTAGCCGCCTTGGTCGCACTCGGCGACAACGCCCCCGAGCACGACGCGCAGTACCGGGAGATCGGCTCCGCGGCTGGGTTCTACGACGACTGGCACGAGGGCCGGGACCCGGTCGGCATCTCAACCCAGGACGACGAGCTCGCCCAGCGTTTCGATCCCGCGCTTGGCGGTCGCCGCCTGGCCAACTACCTGCGCACGATGGTGCTCGAGACTCAGACCCTCGCGCGCGCGTGCGGGAAATCCCACGTGCACAGCCTCGAGCCCGAGGACCTCGTGGCTCTCACGGTCGAGGCCGCCGCAATGGCCCGCGTGCCGCTGGCCGGCACGAGCTGGATTCCTGGGCTCAGTCCCGCCGGCGCCCCGTGAAGCGGACCCCGGTCGCCGGCAGGTCACCCGCCGCGATCGCGCGCTCCTCCTCCTCGCGCAGGCCGAGGTCGAGCTCGAAGCGGTGCAGGTAGGGCCCGGGCGTTCCGGGCCCGAGCTCGAACCACTCCTCCAGCGCGGCGCGCACCTCGTCCACGGGGTGGAGATGCGCGCGAAGGTCAGCCACAGCGTCTCCATGGTCGTGAAGGCCCTCCCGCCCGAGCTCCGCACGCCGCTCGCTCCACCAGCGCGCCGCGGTCTCGTCGAAGCGGGCCACGTCGAACTCATCCACCACCAGCACGCCGCCGGGTCGCATCGCTTTCGCGAGCACCCGGAGCGACTCCTCGAGCGGCTCCACGTGGTGGAGCGACACGACGGCCACCGCGGCATCGAAGCTCGCGTCGGGTTCGTCCAGCTCCTCCAGCCGCATGGAAACCACGGGCGGCTCGCCCACGGGGTCGATCGCGAGCACGTCGTATCCCGCGCGCGCAAGCTCCTCCGCCAGCTCGCCCTGCCCGGCGCCGACCTCCAGCACCCGCGCCGGCGGCGCCGGCAGCTCGCTCAGTACGAACTCAGAAGTGGACGCCACGTAGCAGGTACGCCATGGCCACGGCCTCGGTGGACATCCCCTCGTCCTTCTTCCCGTCCTCGACCTGCGGGGCGCCGTCCTCGTCCTTCCGGGCGGCCTTCGAGTCCGGGAAGATCTTGTAAGCCGTGTTCATGATCTGGTCCACCGACTTCGGCGAGATCGCGTAGAGGATCTGGCCAAAGGTGCCGAGGCGCGTGGCCACGCGCTTGGGCTTGTCGAGAATCGCGTCCGCCACGAGCTGGGCCGCCTCATCGGGCGACAGTGTGGGGAACGCGTCGTAGATCCCGGTGGGGGCGATCATCGGCGTTCGGACAAGCGGCATGTACACCGTCGTGACGCTCACGCCGTCGCCCACCACCTCGGGCGCCATGCAGCGCGAGAACGCGTCAAGCGCGGACTTGGACGCCACGTAGGCGGAGAAGCGCGGCGTGTTCGTCTGCACGCCGATCGAGGACACGTTGATGATGTGGCCCGACTTCTGCTCGCGCATGTGCGGCAGCAGCTTGAGGATCAGCTTGACCGCGCCGAAGTAGTTGAGCTGCATCGTTCTCTCGAAGTCGTGGAACCGGTCATACGACGCCTCCACGCTGCGCCGGATCGAGCGCCCCGCGTTGTTGATCAGGATGTCGACCGCGCCGTGCTGGTCGATGATCTCGTCGGCCACGCGGTCGATGTCGTCTATGTCCGACAGGTCGGCGGGGTGCACGTGCGCGACTCCGCCCGCCTCCTCAACCTCGTTGCGCAGCTCCTCGAGCTTCTCGCGCGTGCGCGCGACGAGGATCACCGTCCCGCCCGCCTCGCCGATCTTCTTCGCCACCTCGCGGCCGATGCCCGACGAGGCTCCGGTAACCACGATTACCTTGTCCTTCACGGACTTGGACAGGCTGCGTTCGCGGAACAGGTCCGGGTCGAGGTTGCGCTCCCAGTAGTCCCAGATCTTGGCCGCGTAGCTCTCGAGCGGCGGCACGGCGATGCCGGTGCCGGTAAGGGCACGCTGGGTATCGCGCGCGTCGAAATCGGCATCGAACTCCCGGTTCTCGAGCGCCTCGGGCGGGATCTCGAGATCCGACAGGAGCTGATTGCGAACGCCCTTGACCGTCGGAATCTGCAAGAGCCCCTTGGCCACCTGGGGCGGCACGATGTTCGTCAGGTTGGCGTCCACTCGCATGGCGAAGCGCGGCGCATGCGCGGCCTTGGCGAACTCGTTCAGCGCCTTGCCCGCCGACAGCGGCTTCGGGTCCACCAGGTGGAACGTGTTGCCGTAAAGGTCGCCGTCGTCCATGTGGGCGATGTGGTCCATGGCCTTCGCCACGAAGTCGACCGGCACGATGTTCAGCGCCTTGCCCTCCGGCCCGGCGAGCGGGAACCACTCGGGCAGCGCGTGACGCAGTTTCTGGAGCAGCTTGAACAGGTAGTAGGGACCGTCGATCTTGTCCATCTCGCCGGTCTCGGAGTTGCCGATCACGAGCCCCGGCCGGTAGATCCGCAGCGGCGCCTTCACCTGCGCGCGCGCGAGCTTCTCGGACTCGAATTTGGTCGCGTGGTAGGCGTGCGGCAGCTTCTGGCCCTCGTCGAACATGTCCTCGCGGAAGAGGCCCTTGTACTTGCCGGCGACGGCGATCGAGCTCGTGTGGTGGAAGCGCCCGACCTCGATCGAGTTCGCGAACTCGATCGTGTGCCGTGTGCCGTCCACGTTGGCCTTGCGAAGCGTGTCCTCGTCGCTCTCGATGTCGTAGACCGCCGCCAGGTGGAAGAAGTGGTCGATCTTCTGGTCGAAGCCCTCGATCCCGAGCGCTTCCTTGGACAGATCGCCCGGCACCGGCACGAGCCGGTCGCCCGCTCCGAGCCGCTTGCCGAGTTCGTCGAGCCTGCCCTTGGACCCGTCGCGCACGAGGGCGTAGACGGTGCCATCGCGCTTCAACAGCTCCTCCACGAGGTGCCTCCCGATGAATCCCGTGGCGCCGGTGACGAAGTAGTTCAAGTCCTCTCCCTCATGCTTGGACGGCCCCACTGTACCCGTACCTCGCACGGGGGGCGCATGGTACGCGCTGCTAGGGAATCCTCAGCGCCTCTGGGGTATTGACCTGCATCGGGCGCAGGAGGAAACTGGGACACCGAATTTGGCAGCAGGCCGGATAGTGGGAGGTACAAGCTGCCGTCCGCGAGGCGCTCGATTGCGTCGCCGGCCGACGTCGCGGGACGATCTTCCCGCGTAACGGCGGGGCCACGTCACTGGTCCCGCCGTTGTTAGCTTGAGGAGCCATGAGCGACGACGCGCTCACCCTGGCCGAGGCTGCCGCTCAGGCGGGCGTCACCCCTGCCACGCTCAGGCGCTGGGCACGCTCCGGCGTGATCCCGGACGCGGACGGGGACAACAGCTGGAGCCCGGTGGCCATCGCGCACGCTCGCATCGTGGCCCGGCTGCGCTCGCGCGGCCACAGCCTCGACGAGATCCGCAAGGCCGTCGACGAGGGCCGGCTCGCCTACGGCTTCGTCGAGGACCTGTTCCCGTCGCCGCCGCGGCGCCACTCGATCGAGGAGGTGTCGAAGGAGACCGGGCTCGAGAAGGCGCTGATCGAGCGCATCTGGACCACGATCGGTCTGCCACAGCGCGACGCCGAGGACTTCTCAGACGAGGACGTGCAGGCGCTCCACTACGTCGCCTCGGTGCTCGACGCGGGCTTCCCGCTCGTCGCCTTCCTTCAGCTCACGCGGGTCTACGGCCAGACGCTGTCTCAGATAGCCGACGCCGAGACGCGGCTCTTCCACATCTACGTCCACGAGCCCCTCATGCGCGAGGGCGTGCCCGGAGTGGAGATGGCGGAGGAGATGGAGCACCTCGCGCGCGATCTGCTGCCGCTCGCGTCGCCGATCATGGACTTCATCCACCGCCGTTTCCTCCAGCACTTCGTGGAGCAGGACGTGGTGGGCCACATGGAGCTGGACTTCGGCGACGAGGAAGCCGAACTAGGCCGCATCCGGGTGACGCTCGCCTTCTGCGACCTCGCCGGCTACACGCGCTACACCGAGGAGGAGGGCGAGGAGGAGGCGCTCTCGTTCGTCGAGCGTTTCATCGAGTCGGTCACCGAGACGCTTCCGGACGACGCGCGTGTGATCAAGACGATCGGCGACGAGGTGATGATCGTGGGGCAGGACGCGCGCGCGATCGTTGACTGGGCGGTGGGCTTCCAGCGCCTCTTCGACGAGCGCCCCGCCGCGCGCATCGGCATTCACCAAGGACCTGTGATCTACCGGGACGGCGACTACTTCGGCCGCGACGTCAACCTCGCCTCGCGCGTGGTCGCTCGAGCTCGCGGCGGCGAGGTGCTGGTCACCGACGCCGTGGTGGACGCCGTGGGCGGCGGCGACTATCTCGCCTTCGAGGGCATCGGCACGGTCAAGCTCAAGGGCTTCAACGAGCCTCGCAGCCTGTTCCGCGCCTACCCGCGCGAGTAGCGTTCGAGCCATGTCCGAGCGAGCGCTCGAGGCCGTCCGCGACAGCGGACTGATCCGCGCGGGCGAGCCGTTGCTTGTGATGCTCTCGGGTGGCGCGGACTCGGTCTGCCTGCTCGACTGCGCGGTCACGCTCGGCGCCCGGGTCAGCGCGCTGCACGTCAACTACGGCCTGCGCGAGGAGTCGGACGCGGACGCTCAGCACTGCCGCCGGCTCTGCGAAGCGCTCGGTGTCCCACTTACGGTCGAGCGCGTTTCGCTTCCCGAGGGCGGCAACCTGCAGGCTGAGGCGCGCGACCGCCGCTATGCGCTCGCCGAGCGCCACGCCCCACCGGGCAGCGACTACGCCGCAGCCCACACCGCGAGCGACCAGGCCGAGACGGTGCTCTACCGGCTCGCTGTGTCCCCGGGCAGGCGCGCACTGCTCGGCATGGAACCGCGGCGCGGGCGGCTGGTGCGCCCGTTGCTCAACGCCACCCGCGAGGACACGCGCGCCCACTGCCACGCCCGCGGCCTCGACTGGGTGGAGGACGCCTCCAACAGCGATCCCCGTTTCGCGCGCGCGCGCGTACGCGAGCAGTTGCTCCCAGGGCTCCGCGAGCTCAACCCGTCAGCCGAGCTCAACATCGTCGAGACGAGCCGCCTGCTGCGCGATGAGGCTGAGGTGCTCGATGCCGCGGTGGACGACGCGCTGATCCGCCTCGGCGAGGTGGCACCGGCGATCGACGACCTGCGCGCGCTCCCACCGGGACTCGCCCGCCTTGTCCTCCGCAGGCTGGCCGAGGCCGCCTCCAGCGGGACCTACTCACTCTCGCGCGCGCACGCGCAGGAGATCCTCGAGCTCGGGGAGCGCGGCGGCAGCGCCTCGCTCGACCTCGGCGGCGGGCTGCGCGCCGTGGCCGAGTACGGCACGCTGCGCTTCACCCGCGACCCGGACGCTCCGCCCCCGCCGCCGGCCAAGCTGCTCGTGCCGGGCAGCGCGCGCTTCGGTGACTGGGAGGTGTCGGCCGCGCTGGGTGAGGGAGGCGAGGCGCTGCTCGCGGCCGAGCCGCTCGGCCACGCGCTCACCGTCCGCTCCTGGCACGACGGGGACCGCATGCGCCCGGCCGGCCTCGGGGGCACCAAGACCCTGCAGGACCTCTTCACCGACCGCAAGGTGCCCAGAGCGCTGCGCCACTCGCTCCCGGTGGTCACCACAGAGGGCGGGGAGATCGTCTGGGTGGCCGGAGTGGCGGTGGGGGAGTCATTCAAAGCCGCGCCTGGAGAGGCAGACTTGGTGAGCCTGTCGGCAAGGCAGATCCCCAATCCGCAATCCGTAATCCGCAATCCGTAATCTCCGCCCGCATGGCCGCCGACCCCGCGATAGGCGAGATCCTCGTCCAGCCCGACGAGCTGTCGGCACGCGTGCGCGAGCTGGGGAAGCAGATCTCCGCCGACTACGCGGGTCGCGATCTCCTGCTTGTCGGAGTCCTCAAGGGGGCGGTCTTCTTCCTCTCGGACCTGATGCGCCACATCGACGTCACCTGCGAGGTCGACTTCATGGCGGTGGCCTCGTACGGCTCCTCGACCGATTCCTCCGGCGTGGTCCGCATCCTCAAGGACCTCGACATCCCGATCGAGGGCCGCGAGGTGCTGATCGTGGAGGACATCGTGGACTCGGGGCTAACCCTGTCCTATCTGCTGCGCACCCTCAACGCGCGCAACCCGGCATCGCTCGAGGTCTGCGCTCTGCTCACCAAGCCCGACCGCCGGAAGGTGGACCTTCCGATCCGCTACGTCGGCTTCGAGATCCCCAACCAGTTCGCGATCGGATATGGCCTCGATCACGCGGAGCGCTATCGAAACCTGCCATACGTGGCCGTCCTGGCTGATCCGGGGTAGCCTCGAACTCGTAGGTTCTGACACCGAAGAGAACGCGCGTCCAGCGCGTCTAACACCAGCGGGAAGGCCAAATCTCCCCTGCTACGCTTGCCCTCCGGCGCGTAAAAGCGTGGGGCACCGCGTCGACTAAACACCGTAGATCGTGAGTCGTTTCTTCAAAAGCGCAGCCTTCCCGATCCTCATCGTGGTCGTGCTGGCTTTCTTTGCCCAGAAGCTGATCAGCCCGGGCACGCACTCGAAGGCGCCGTCCTACTCGGGGTTCTTGTCGCAGGTCGACAACAACCAGATCAAGTCGGTCACGATCAACACGAAGGACAACACGATCGACGTCACGCCGCAGCCCACGGCGCCGACCTACAACAAGAAGTACACAACCGCCTATCCGGACAACACCGAGCAGACGCTGATCAACCAGCTGCGTCAGCACGAGTCGACCGTCGACGTGAAGGGCAAGGGCGGCTCCGGCTGGCTGTCTGTCCTCACCTACGTCTTGCCGTTCGTGATCTTCCTGCTGTTCTGGCTGTTCATCATCAACCAGATGCAGGGCGGCGGATCGAAGGTGATGTCGTTCGGCAAGTCGCGCGCCAAGCGCATGTCTGTCGACTCGCCGAAGATCACCTTCCGCGACGTCGCCGGCGTGGACGAGGCGGTGGAGGAGCTCCAGGAGATCAAGGAGTTCCTGGAGAACCCGAAGAAGTTCCAGGCGCTCGGAGCGCGCATCCCCAAGGGAGTGCTGCTGTACGGGCCGCCGGGCACCGGCAAGACCCTGCTCGCGCGCGCGGTCGCCGGCGAGGCGGGCGTGCCGTTCTTCTCGATCTCCGGCTCTGACTTCGTCGAGATGTTCGTGGGCGTGGGCGCCTCGCGCGTGCGCGACCTGTTCGAGCAGGCCAAGCAGAACTCGCCTTGCATCATCTTCATGGACGAGATCGACGCCGTCGGCCGCCACCGCGGCGCGGGTCTCGGCGGCGGTCACGACGAGCGCGAGCAGACGCTCAACCAGCTGCTCGTCGAGATGGACGGCTTCGAGATGAAGGACAACATCATCCTGATCGCGGCCACCAACCGACCGGACATCCTCGACCCGGCGCTGCTGCGCCCCGGTCGCTTCGACCGCCAGATCGTGGTCGATCGCCCGGACCGCAAGGGCCGCGTCAAGATCCTCGAGGTCCACACGCGCGGCAAGCCGCTCGCGAAGACGATCAACCTCGACAACCTCGCCGCC